>OGKF01001467.1_pt1 | contig 10467 bp, 4 predicted proteins | sample 1572391 | NCBI WGS metagenome assembly OGKF01 (sample SAMEA2582095, study PRJEB24529) | metagenome | biome: Human gut stool | place: China | collected 2011
AGGCGGCTGATAGCATCTTTGGTGTCGGCTACTGCCATACGGTCTACCAGCAGATAAACTTCGTCGCCTGCTACGGGCTTGTATTCATCAATACGTTTCATCTCACCGTTCACTTCGATACGGTTGAATCCCTGTTTGAGGTCTATTTCCAGTTGCTGTTGCAGGCTGCGGTCTTCACGCAGGTGGATAGGGGTCAGTACGGTGTATCTTGTCCCTTCCGGGTGTGATAGCATACAGTTGATGATGTCTTCCGTCGAATGTTTCTTCACTTCCTGTCCGCTTACAGGGCTGTATGTCCTCCCTACACGGGAGTACAGCAAACGGAGATATTCATAAATTTCTGTGGAAGTTCCTACGGTGGAACGGGGATTGCGGCTGTTTACTTTCTGTTCTATGGCAATCGCAGGCGGGATGCCTTTGATAAAATCGCATTCCGGTTTGCTCATTCGTCCGAGAAACTGGCGTGCGTAGCTACTTAGGCTTTCTACGTAGCGGCGTTGTCCTTCTGCGTAGAGGGTGTCAAAAGCGAGAGATGATTTTCCTGAACCTGATAATCCGGTGATGACAACAAGTTTGTTGCGTGGAATATCTACATCGATGTTTTTTAGGTTGTTTACTCGTGCGCCTTTGATCGAAATATAGTTATTTTCTGACATAAAATGCTCCTTGTTTTATGGTAGTCGGCAAAGTTAGCGAATTTATCGGGAGTTTGTATTATCTTTGCGTCACATTATTACGATTTAAGAATATTATGAAGCTGAAAAACTATCTTTTACTTTTGGCTCTTCTTCTGGCTGTGGGAGTGAGGGCACAGGTGCCGACGGGCGACAAATATCCCAAACGTGAGTTTCGTGCTGCATGGATACAGGCTGTCAACGGACAGTTTCGCGGTGTTCCCACAGAACGACTGAAACAAACACTGATTAGCCAGTTGAACTCGCTTCAAGGGGCAGGTATTAATGCGATTATCTTTCAAGTGCGTCCCGAAGCGGATGCGTTGTATGCTTCGCAACATGAACCGTGGAGCCGTTTTCTGACAGGGACACAAGGACAAATGCCTACGCCTGTGTGGGACCCGATGCAGTTCATGATTGAGGAATGCCGGAAACGGAATATGGAGTTTCATGCCTGGATTAATCCTTATCGGGTGAAAACCTCCCTGAAGAACCAGTTGGCGCCGGAACATATATATAATCAGCATCCGGAATGGTTTGTTACTTATGGAGACCAATTGTACTTCGACCCGGCACTTCCCGAGAGTCGTGAATATATCTGTAAAATCGTGACGGATATTGTGTCCCGCTATGATGTGGACGCTATCCACATGGATGACTATTTCTATCCTTATCCTATTAAGGGAGTCGATTTTCCCGATAACGCAAGTTTTGCCCGTTATGGCGGAGGCTTTACTAACAAGGCGGACTGGAGACGTAGTAATGTGAATGTGTTGATTAAGAAATTGCACGAAACCATTCGGGGGGTGAAGCCGTGGGTAAAGTTCGGAATCAGTCCGTTCGGAATCTATCGTAATCAGAAAAGTGACCCGTTGGGAAGTAATACCAATGGCTTGCAGAATTATGACGATCTGTATGCTGATGTTCTGCTTTGGGCGCGTGAATGGTGGATTGATTATAATATTCCGCAGATTTACTGGGAAATCGGTCATAAGGCGGCCGACTATGAGACATTGGTGAAGTGGTGGGCTACGCATTCGGAGAACCGTCCGTTATTTATCGGCCAGTCAGTGACAAATACGATTCAGCACGCTGACCCGCAGAATCCTTCTATGAATCAGCTTCCCCGGAAAATGGCTTTACAGCGTGCTTATCAGACGATTGGCGGTAGCTGTCAATGGTATGCGGCAGCTGTTGTTGAAAATCAGGGAAGATATCGCGATGCGCTGGTTTCGGAATATCACAAATATCCGGCATTAATCCCCGTATTCGACTTTATGGATGATAAGGCTCCGGACAAGGTGCGCAAGATGAAGAAAATATGGACTGAAGACGGCTATGTGCTTTTCTGGACTGCTCCGAAAGCTGAAACGGAAATGGATAAGGCTGTGCAATATGTGGTCTATCGTTTTGGCAGAAAAGAAAAGGTGAATCTTGACGACCCTTCACATATTGTTGCTATCACTCGTAATCCTTTCTACAAACTTCCATACGAAACAGGAAAAACAAAGTACCGCTATGTGGTGACTGCGTTAGACCGTCTTCATAATGAATCGAAGTCGGTTAGCAAGAAAGTAAAACTGTGATAAAAGTAAAACTGTAATAAGTGAAGAATAGAAAAAGAGGCTGACTAACAATTCAGTAGTATCTTCAATTCTCCTCCTTCGGGAAGGAGGAGTCCCCGTAGGGGGAGGTGGTAGGAAAATACATAAGTCGTTTATTTTCAATATTGTGTATCCGCCTACCACCCCAGCAATTAATAAAGCAATAGTCCTGCAATGCCGCAGGCTATAATCATTAATATAGGATTAGCTTTATATTTTCTGGTTCCGATGAAAGCGACTAGAAAGATGATAATACTGATAACGAATGAGTAAGTGTCAGTTGTCGGTGAACCGAAATTTTCTACATTCATCAATACCAGTGCGGCGGAAGCCAACAGGCCGACAACTGCGGGACGCAGTCCGCTAAATATGGATTCTACTACCGGATGTTTCTGATATTTCAGGAAGAATTTGCTAATGGTCAGCATCAAGATGAAGGAGGGGAGGACTACAGCAAAGGTAGCAATGACCGATCCCACGACACTCCCCGTAGAGGTGAATCCGACGTACGTAGCCGCATTAATCCCGATAGGTCCCGGTGTCATTTGGCTGATTGCAACAATATCCGTGAACTCCTGCGAGCTCACCCAACCATAACGGGTTACTACTTCCCCTTGAATCATGGAGAGCATCGCATAACCTCCTCCAAATCCAAAGAGCCCGATCTTAAAAAACGTATAGAATAACTGAAGATAGATCATCTCTTTTTAATTTTTTACCATGAATCTTGAATAATGAACAGGGAACGATAACTCTCGACTCTCCATTCTCAACTTTCTACTTTTCTAAATTTTCCCCAGAGGAAGCCTCCCACTCCCGCAGCAATAATAATCCAGATAGGCGAGAACCCCAATAGCCAGATCAGCAGTGCCGAAACAACAGGAATCCACAGGTTGTGGCGGTTGATTTTAGCGGACCGGCCCATTGTGAAAGTCGGGGCGGCAATAAGTGCCACTACCGCCGGTCGGATTCCTTTGAAGATGCGTTCCACAATCGGGTTGTCTTTAAAACTATGGAAAAATAGAGCAATCGCCAATATAATGATGAAGGAAGGCAAAATTGTTCCTAATGCTGTGATAATACTTCCTCGGATACCACGCAACTTGTATCCTATAAAGATAGAAATATTGACTGCCAAAATGCCCGGAGCAGATTGGGAGATAGCCAGCAGGTCGATAAAATCTTCCTGCGCAATCCATTTCCGCTTCGTAACAATTTCATTCTCAATAAGCGGCACCATTGCGTACCCTCCTCCGATAGTAAAGGCGCCTATTTTAAAAAAAATTCCAAATGATTCGAGATAGATGTTCATTCTTTCTTTTCTCCTCCTTTCTTGTTTGTTCTCTTTTCTTTGCCGTATTGGCTGGGACTTACGTTAAAATGCTTCTTGAATACTTCACGGAAGTATTTCGCATCACTGAATCCTGTCATTTCTGCTATTTCTGTTATGCTATGTGTGTTCTCTTTCAATAATTGCACGGCATACTTCAACCGGATCAGACGGATATAATCTCCCGGAGCCTGGTCGGTCAATGCCCTGAGTTTGTTGTAGAAACTTGTACGGCTCATGCCTACCAGGTTGCAAAGTACATCTACGGTAAGGGCCGGGTTATCTATATTGTCTTTTATATGCTTTTTGACGTTGGCAATAAACTTCCAGTCAATGTCCTGTGAGCAGTTGATGCATTCGTCATCTTCTTCCTCATCATCCAGCTCCAGATTGGCATACTTACTGCGCAAAAGAGCACGGTTAGTCAGCAGATTGTCGACAGTCGCTTTTAATATACCTATATTAAACGGTTTCAAGATGTATTCGTCGGCACCGATTTTAAGTCCGGACAAGATATCTTTCTCATTATTCAGAGCTGTCAGCAGGATAACCGGAATGTGCGATGTCTCTATGTTGTTTTTGAGTTCCTTGCATAATTCGTCTCCCCGCATTTCCGGCATCATAATATCAGAGATAACCAACTCCGGTTTGTATTCGGGGATGATCGTCAACGCTTCTTTTCCGTTGGAACACGTTTGTACAGTATATTCTTCTGATAATGTCTGCAACAGATAGTTGCGTAATTCATCGTTATCCTCCACAATCAGAATCCGCCGGTGTTCACCGTTCAACTTCTTATGTGCGTTTTCGTATATTTCGGGTGAGGGAGCAGGTACATTGCTTAGGGTTCTGTTTTCCTGACGTTGTTTGCTCAGTGTTGCCAGATGTGCCTTACGGAAACGCTTGCTGTCTTTCGGGAAAGATACCTTGATAACCGAACCTTGATTTTCCACACTCGACAAATTAATCTTACCTTTATGCAGCCGCACTAATTTCCAGACAAGCATCAGTCCGATCCCGCTACCCGTCACTTTGGAGTTGATTGCATTGCTGCCACGGAAATGCAGCTTGAACAGTTTTTTCTGTTCGCTGGCCGGAATTCCGATTCCTGTATCCCTGACTTCGACGCTCCACGAGTCTGTATTGTCGGACACGAAAATCTGTACATTACCGTTTTCCGGAGTGTACTTCAAGGCATTCGAGATTATGTTTTTCAGGATTGATTCCATTTTTTCCTTATCAAACCATACATTCATATACCTGAAATTACTTTCGTGGGTGAAGTTGATATGTTTGATATTGGCGTACTGCTGGAAAGCATTGTATATTTCGGTTGTAAATGTGTTCAGTTCATGTTCCGAAATATATAGTTCGGAGGAATATACGTCCGCCCTCTCGAAGTTTATTAGATTGGTGGTGAGACGTAGCAGGGCATTTACATTCCGTAATGCAGTATTCATATTGGATATTCCTTCCTTGCTTAGTTCTTCTTTTTCACGAAGATCTTCCAGTGGCGCTTTGATAAGCGTCAACGGAGTACGGATGTCGTGTGCAGTGTTGATAAAGAAATGAATCTTTTCGTCGGACACTTTACGTTGTTTCCTTAGGATCAGAATACGTAATGAGACAGCAGCGATAAAGACAAGGATAACGATATAGAGCAACATTGCCCAAACGGTCAGCCAAAAAGGCTGGGCGATGATAATATCTATACTCCTTTCTTCGAGCATAATACGCTGGTCCTCATTGGAGATAGCACGTACCCTTAACGTATATTTTCCCGGTGCGAGGTTAGTATAACGGATTGTGTTTTCTGTCCCCGGTTTGCTCCATTCTTCGTAAAAGCCTTCCAGTTTCCAGGAATAAAGGACATTAGAAGGATAGTCATAGTTGATAGAAGAAACCTGTAACGAGAAAATATTCTGGTTATATTTTAATTTCAGCTCTTTCGTATTGTTGATACTTGCCTTTAGCGGGGAATTTTTGTCTCCCGGGTAGATCGTTTGATAAAACAGTTTGAAATCGCTGAATATCATTTTGGAAGAATAGGTTCTGGGAAGTTTCATGTCTTTATTGAACTCTACTGCCCCGTTCGAACTTCCGAAAATAAAGTTGTTGTTCTTTCGCAGGGTACCGGACAATGCATTGAAATGTGTGGTCATAAGTCCCATTTCTTTTGTCCAGTTGTGAAATGTTTTTTGGTTAGGATAAAAGCTGGTCAGACCGCTTTCCGTGCTAAGCAGAATATCTTCGTCAGCGTCTGAAAGCAAGGTATAGATATTGTTGGAAATCAATGCGCAATTTCCCGTATGATAATGAGTGAACAGTTTGGTGTGAGGATCGTAAATTAATAATCCGGAGCCACTGGTTCCTATATATAGCGATCCTTTCTTGGTCTGGTATAAAGAATATATATAGTTTGATTCTACGGGAAGTTTGATACGTTCATATTTACCCGATTCTTTATCCAATAAAAACAATCCGGTCGCACTGCCTATCCACATACTTTTGGCATCGCGTTCGAGAATTGCAGTAATGGAGTTCAGTCCGTGGTACAGTTGTATATTTTTAGTGTGTACATTGATACGTTTCAGATTATAAAATCCTCCGCTCCAGATATTTCCTTGTGAGTCTTTACGGATATCACGTATATACTTATCCGGGCGTATGTTCTCATATGCATACGAAGCCGGAGTAAAATAGCTGACATTGGAAGATCTCTTGTCTATTTGATAAATGCCGTAGAAGTATCCGCCGGCCCAGACAACTCCGGGAAGCACTTCGCACAGGGTAGTGAAAATATGACTTCTGCTATCCTGGTTCTTCTCAAAAGAACTGAGGAAGGAACGCCATTGTCCGGTCTTGGAATTTAAGAGACTGATTCCATTATTGGTTCCGAACCATAAGTCACCGTCACTGTCTTCGATAATCGAATTAACCTGGTCGTTTATCAAAGACTGTCTGTTGCCGATAGAATGCTTGATCCATTTATAGCTGGAATAGCGATTATTCTGTACGGTGATTCCGATAGGGTAGTTCGCCAACCATATCCGTTCTTCTTCTATATAAAGATCATTGATACTGTTGCCGTTCATGCCGTTATTACTGTTGTAATCAGCAATAATGTAAGGCTCCATCTGATAGGTTTCAACATTCATTTTATGTACACCGCCGCCATCTGACGCTATCAACAATTCTTTGGCGTTTAAGGGCTTGATTCGTGTAATGCTGATATCTTTCAGACTATGTGGAGGTTGTGTGACGGACTTGGTCGACATATCATAGATGAGCACTCCCCGTTGGAAAGTTCCGATAAACAATTTACGAATCTTTGTGTCGAAATGTAGATCGAGTATTTGTGCTTTCACATTCTCCAGCTTGTCGCAGTGAATAAGTTCCAGTGTGTTGTTTTCCAACTTGGCATAGTGGATTCCCATTTCCGTGCCAATGAAGTAATGTGTGTCGTCAATCTGTTCGATGTCATTGATTTCTTCACTGATGTCATTCTTTATGTGAGTGACTTCTCCTGTATCCGTGTTATAAATAAAGATAGTTTCCTCATTACACAACCAGATATGCTTGCTCTGATCGAGCCATGCGAAACTTACCGGAGCCGGCAAATCACGGAAGTTCTCTATGGGCAGTTTATATACGAGTGTGAAGCAGTCGTGGATCTGGTCATACCGGAATATCTTTCCTTTTTTCCCGATTTCCCATAATACATCTTCCTTATCAATATATAGCCAATTGAGGTTCAGTAGCGAATTAACCTCTACGTCACCGTCCATTAGTTTGTATCGTTTGAAATCTTTTCCATTGTATCTGTCAATACCTTCATGGGTGAGGAACCACATATATCCGGTTCTGTCTTTCTGGATATAGTAAACTCGCCGGTTGCTTAGCCCATCTTCCACTCCAATATATTGGTACGTCTGAGCGATACAGGTTAGAGGAAACAATAAGATTAGAAAAATCCATTTTTTCATATAAATAGGACTTTTAAGGGTTATTGAATCTTGTTCTGAGGGGGAAAGTTTGACAAAATTAAGAAGATTTTTCGACACTACAAAATTTTGGAGTAAGGATTACGTCGTACTTGAATTGAAGCGGATGAGGAGCTTTTTCAGCTATTTGTATTTAGTGCTTATTTGTGGAACTTTAGTTGTATATAAACGAATTTAGGTAGTAGGAATATTGGGATAAACTAAAAGGCTGGTACTTTTTGGGAAGTACCAGCCTTAAAAAATATAAAGCAATTATTTATCTCACCTTTTCTTCAATCCACTTGCGGGCATTGACAAATGCTTCAATCCACGGAGTTACCTGATCGCTGTTTTTGCGGTCTGCCGGATAACAACCGTTCTGCCATGGGAAGATAGCGCGTTCCAAGTGAGGCATCATAGCCAGATGACGGCCGTCGGCGCTGGCAAGTCCGGCGATAGAATAGTCGGAACCGTTCGGGTTTCCGGGATATTCGTCATAGCTGTATTTTGCCACTACATTATATTTGTCTTCATCGTAAGGCAGAGAGAATTTTCCTTCTCCGTGAGCTACCCAGATACCTAGTTTGCTACCGCTCAATGAACCGAACATAACGCTGCGGTTGGTAGGGATAGTCAGGCCGACAAAGGTAGACTCGAATTTATGGGAATCATTGTGAAGCATCTTACCTTTCTTTTTGTGTTCAGGATTGATAAGTCCAAGCTCCATCATCAACTGGCAACCGTTACAGATACCCATGCTCAACGTATCTTTACGTGCGTAATAGTTGTCGATCGCTTTCTTGGCTTTCTCGTTATACAAGAAACCGCCGGCCCAGCCCTTGGCGGAACCTAATACGTCGGAGTTGGAGAAACCACCGCAGAATACGATGAAGTTTACATCCTCCAAAGTCTCACGTCCGCTAGCCAAGTCCGTCATATGGACATCCTTCACGTCGAAACCAGCCAGATACAAGGCGTAAGCTGTCTCACGCTCGCATTGCGTACCCTTCTCACGGATTACCGCAGCCTTGATGCCGTTCGGAGCGCGGCGTTCGGCTGAGAGTCCGTAAGAAGAAAGCTTTCCGGTAAAGTCCTTGTGGAACTTGTACTGTACGGGCTGCATCTTATAGTTCTCGAAACGGTTTCCGGCACAAACGCTTCCGCTCTGCTTTACATCCAGTTTATAAGAAGATTCGTACCATACGTCACGCATATAGTCGATGCCGAAGTGATATTGGATGCCGTCTTTCGATACCAATACATGGCGCTCGTCGGTCGGTTTGGCGATGATGGCGAAACCTACGCCAGCTTCTTCCATCAACTTTTCGAATGCCTTCTTGTCCTTTACCTGAACCAAGATACCCGGATTCTCGGCAAACAGGATCTTCACGATATCGCTCTCGGAGATCTTATCCAAGTTGACATCCAAACCACCCTCTACGTTGGCGAAGCACATCTCTAACAGGGCGGTGATCATACCTCCCGCTGAGATATCGTGTCCGGCAAGGATGAGTCTCTTCTCGATCGCATCTTGTACGGCGTTGAAAGCGTCACGGAAGTATTCCGGATCTTTCACGGTCGGAACCTCATTACCCAGCTTGTTCAAAGCTTGAGCGAAAGCGGAACCACCCAACTTCAAGGTATCGAAAGAGAAGTCTATATAATAAATGTATGTATTCTTGTCTTGAGCTACTACCGGGGAGACGATTTTCTTGATATCGCTAACCTCTGCACCTGCGGAGATAATCACCGTACCCGGGGCGATCACCTTATCGTCGCCATATTTCTGCGTCATGGATAAGGAGTCCTTACCGGTCGGGATATTAATACCTAAGCTGCAAGCGAAGTCGGAAGCGGCTTGTACGGCTGTGTACAGACGGGCATCCTCACCTTCGTTACGGCACGGCCACATCCAGTTGGCACTTAAGGATACGCTCTCCAACTTATCTGTCAGCGGAGCGAATACGATATTGGTCAATGACTCGGCGATTGCCATAACGGAACCGGCGGCCGGATCAACCATGGCTACCTGGGGAGCGTGACCGATAGAAGTTGCGATACCAGCTTTCCCGCGGTAATCCAACGCTACGGCACCTAAGTCGCTCAACGGCAATTGTAATTCACCTTGACATTGCTGGCGGGCGATCTTACCGGTTACGGAACGGTCTACTTTGTTTGTTAACCAATCCTTGCAGGCTACGGCCTCCAATTGAAGTACGTTCTCCAAATAATGGTGAAGTTCGGATTCTTTGTAAACAACCGGTTGATAAGATTCAGTGACCGTATGGTCTGTCATAACCGTTCTAGGCGGTTTACCGAACATATATTCCAGTTTGATGTCGATTGGTTTCACGCCGTCGGCCTGTTCGAAGACGAACTTCATGTCGTTGGTCGTTTCACCTACCACATACATCGGAGAACGTTCGCGGTCGGCAATGCGCTGTACACGGGCAACATCTTCTTCCTTCATCAGCAAACCCATACGTTCCTGGCTTTCGTTACCTACGATTTCTTTTGCGGAAAGTGTCGGGTCACCGACAGGCAACTGGCTCATGTCGATATGTCCGCCGGTTGCTTCCACCAATTCGGAGAGACAGTTCAAATGACCTCCTGCGCCGTGGTCATGGATGGAGATAACCGGGTTGTTGTCCGATTCGGCAATCGCACGGATCACGTTGGAAACGCGTTTCTGCATTTCCGGGTTGGCGCGCTGTACGGCGTTCAACTCGATACCGCTTGTATATTGCCCCGTGTTTAGGGAAGAGACGGCTCCACCACCCATACCGATACGGTAGTTATCGCCACCGATCACAACCACTTTCTCGCCCGGTTCCGGATAGCCCTTCAAGGCATCACGCATATTTGCGAAACCTACA
>OGKF01001477.1_pt1 | contig 10412 bp, 6 predicted proteins | sample 1572391 | NCBI WGS metagenome assembly OGKF01 (sample SAMEA2582095, study PRJEB24529) | metagenome | biome: Human gut stool | place: China | collected 2011
AGGAAATTCTGCGAGCGGTAAATCGCTTCACGCACGGTCATCAGTCCGCGGTATTCCCCGGCAGTAAAGTTTTTAACAAGCTGTCCGCTTGAATAATAGTACGGAGAGTCATCAATAGCACTGGCAAGTGTAATCGCACCGGTATCAAGCGCCGGACCGTAAGCTGCCAGTGGTTTAATGGAAGACCCCGGCTGGCGTGGCGAATCAGTTGCACGGTTTAAAGTACGGTTGCCTGATTTTTCCCCGCGTCCGCCGACCAGTACCTTTACATAGCCGGTATGCTGATCCATTAAAGAAAATGAAAGCTGCGGCTGGATTACATAATGCAGCGATTCTGCAACAACCGTTTCCCCATTTGCCGTCATGGCTTCGCGGTAGGTATCCACATACTGCTGTGCGGTATCTTCGTTAGTCTGTGTCAGACTGAAATTATAATTGCCCTGTACATTCTGATACCATGTCTGCATGGTCGAATGGGAGTAATTGGTAATTTTTCCGTCAGCGTTTTTCACACTTAATGCATAGTTAATCGAAAATTCTGTTGAACTCGGATAAAATGAAGGGTTGTTAATCGCTTCATCGGCAATTTCCTGCATGGAAGTATCCTGTGTGGAATAAACCTGCAGACCGCCTTTGTAAATGAGGTTGGTTGCCTGCGTTTCCGTATAACCCTTCTGTGTCATCAAATCGTCAATCAGCTGTTCGATGAGCGTATCAACGAAATAAGAATATGTGGAAGAAGAGCCGGTTGCAATGTCAAGACCCTCTACACGCGCATATACATCATCTGCAAGGGCTTCATCATACTCTTCCTGCGTAATGTATTCGTGCTTGAGCATATTGCGCAAAACCTTCTGCTGTCGTTCCTGATTGTCTTCCGGATACTTTAACGGGTTTAACTTGGTCGGATTCTGTGTAATGGAAGCAATCACGGCACATTCGCTTAAAGTCAGTTCGGAAACGTCTTTTCCGAAATAACCGTTGGCAGCTGCCTGTACACCATAATAGCCGTTTCCAAGGTTAATTGTATTTAAGTAATTTTCAAGGATATCGTCCTTGCTCATATACGTTTCAAGCTTAATTGCAAGATACTGTTCCTGCACCTTACGCTTAATCTTTTCAATGTCTGTTTCGTTATATGCATTAAAGCCATTGTTTTTTAAAAGCTGCTGTGTCAGGGTACTTGCACCCTGTGAAAGACCACCACCGGTAATAGTGTTATAACCGGCACGGATAATGCCACGGATGTCAATGCCGTTATGTTCGTAAAAACGTTCATCTTCAATTGCAACAAAAGCATGCTGTAATTCAAGAGGTACAACGTCCAGCTCCACGGAAATACGGTTAGAGCCGGTGGTAGAGAGCGTCTGGATTTCATTGCTTTCGTTATCGTAGATTTTTGTGGCAAATCCGTCAGGTGATACGTCAATTGTCGAAACGTCAGGGGCGCTCGAAATAATACCCTGTACAGAACCCAGTACCAGACATGAGCCTGAAACCACAACGGCAATTGCTAATATCAGTATAAATTTGATGGCGAAAACGCCAAGTTTTGTTCGAAGTCTTGTAGCGGCGGAATTTAGCAGTTTTTTCTTTTGTTTTATGCCTTGTCTGCCATAATTCATAGATTGTCCTCCTTGATAAGTTCTTACTATTATATCATAACGAAAATACTTTGACAAATTGAAATGAAATTCGTACTATATAATAAATGTTTGCTGCGGAACAATCCATAGGGGAAATTATACTTCCGGCGGTCATTAAAAATGTAAGGCATACAGAATGGAGAAAATATGAAGATTATATATAAGGAAGGCGAAGGGGAGATTGAAGAAAAAAAATCCCGTTTTATTGCACACGTATATCCGGTACAATCGGAAGAACAGGCAGTATCATATATTAATGAAGTAAAAAAGAAATACTGGGATGCAAGGCATAATTGTTATGCCTATGTATTGGGAGAGGATGCGGGCTTTCAGCGGTTTAGTGACGATGGAGAGCCGCAGGGGACAGCAGGAAAACCGATTCTTGACATTATTATGAAAAGCGGCATCTATAATTGCCTGATTATTGTGACAAGATATTTCGGTGGTACGCTGCTTGGAACTGGCGGATTAATCCGTGCTTATCAGGCAGCTTCCAAGGAAGGACTGGAACACAGCACTGTGCTTTCGGTATCGGACGGGGTTCTGGCACAGATTGATGCGGATTATAACAGCATTGGGAAAATCCAGTATATTTGTTCGGAAACGGACATAGATATATTAAAAACCGAATATACTGAAAATGTTTATATGGAAATGATTGTACAGGCAGAAAATTATGGACAGTTTGTACAGAAAATAACCGATGCGTTTTCAGGGAAAATTTCTGTTGTAAAAATTCAACAACAGAAATTTGGCAAAAGTGAAAGCGGAGAGGTGATTCTGCTTTCCTGAGCAAAATAATGGGAAAAGATAGTAATATATCACAAAAAGAAGTTTTGAAAACCGAAAAATTCAATTTGTATTGTAAATGTGATGTAAAAATAAACAAAAAATATGGTACAGATAGTGCATAATTTACATAATGCACGGTATATTTTGCGCAGAGAATTTATTTAATAAGAATAAAAATATAAGAAAACTGAAAAAAATGTAAAAAAAAATAAAACTGGAAAGCCGCATAAATACTGGGGTTTCACAAAAAATTCAAAAAAAGTACAAGAATTGTTCAAAATAGTCTTGTTAAAATCACACAAAAATGCTATTATACCTATGTCAATGAATGTTGGCTGGGGGTGGTTCCCCCGCGAAACCAAACAAGGAGGGTTTATAGGTTTATGAAGAAAACAATCAAAAAGCTTACTGCTGTAGGTTTAACACTTACTTCAGTAATGGGACTCGTAGCTTGCGGCAGCTCAAATGACAGCAATGCAGCAGGCGGATCAAGCTCAAGCAAGGAAGTAACAAAACCGGATAAGTTCACAATTATGTGCGATAGTACGGTAGTTACAGAAACAAATGGTGCTGCGGCATTCTACGAACAGTTAAAGACTGCAACAGGTCTTGACTTCCAGTGGACTCGTCCGGACCACAGCGGTTACTATGATGCAGTTGCTAATGCATTTAACTCAGATGAAACAATGCCAGACGTTGTATTACTTTCATCTGACTACTATGCATTATATGCTTCAAATGGTTTCCTTTGGAACATGACAGATGCTTGGAACTCATCAGAAACAAAGAAATCAGGAAGATTAATCAGCACAGCTGATAACGTTCTTTCAGCTCTTATGGTTAATGGTGAAGATGGAACAAAGGCTATGTACGGCTTCTCTCCATACCGTGGTAATGGTTGTTGTACATACATCAAGAAGGCTTGGTTAGACGCAGCTGGCATCAATACAGCAGACGTTGAAGGCAAGACACTTGATTTCAACACATACTATGGCTACTTAAAGCAGATGGCTGCTAATAAGGGTCATTATGTAATTTCTGCTCCGGGCTTCATCAGCAATGAAGCACCTTACACAAACTACCTGCCAGAATTCTATCAGCAGGCTAGCTACACATTCTACAAGAATTCATCAGGACAGTATGTTGATGGTTTCGCAGAAGACAAGATGAAAGAGGCTCTTCAGAGAATCCAGACAGCTGTTAATGATGGTATTATTGATAAGGAATCTGTAAACAACTCTACATCTAATGCACGTGATAAGTTCTATTCAACAGATGCAGGCTCTGAATCAGGCGTATTCACATACTGGGCTGGTACATGGGCTAATACATTAAAGACTCAGCTTGCTACTAAGGGTCTTGATAATGAACTGATTGCTATTAAGCCAATCAAAGAACTTGGTACATATGTAGAAAGAATCGCACCATGCTGGTGTATTACTACAGCAGCTAAGAACCCGGAAGGTATCTTTAAGTACTTCATCGATACAATGTTAGATGGCGGCGACGTTCAGACACTTTGGGAGTACGGCGCAAAGGGAACCCACTGGGATACAAAGGCAGAAACTGTAACACTTGCTAAGGATGACGAAGGCAAGAAGACTAAGACTTATGAAGAAGGCCAGTTCCACTTCCTTCCACAGCCGGAATCACCGGATAAGTTAATGTCTAAGAACCACATCGATCCAATCCTTGCTCTTGCTAAGTTCCAGGATGGTAAGGAAGATCCAGGTGCTAGTGCTATGACAGAAACAGCTAAGGCTAACGGTGATTTCTTCGCTGAAAACTCAACTGTAGCAGTTCCACTTCCAATGACAACTGCTCTTTCTGAGAACATCACTGATATCAACACAGCTAGAAACTACGTTATCTCTCAGGTAGCTTTAGGTTACATGACAGTTGATGAAGGTATGAACTACTACAAGACAACAGTTGGTTCATTAGCTGATACAGTACTTAAGTCTTTAAACAAGTAATCAGTAACTGATTATGTAAACACGGCTGTATAGCCACTTTATAAGAATCCACTTTCGGGTGGGGGAACCCACCCGGAATGGATTCTAATTTTTAGCTTATTTATATCGAGAGTAGGCTTGGAATTTTACAAAAAATATTAGGAAAGAAGGTATGAAGATGCAATGTAAGTCTTGTGGAACAGAATTACCTAAAAAAGCAAAGGTTTGTCCGAAGTGCGGAGAACTCGTTGGAAAGCAGAAGTCAGACAACCTTAAAGTAATTGCTGTCGCCGGTTTAGTTATTGCGTTAATAGGCGGGCTATTGCCTTTTGTTCAGAATACAGATGTTGAGTTGATTTCTGATGCCTACAGTTTTATGAACATTGATGTACCAGCTATGTGGTACCTTTACATGCTGGCTATTGTAGTATCTCTGGTACTTTTAGCAGCAAAGAAAGATATGTTTTCAATTATACCTACAGCTATTTCAGGTATAATTTTTATTGTTTCATTCGTAGGAATGAACTTCAGAGGTTACGAGAGCAGAAAGCTCTATAATCTTCATTCATTGACAGATTTATTATCAAACGGATATGAAGGTTCTTCATATTCAGTAGGTTGCGGTGTATATGTAGTTATCATTGGTCTCATTCTTGGTATTGCAGGATGCTTTATTGATATCATGAAGTACTTCAAGAAAGATATCAACGTTGACTCTAAGTACATGACAAACTCAATCAACAGGAAAGTATGGTCAAAGATCTACTACCACAGATGGTTCTATGTAATGTTTTTGCCGGTATTAATCATGATTTTACTGTTTAACTACTGGCCAATGTTAGGTTGTAGATATGCCTTTACAAAATATATTATCCGTTCACCGTATTATGTAGGTCTTCTTCACTTTAATACGATGTTCACAAACGATGTATTCTTCTGGGATGCATTCCGTAACACATTACTGCTTTCTATCGTTAAGTTAATTCTTAACACTGGTGCAGCCGTTATTATTTCATTATTACTGAATGAAATTACAAACCTTGCATTTAAGAAGACAGTACAGACAATTGTATACTTACCTCACTTTATGTCATGGGTAGTAGTTGCTTCTATCTTCCGTTTAATTCTTTCAGTTAACAGCTCAGGTATGATTAACCAGATGTTAATGGGAATGGGCGTGATTGATAATCCAATTTTCTTCCTTGGTGATGTAAGATACTGGAGAGGTACATTCTTCTTCATCAACGTTTGGAAGGATACAGGTTGGGGAACAATCCTTTTCCTTGCTACATTATCAGGTATCAGTCCAGACCTTTATGAAGCTGCCCAGATTGATGGTGCAAACCGTTGGAAGAGATTAATTTATATTACACTTCCTGCTTTAGCAAATACTATTATTACTGTATTCATTCTGAACCTTGCTAAGGTTATGAACCTTTTCGAATCAGTATTCGTAACAATGAACGATGCAGTCGTTAACGTTTCTAACGTACTTCAGACATATGTATACCGTAAGACATTCGGTAGTGGTAACTCCGATTATGGTTATACAACAGCGGTTGGTTTATTCAAGTCATTTGTAGGTATGATCCTCGTACTTGGATGTAACTATGCAAGTAAAAAAGTACGTGGTCGCGGTATTGTATAGGAGGGATAGATAATGAGTAAAGAACAAGTAGTAGTTGCAAGAAAAAAGAAGAAAAAAGTCAAAATCTTCCCTATCGTAAACGTAATTTTGTTTTTGGTAATTTCATTAATTATCATGGTTCCTATTTGGAAGGTTATCGTCGATTCATTCGATGCAAAAGCCGGTTATGGTATGAATTTCCTGCCACAGACATTTACACTCGGTGGTTATAGTTCAATCCTTTCCAGAGTTGCACTTTATAGACCGTTCTTAATTTCAGTAGTTGTAACGATTGCTGGTACATTTATCGGTCTGTTATTAGCAACATTAGGCGCTTATGTATTAATTCAGTGGGAAATGCCGGGAAGAAACTTCTTCGCATATATGTTATTATTCACAATGATTTTCGATGGTGGTATGATTCCTAAGTACCTCGTTATGAAGGACTTACACTTACTGAACACACTTTGGTCAGTAATCCTGCCATTGTCTATCAATGTATATAACCTTGTATTAATGAGAAACTTCTTTGAAGGTGTTCCTGAATCACTGTTTGAAGCAGCTGAAATTGATGGTTGTTCTCCAATGGGTACATTCTTTAAGATTGTACTTCCGCTTTCAAAGGCGGCTTTGGCTTCTATCGGTTTGATGTATGCCGTACAGTTCTGGAACGATTATACAAACTTCAAGATTTATATCAACAAGAACGAGTTATTCAACTTCCAGATGAAGCTGCGTAACATGGTTATGGATAACGATATCCCTGATGAAGTTGGTATCGACCCGAATACGATTGCCAATGCAGCCGTTATCGTGGCTATCCTTCCTTTCGCAATCATCTACCCATTCTGTCAGAAGTACTTCGTACAGGGTGTTAATGTTGGTGCCGTTAAGGAATAATTTAAAAATTCAACAGAATTTACAGGCTGTCGCATATGCGGCAGCCTTTTTATGTGTATTCAGTCATAGGTATTCCGATTGAACACTTTTTCTGTAGGTTTTTACAATATTCTGCTTTAATATGTAGAAAAAAACAAAAAGGTCATGTATACTAGAGAAAGATTTAAAAAGATGCTTTTTAAAAGGCAGAACAGGAGGGAAAATGATTACGCTAAAAGATGCCATATATTTGGAAAAAATAGATGAAGTGAAGCGTATTTTGGAAGAAAATCCGCCGCTGATTGACGAAGTAGATGAAGATGGTGTGTTAATGGCACTGCTGGCAGCCAAAACAGGCAATCTGAATCTGGTACGTTACATCGTTGAATACTCCAGAGCCAGTATGAATATTACGGATAAAAATCAGAAAAATATGCTGCACTATGCAGCGATGTCCGGTAATGTTGCGACCTGTAAGTATCTTGTGGAACGGGTTGGATTGTCACCGTTATCCGGAGACATCAATCTTTTGACACCGTATGAAATCGCGCATGAGAACAAATTTTTTGATTTAGAGGAGTATTTTCAGGAGGAGACTGGCGCACCGCTTGAAAAAATGTATCACAATCCGATTCGTACCGGAATGTATCCGGATCCATCGATTGTCAGAGTGGGTGAAGATTATTATATGGTGAATTCATCCTTTATCTATTATCCGTGTATTCCGGTTTCAACGTCAAAGGATTTGATTCACTGGAAAATTATCGGTTATGCCATTACCAATCCGGAATGGGCAGGTTTACAGCATTTAGAGGGTGGCAGAGGATACTGGGCGCCGGATATTTCCTACTATAAAGGAAAATTTTATATTACGGCAACGTATCGCTTAAATGATGACGGAACGGTTTATCGAAAGCAGATTGTTGTAAGCTCGGACAGACCGGAAGGACCGTACAGTAAACCGGCGGTGATAGATGAAGACGGTATTGATCCTTCTATTTTTAATGATGATGACGGACGGCGCTATATGCTTTTAAACAGAGGTGCGCGTATTTTTGAATTAAATGAAGATGCCACGGCACAGATATCAAAAGCATCGTTACTGTATTATGGCGATCAGAAAAGAGCGCCGGAGGGACCACATTTATTAAAAAAGGATGGATATTACTATCTGTTTGAAGCAGAGGGCGGAACAGGACCGGGACACCGTATTACCGTGTCAAGAAGCCGCGAGCTGATGGGGCGGTATGAGCCGTGTCCATATAATCCGATTATGCGTCAGACAGATGAAAAAGCTATTATCCAGCGCTGTGGACATGGAAAGCCGGTGCAGACGCAGAACGGTGAATGGTATATGGTTTATCTGTGCGGCAGAAAAATCGGTGACGGTTACAGCATTTTAGGCAGGGAAACGGCATTGGATAAGATTACATGGACTGCAGACGGCTGGCCGGTTGTCAATAATTTAGACGGTCCGAGTGCCATGCAGATAAAGCCGGATTTGCCAGAAACAGTATGGGAATCATCCTATTTTGATGATTTTGATGGTGAATATTTAAGCACAGACTGGATGTTTCCGAGAGTGCCGGAACCGGACGGCGTGCTGTTGCAGGATTCTCATGTAAAGATAAAGGGAAGCTGCGCGGATTTGGATTCCATGGGAGCAAGAAATATCCTGCTGCGCAGACAGCAGCATTTTAAATTTACGGCAGTCTGCAAGATGAAAATGCCACAGTTGTATCCGGGACAGGATGCGGGCATGACCTGCTATTATGATGAGAATACTTTTGTAAAATTTGGTGTATTTGCGACACAGGAGCCGCAGCCGCGTCTGATTGTGAAAGCAGTAGAAGTCATTGGAGAACAGGTGAAAGAAAGCGGCAGCATTGAACTGGATTTCAGACGTCAGGACGTTTATTTAAAAATTGAAACGAATGATTTGAAACGTACCTGCTATATGAGTTATGATGGTAAAGAGTACATAAAGGTGGCAGTGCTTGAAAATGTCTATTACCTGTGTGATGAAGGCTTAAAGAAGGGCAAGCGTTTTACAGGGGCAATGATAGGCATGTACGCTTATGCAGGTGATTTTGGCAGCCGATATGTAGACGAATACGGAAGACACGGGGATGACACCCTGTATGTTGATTTTGACTGGTTTGACTACCAGCCGGAAAAATAAGGAGGAATGAACTTTGAAAGAAAGAAATATTATATTGGAAGGTAAGTTGAAAAGCTGGCTTTTGTCGGTGGATATTGAAAAGCTGGCAGCAAAACAGCAGGGGCAGCTGATTCTGGGACTGGAAAAGCTGTATCAGGCAACAGGTGATGCGGATTACCACACATTTGCAAAAAAGGCAGTAGATAACCTTGTAGCGGAAGACGGAACGTATGCAAAGGCAGAGGGCAGCCTTTCCGATAATTTATTTGGCAATGCGTTATTTGCAGTACGTGCAATGGATACTGTATACAATCCGCAGGACACAGCAGCTGAAAAGACAGAAAAAGCCATTTTAAAGCAGGAAAAGGTGATGACTTCCGGTGCACGATTTGATGCAACAGAAACCTGCGCAGGCACATTTTCCACAAAGCTTTCAGATGCATATCTGACACAGCCGTTTTATATGAATTATGAAACAAAATTTGGCGGAAAAGAACAGTACAATGATATCATTGCGCAGTTTAACATTTTACAGGAGAAGGCATATCCGTCTGTGAAAAATGAATTGGGAAACGTTGCGGCAGACCTTGAAATGGCAGCGTACGCAGCAGCGGCAGTAGATACCATGGAGGTTATGGAACAGCCGTTATATGAGATTTTTGACAGATTAAGACAGATTTTAAAGCAGGCAGTCGCTGCAATGAATACAAAGAGCCTTGATACATTTGCAAAAGAAGCGCAGGAGGCAGGACTGTTTTATGCGTATGCCGTATTAAAGGGCTGCCGCATGAAGGCGCTTATTACTGAAAAATACGAAAAAGCAGCATTGGATATATTGGAAGCGGCAGAAGCAAAAGCACAGGAAGATGATGTATTTGGCGCGGATACAGCATATACAGCCGTACTGGTAACGGCTTACGCAGAAAGCCTGCGCAACAGAGAATATCAGGACTACGGAAGAACTAAGGGAGGCGCATTATGGAGTTAAAATTTGTTACAGCAACAAGCAGAAGTGCAGTGGTAGAACTGACGGAATCAGGAAAATTTTATACACAAAAGCCGTATGAAATCTACGTAGACGGCAGTAAATATATGGACAGTGAAAAGGTTATTACAACACTTTACGGTTTAAAACCGGATACGTTATACAAGGTTTCTGCCGTGTATGACGGACAGGAAATTGCGGCGGTAGACGTTCAGACAAAGTATGAATTTGTAACGTTAAATGTAAGAGAATTCGGCGCATACGGCGACGGTGTCCATGATGATACCAATGCCATCCAGTGTGCGATTATGGCATGCCCGAAGGATTCCCGCGTGTTAGTGCCGGAAGGTGTTTATAAGATTTCAAG
>OGKF01001484.1_pt1 | contig 10365 bp, 15 predicted proteins | sample 1572391 | NCBI WGS metagenome assembly OGKF01 (sample SAMEA2582095, study PRJEB24529) | metagenome | biome: Human gut stool | place: China | collected 2011
AGTTCAGACGTGTGCTCTTCCCGATCTCTGCATCTGCTGTATTCGCGTTTCTGGCATAAGTTTTTGTACGACTGCGGTTTGGTTCCGACCAAAGAACCTTACAACAAGCGCACTTCGCATGGCATGATTTTGGCCGAAAACGGAGAGAAAATGTCGAAGTCGCGCGGCAACGTCATTAATCCGGACGATATTGTCGACGCCTATGGCGCGGATACGTTCCGTTTATATGAAATGTTCATCGGACCCTTTGACCAGGTTGCAATGTGGTCGGACGAGAGCCTGATGGGTGTTTACCGTTTTGTCAGCAAGGTTTATGCGCTGATGAAGAAGGTATATGACGTTCAGCCGAACGAGAAGGATCTGCGCGCGATGTACAAGTGCATTCTTGAGGTAACCGAGCGCATAGACCAGATGAAGTTCAATACGGCGGTTTCGTCCCTTATGACCTATGTCAACTATATGTCAGGGCTGGAAAAGGTTCCGGCCGAGCTGTATTTGACGCTGTTGAAACTGATGTCGCCGTTTACACCGCATCTGGCCGAAGAAATGTGGGCGCGTATGGGCAAACAGTCGCTGATTATTACCGAAAGCTGGCCGCAGGGCGATGCTAAACTGGCGCAGGACGATGTCGTAACGATTGCGGTTCAGGTCTGCGGCAAAATGCGCGGCACGATTGAAATGCCGAAAGACGCCTCAAAAGAAGACCTTGAAAAGGCGGCGCTGAATGTCGACAATGTCAAACGCCAGCTGGAAGGTCAGGAAGTCGTTAAAATTATCGTCGTTCCGAACAAAATCGTCAATATCGTCGCCAAGGCCGCCGCGGCTTAGAGAGGAGTTCCGAAAATGAAAAAATGCCGGGTTTTGTTTTTGTTTTTGCTGGTTTCCGCCTGCGGGTTTCAGCCGTTGTACGTGGAAAAAAAGCATAACAACGCCTGGTATTTTTCCGGGGACTTTGACACCTCAATTACACAGGAGATGTCGCAGATTAAGGTTGAGCCGATTGAAGAGCGATTCGGCCAGATTGTGCGCAATGAACTGCTGGACAGCCTGACGCCGCGCGGTGTTCCGTCGCATCCTAAGTATCGTCTGTATGTCGAACTGACCGACCGCCAGATTATTCAGCAGGCGCTGCGCAACGACATTACGGCAACCCGCGAGCAGGTTCGCTATCGGGTGGATTATATTCTGTATGACGCTCAGAGTGACGAGGAACTGGTGCGCGGCAACAGCATTGCCTATTCCAGCTATGACATTATGTCCAATCCGTATTCGACGACGATTGCCGAGAAAAAAGGCGAAAAAGACTGTGCGCAGATTATTGCCAATGACATAGCGTTGCGTCTGGGGGCATATTTCCATTCCCGGAAAACCGGCGTGGGAGACAGCAGTGCAATTTAAGCAGGCACAAATAGACAAGTATCTGAAAAAGCCGGACGACGTGCTGCGCTGTGCGGTAATTTACGGCAGCAACGAGGGACTGCAGGCCGAATATGTCAAGAAATTTACGACGGCAGTTTGTCCAGATCCATATGATCCGTTTCGGGTCGTTTACCTGAACGGGAGCGACATTAACAGCGATCCGGGAATCCTGTTCGGCGAATATAACGGGCAGTCGCTGATGGGCGGCCGCCGCGTGGTTATCGTGCGGGACGGAGACAATAATCTGACCAAACATGTCAAAGCGCTGCTGGAAAATAATGTTTCCGACACGCTGCTGATTGTGTCTTCGGGGAGTCTGAACAAAAAGTCTTCGCTGGTCAGGCTGGCGGAAGAAAACGAGAATATGGCGGCAATCGCCTGCTATGAAGATCGTGATGAAGATATTTTCAACTCAACCCGCGCCAAGTTTATCGAAAACGGGATTACTATCGGCAACGAGGCGCTGCAGCTTTTATGCGCGCGGCTTTCCAATGACCGGATGAGCAATTCCGGCGAAATCGAGAAACTGATAACCTATCTCGGTGATCATAAAAACGTAACGGTTGAAGACGTGCAGAAAATTATCAGCGATGCGTCTTCTTCTTCCGGCGACGACGTTTGTTTTGCCGCGGCGGGCGGTTATGCAGACAAAGCGCTGGCCGCTTTCAACAAGCTGGTTAACGAAGGGAACGAGCCGATTTCGATTATTCGCAGCCTGACTTATCATTTTAACAAAATTTTGACCTGCAAGGCTTACATGGAAAACGGCGATACCGTAGACAAGGCGGTTTTCAAGCTGCAACCGCGGATTATCTTCTTTCGCGAATCGAGTTTTAAGCGGCAGGTCAGCATCTGGCCGCGCGAGAAACTGCTCAGTGTGCTGGAGCTTCTTTACAAGTGCGAACGTGACTGCAAGACGACCAACATGCCGGTTGTGGAAATTGTGTCTTATACGCTTATGCAGATTTCGTCCGCGGCGAGAAAACTTGCATAAAGTTATTTTCTTAATTTTCCGGTTTTCGATCCAGCGGGCGTAAGACGGTTCGTATCGAAACTGCGGTTTTTATTCGGCAGCGGCAAAGGCTTTTTCGAAAACGCGGTTTTGCAGCCGCAGATGTTCTTCAAGTATTTCGGGAGCAACGCTGCCGGTGCGGCTGAAGTAGGTGTAGCCGCGTTTAATCAGTTTCCGGGCATAAAGTTTATTGTACAGAAAGGCAAAAGGGACTGCCGCCAGACCGAAAGTTACAATCTGAGAAAAGAGAATGATTGCGGTCCACAGCCAGTCTTTGCGATGCAGGGGAACCAGAAATCCAAACAGCAGAACCGTCCATGAAAAACCGGTCGGAGCAACTTTGATTATTCCGGTGCGGGGATTTTTGAAGATTAAATTTGCGCCTGCCATGTCAGCCCTCAATTTTGTTTTCTTTGATTGTACATCAGAGTTATTGATTAATCTTTAATGCCGGAAAAATTTGTTCTCTCCCTCACTGAGGGAGAGAACAGGACTTATTTGCTGATTTCTTTTACAAAATGCTCTTCCGTACGGCAGCAGGTGGCTGCGGAGTAGGCCACAACCAGAGCGGAAAGTCCGACCAGCATGTAGATAATGCGGGACAAAATGCTCATGCTGCCAAACAGGAAGGCAACCAGATTGAAGTCGAAAAATCCGACCAGGCCCCAGTTGAGGGCGCCGATGATGGTCAGAACCAGAGAGGTTTTTCTTAAATATTCCATTGTAATCTCCTAAAAAACATTTCAAAAAACCGTACTTTTATGATATATGTGCCGCAAACATATTTTCAACGGAGACCGTCCGAATGTTTAGCGACAAGTTTATGAAATTTATTGAGATGTGGCAGAAAGAATATGCCATTGAACGCAGCATCGACGAAAAAGTCTGTGCGGATAAAGACGGCAATCCCATTCCCTGGTATACTTATCCGGCGATTGAGTATCTGTCGCAGTTTGATTATGCAGAAAACAAAATTTTTGAATAGGGCTCCGGCTATTCGTCGCTGTTTTGGGCTGAACGGGCGGCAAAAGTTATCAGCATTGAAGATAATCCGGAATGGTTTGCCCGCTGGCGCGAGGAATTTAAATGTCCCAATCTTTCCGTTTGCTGGCGGGATGAAGGCGAAGCTTATTTCAATGCGATTTTTGAGCAGGATGAGGTTTATGACGTGATTGCGATTGACGGCAAATGCCGGGCCTACTGCGCTGAAGCCGCGGTTAGAAAACTGGCGCCGGGCGGCATTGTCATACTGGATGACAGCGACCGTATCAATACGTCGCAGGAATATGTCCGAGCCGTTGCAGAACTGCGTGCGGCGAATCTGCTGCAGGTTGATTTTTATGGTTTTTGCCCGATGAACAATTACACTAAAACGACGTCGGTTTTCTTCAGCCGGGACTTTAACTTTAATTCTTTGTATGCGGTGCAACCGATAAACGGTATCGGCAACCTGTGGTCAATGGGGCGCAAAAACCGCAAAAGTTTTGTCAAATCAAACTGTTGATTTCGGCTTTAAGTTCATCCAGTCCGCGGTTTTTTTCCGAACTGGTGGCTAAAATGTCAACGTAGGCGGCGCCGTGCTTTTTGATGATTTCTTCGGTTCTTTTGATTGTATCGGCCAGAGCTTTGGCGCTGACTTTATCGGTTTTGGTCAGGACAATCTGATAAGTGACGGCCGCTTTGTCGAGCAGTTTCATCGTTTCTTCGTCGACCTTTTTTATGCCGTGCCGCGAATCGATGAGCAGAAAAACCCGTTTGAGATTTACCCGTCCCTGCAAATAGGCAAAGATGAGTTTCTGCCATGATTTGACCATGCTTTCGGGAGCCTGAGCAAAACCGTAGCCGGGCAGGTCAACCAGATGAATCTTATCGGCCAGATTGAAGTAATTCAACTGCTGGGTGCGGCCGGGCGTCGAGGAGGTTTTCGCCAGTTTGCGCTGATTAAACAAGGCATTGATGAGACTTGACTTGCCGACGTTGGACCGTCCGGCAAACGCAACTTCGCCCATTTCGGTTAACGGCAGCTGGTCAAGTTTGGCCACGCTCAGCACAAAATTGCAGGGCTTGTTAAACAAGCTTTCGGCTTCTTCAATCTGTTCGGGGCTGAACTTGTCCGAGGCCATGTCATTTTACTCCGTTTTTCTTCATAATCGCTTTTTGCTGGATAATGGAAAGGATGTTACTCAGGGTCCAGTAGATGACCAGACCGGAAGCAAAATGTCCGAGCATAAAGGTAAAGATTACCGGCATCATGGCAAACATGCGCGCCTGATCTTTGTTGGTGGGCGCCGGATTAAGTTTTTGCTGAATCCACATGGTCAGTCCCATGAGAATCGGCCAGACGCCGATGTCAAGAAGACCGGGGATCGGCAGATGCGTCCAAGCGGAAAGCGTCAGAGGATCCGGCGCGGAAAGGTCTTTAATCCAGCCGATGAACGGCGCGTGGCGAATTTCGATGGAAATGTTCAGAACCTTGTACAGTGAGAAAAAGACCGGAATCTGAATCAGCATCGGCAGGCAGCCGGCGGCCGGATTTATTTTTTCGCGGCGGTACAGTTCCAGCGTTTCCTGCTGAAGCTTCATTTTGTCGTCGCCGTATCTTTCCTGCAGCTCTTTAATCCGAGGCTGAACCTTTTTCATTTTGGACATGCTCTCATAGGATTTGTTGGCTATCGGGAACATCAGAAAACGGAGCAGGGCGGCAAACAGGAGAATGGCCCAGCCCATGTTTCCGATGAAGTTGTAAAGGAAATCGAGAATATAGAAAAAAGGTTTGGTCAGGAAGTAGTACCAGCCGAAGTCGACGGCGAGATCAAACTTGGGAATGTTAAACTGTTTGGTATAGTTGTCCAGCAGTTTGATTTCTTTGGCGCCGGCAAACATCTTGACCGTATTGGTACCGACAGAGCCCGGAGCGATGGTTATCGGTGCGCCGACATAATCTGCCTGATAGGTGTTTTTGCCGGTATTGCTGAATTTGACGGTGCCGCTTTGAGCGTTGTTCATGACAAAGGCCGAAAACCAGTAGCGGTCGGAAAAGCCTGCCCAGCCGCCGGTTGTTTTGAAGTCTTCTTTTTTGCTGTCTTCAAGATCTTTGTATTTGATCTCTTTTAAGGTGTTGTCAACAACGCCGATAAGCCCTTCATGAACGACACTGCTGGCTGCCGCCTGATTGTGGAAACGGCTGATTAAACCGTAGGGATAAAGGACAATGCTGCGTCCGGTATTGTTTTCGACGCTTTGTTCAATGGTAAACATATAGTTGTCGTCTAAGCTGATGCGGCGGACAAAGGTCAGTCCCTGTCCGTTGTTCCATTCCAGCGTTACCGGCGTCTGCGGGGTTAATTCTCGGCCTTTGACGTTCCAGAGCGTGTCGGCGTTCGGCGTGCGGACGGCGGCATCCTGTGGCAGCCAGCCGAATTCGGCATAGTAGGGTGCGGCAGTTTTAGCCGGAGCAAAGAGCTCTACGTCTGCGCTGTCTGTTTCCAGCGTTTGCTTGTATTTGTCGAGCAAAATTTCGTCAAAACGGGCGCCTTTGATGCGGAGGGAGCCGCTGACTGCAGCGTTTTTGATTTTAATCCGGGCGTCTTTGCCGAGGACTTCGGAGACTTCCAACGGCGTTTCGTCCGTGACATTGTCGAGCGGCTGCTCGACTTTTTCCGCGACGGTTTCGACAGCCGGAACCTCCGGCGTGGCCGGTGTCGTTGCCGGTTTGCGCGGGAAAAAGTAGTTGGTAACGAAAATAACGGCAATTGACAGGATAACGGCCCAGTAAATGCCTTTCATTTCTTCTTTCATCTTCTTTAAAATCTCCTCGGTTAACACTCGGTCGGCCGGTGTTCGGCGTCTTTGTTTTCTTCTTAATTTTTCTACTGTATAATTAGGGTTTAGGCAAGCAAATATCCAGCCTTATTCCTTATTTTCTTTTTCGCGTTTCGGCGGAACCGGGTCGTACCCCGAACCTCCCCACGGATGGCAGCGCAGAATGCGGCGGATGCCGAGATACAGCCCCTTGATGATGCCGTGGACGGAAATGGCTTCTATCATGTATTGCGAGCAGGTCGGCCGAAAACGGCAGACGCCCGGACAAAGCGGCGAGAGAAATTTCTGGTAAAATTTAATCGGCCAAATCAGCAGGTTTTTCAGAAGCCGGTTCATGCTTTTTTTCTTCCGGATTGAGCAGCTTGTGGAGTTTTTTCAGTCCGTAACAGAGGTCGCCCTTCAGTTTGTCAAAGGAACAATCCGCCGTATTGTAACGGCCAATCAGAACATAGTCAACACCGGGACGGGCGCGAGCCGGGAAAAGTTCGCGGACGGCGGCGCGCATGCGGCGTCGGGTCCGGTTGCGGACATGAGCCTTGCCGATTTTCTTGGTTGTCGTGTAGCCGGTGCGGCAGGAGCCCTCGGGTGCAGATAAACTTTGAGCCGCCTGCAAAATGAGCGTAGAGGTAGCTACCTTAACGCCTTTTGCGGCGACTCTTACAAAATCTTTCCGTTTTTTTAAAATCAAAACTTCAGACATAGGTTTGCAGCCTAAGCCGAAAGATTTTTACGTCCTCTGCTGCGGCGAGCGGCAATGACTTTGCGGCCGCCGGCCGTGGCCATGCGGGCACGGAAACCGTGACGGCGGGCTCTGACCAGTTTACTCGGCTGATAGGGTCTTTTCATTTTTTTTCTCCGGTTAATGCCGGCGTCAGACCGGCTGATTTTTATTAGTTATTTAAGCCTTAATTTTGAATCTAAGGCCTCGGGTAATTCTGCTTATAGACATTTTTGGGCGGCAAGTCAATGATTTTTTGCAAAAAAAAGCTCCGTATGCACGGAGCCTGAAAACACTTTATTTTTTAACGGCGGTCGCCGAAAAGTCTGAGCAGAGCCAGGAACAGGTTGATGAAATCAAGATAGAGTTCCAATGCTCCGGCAATGGCTTTGCGGGAAAGCGTATCGCCCGTGTCGGCACTGAGGTAAAGGCTGCGGATTTTCTGCGTATCGTACGCGGTAAGGCCGGTAAAGATGATGACAGTCAGAATCGACAGCGCAAAACTCAGGCCGGAGCTCTGCATAAAGATATTGACGATGGAAGCGATAATGACGCCCCACAAGCCCATGACCATAAAGGAACCCATGGCGGTCAGGTCTCTTTTGGTGGTGTAGCCGTAAATGCTCATTCCGCCGAAAGTTGCGGCGGTAATCAGAAACAGGCGGGTAATGCTGTCACCGGTATAGGTCAGGAAAATCGGCGCCAGAGAAATGCCCATAACTGCCGAAAAGCCCCAGAATACGCCCTGAACCTGCTGCAGCGTGCCGCGGTTGATGACCCAGCCGAAAGCAAAAATCATCAGAAACGGCGCCAGCAGAAACAGCCAGCCCAAACCGGATAGGCTGGCGCCCTGCGGGGTAATGTTGAAAAAAAGCCTTATCAGCGAGGTGTTGGCAACCAGATAGGCGGCAAAGGCGGTCAGGCAGAGCCCCGCAGTCATGTAGTTGTAAACTTTAATCATGTACTGGCGAAGCCCTTCGTCTACGGTTGCGGCCGATTTGGCACTGACGGCGGCAAAATTTTTATTTTCTAACATTTATGTTGTTCTCCATGAAGTTGGTGTCTGTTTAAAATATAAGGAGCAAATATGTAATTATCAAGTTTTTTGTTATTCGTACCGATAGAGTTCCCTGCTGTGCAGGCGGAGCCAGACTTTGCCGGCCTCGGCTTCGGGATAAAGTTCGCGGACGCAACGCCAGAATGCCCTGGAATGGTCCTGGTGTCTGAGATGGGCAACCTCATGGGCAATCAAATAGTCGATTACGGTTTCGGGAGCAAGGGCGATGCGCCAGCTGTAGTTGATGTTGTGCATGGACGAACAGCTGCCCCAGCGTGATTTGGTATCTTTTATTGTGACGTCGTTCAGAGGGCAGCCGAGCCGGTCGGCGAGAATTTTGGAACGGCGGTAGAATTCGGTTTTGGCCTGTGCCTTAATGTAGTCTTTGACCCGGCGGTGCAAAAATTCAGCGTCGCCGGAAACGTTCAGAAAACCGTTTTCCAGAAAAGTGCCGCAATGACGGTCGTTTGTCCGGCGAATAACAACCGGTTGGCCGAACAGAGAGATTTGCTCCCCGTCTTCGAAGTTTTTGGTTTGCGGCAGCCGTGCCAGAGAGCGTTCTATCCAGCCGCGGTGCAGGTTGACGAAGTCAACGGCACGTTTGGCCGCGCAACGTTCGGGAATGGTCAGAACCGGCAGCCGTTCTTTGGAATCGATGCGGAGCGTCATTCGTCTGGCGCGCGACGATTTGACGATTTTTATATCAAAGCCGAGCGCTTCGCGGATGTCAAAGGTCTTCCCAGTAAACAATGTAATTTTCATAATTCTGTATTCCTGTTTCCGAGACGGTTTCGCGGCCTTTCAGCGACATGTTTGCTTCATGTACGGAAGCGGCGCGGCCGGTTTTAAGCGGATGCCATTCCGGGAGGTCGAAGCCGTTGTCCAGCAGCCAGTAGGCGCAGGTTTTGGGCAGCCAGCGCGGCTTTTCGCGGACGGCGTTCAGGTCAATGTCGCGACAGTCGGGAACTTTCTTAAAGCGTTCGGGATAAATCCGGCACAGGCAGCTCCGGCAGTCCAGAAAGCGGCAGCGGGTATTGGTAAAACGTATTTTACCCTTGATTTCCAATTTGTTCAAACAACATTTGCCGCAGCCGTCGCAAAGAAGCTCCCACTCTTCGGCGGACATTTCCTCAAGTTTTTTCTTTTTCCAGAATTCGGGTTCGATATGTTCCAGATGTTCAAACCGGGACTGAGGGTTAAAAGTGTCTTCTATTATATAGTCGTCTTTGTTCATAAGTCATCCCGTTCCAGAATATGGTCCTCCAGTTCGTCATCGCTGACCAGATTTTCGGAAATGCAGAATGCCGATACTGGTTCCCGCACCGGGCGCGGACGTCCTTCAATCAGGCTGCGGTATGTGCATGACTTCGGCATCCAGCCGATTTTGCCGACATTGTCTTTGGTCAGTTTCAGACATTCGGGCACCAGCGTGCAGCGGTTTTGGTACTGCGTACATTCGCAGGTGTCGAAATCAAAATATTTGCAGACGACGTCGGTGTAGTAAATTTCGCCGGTGTCTTCGTCCTGAAGCTTTATCAGACAGCATTTTCCGCAACGGTTGCAGACGGCTTCCCATTCTTCTTCGGTCATGTTTTCCAGTTTTTTTGGCAAGGCGTTTCCTTTTTATTCATAAATTTTGCGGTATATTATACAGGATATTAATTAAGGAGTAGTGAAAATGTTTAAATGGCTGGCCGACATGCTGGTTAAGACCCCGGTACAGAGTTCGTGCTCCTGTTGCGAGGGCAAAAAACAACGGCTGCAAAAAATGCAGGAGGCAATTCTCAGCGGCGACATTGAAGGCGAACCGCAGTCAACTGAAGACGCGGTTATGACCTGCGATACGCCGGAACATGAATATGCCGGAAAAATCCTCGGTTCGGCATTTTACGGCGGTTATCCGGTAGAGGTCAGGGACAGTTCCGGCTGTGCCGGCGAGGATTCCTGCGGCTGCGGCCGTTGCTGCAATCGTAAATAAACTCAGCCGATTTGGTCGGGGAGATATTCTTCCTTAACCAGATTGCCGAACTGGGCAAACTCTCCGTTCCAGAACAATTTGACGGTGCCGGTTGGGCCGTGGCGCTGCTTGCCGATGATGACTTCGCCGAGATTGGCGGTTTCGCGGATGCGTTTCTGCCATTCTTCCATGCGGTTTTGCAGATGCTCCGGCGTTTCGCCCGAGCGCTGTTTGGGTTCTTCGTTTTGTATATAATAGTTTTCGCGGAAAACAAACATGACGATATCGGCATCCTGTTCGATTGAGCCGGATTCGCGCAAGTCGGACATAACCGGGCGTTTGTCATCGCGTTGTTCGACGCCTCGGTTCAGCTGTGACAG
>OGKF01001487.1_pt1 | contig 10350 bp, 9 predicted proteins | sample 1572391 | NCBI WGS metagenome assembly OGKF01 (sample SAMEA2582095, study PRJEB24529) | metagenome | biome: Human gut stool | place: China | collected 2011
GCAAAGAGATTGCTGTGTCAGCTTGATATGTTCAAATGCTAATTAAGTATAGCATGAAGTGCTGATTCGATTGAAGAAAGCAAAAGAAAAGCAGAAAACAGAGAACAGTTCTGAGACACATGTAAGGCTTTTGACCCGTGAGACACCGCTTGAAAATGGAGGAGTCCAGATTGAGCGGGAAGTCATTGTAAATAAACCACTGGATAATGATCATATTTGTGAGCTGATTGATAAACTGGTAAAGCTCGATAAATAAAAAGAAGGTATTTTCACATGGAAAATCTCGCTGCTGGGCATCTTTCTGCTGCTGTACGAGATGTACCGTGTGGCAAAGGAGTATACCCGCAGCTCCCAGCTGGACCGCGAAAACCAGCTGCTGGCCGTGGAGTCACGCCGCTATATGGAGCTGCGCAGCTATCTGGAACAGACCCGCCACCTGCGGCACGATTTCCGCCAGCACCTGCATGTGATCTCCGGCCTGACCGAGGCCGGGCGGCTGGATGAACTGAAAAGCTACCTGAGCCAGTACGAGAGCGAACTCAGCGATGCCAGACCCACCCTGTGCGTCAACGCTGCGGTGGATGCGCTTGCCGGCCACTACGACTACGAGGCCCGGAAACAGGGCATCCAGATCGAATGGAAGCTGGAACTGCCCAAGCTCCTGCCCCTGCCGGAGGCCGACCTGTGCACCATTCTTGGCAACCTGCTGGAAAATGCGCTCCATGCCAGCCAGAAGCTGCCGCCGGAAGAACGGCAGATCAAGGTGCTGGCCCGGATGCTCAGCCCGGCCATGATGGGCCTGATGGTGGAGAACCGCTATGACGGCGTGCTGAAAAAGCAGGGCGGCGTTCTGCACTCCACCAAGCATGACGGACAGGGCATCGGCCTTGTTTCCGTCGAAACTGCCGTGCACAGGTATCACGGCAATCTGACGGTGGAAACGGGCGGCAACGTTTTCCGGACTAATGTGCTGCTGAACCTGTAAAATATTCCTGCCCCAAGGCACCGGCTTTTTTGCACAAGCCGGTGCCTTTTGATTGCACTTTTCCCGGGAGATCATGATACTTATTTATAAAAGAAAAGGCAGGAGGGGAGCATATGGCAGCAGAAAGCAAAACCGGCTGTTTCTTAAACTTTCCTAAAAAATCTTTATCCGGCCCGGCCCTCCCCCGACGGGAGGGCTTTTTGCTGTCCGCACGACGCATACGGTCAAGTTGAAAAATGAATAAAATTTACACATGGAATGATATGATTTTAGGCTGAATGAGCAAAGAATCGAAAGAAGTCCCATAATCATATTGACATAATGGGTAATAGGGTGTAAACTACGTGCATCGGGTCGAGCAAATCCGAAAATTGAGATCATTCAGGGAGGAAACGGCTATGATGTGTTGTTGCGCAATGTGTTGTTGTACCGCAAACGCTTCCCGGACCGGCCGCCCTGCAGTATGGTATGCCGTGTGAGCATATCCGCATATTCTGTGTGGGAACACGCAGAAGAATCTGTCGCTGACCGCCTGGGAGCTTACTTGAAGAGGGAGCTTCCGGGCGTTTTGTTTTGACCCGCAAATCAGGATACAAGGGAGGAATCCGGCAATGGACTGGAATGCGATCCAGCAATATTTGCCGCTCTACCAGAAAGCCGCTGTGCTTACCGTGCGGCTGGGCGTTGCAGGCATCATTTTTGCCATCATCATTGGCCTTGCCTGCGCAGTGATCCAGTATGATAAGGTGCCCGTTCTGCGGCAGATCGTGGGTGTTTACATCCAGCTGTCCCGCAACACACCGCTGCTGGTGCAGCTGTTCTTCATTTATTATGGCCTGCCCAAGGTGGGCATCCGCACCAATGCCGAGATCTGCGGCATTGCCGGTCTGGCATTTCTGGGCGGCAGCTACATGGCCGAAGCGTTCCGCAGCGGTCTGGAAGCCATTGAGCCCATCCAGACCGAGAGTGCCTACAGCCTTGGCATGAACCGCTGGCAGACCATGCGCTACATCATTCTGCCGCAGGCCATGTCCACCAGTATGCCGGCTTTCATGGCAAATGTGATCTTCCTGCTCAAGGAGACCAGTGTGTTCAGCGCCATCAGCCTGATGGACCTGATGTTCACGGCAAAGGACCTGATCGGCATGTACTCCAAGACCATCGAATGTCTGTTCCTGCTGGTGGTGTTCTACCTTATCATCCTGCTGCCGGTGTCCATTGTGGGCAGCCTGATCGAAAGGAGGCTGCGCTATGCTGGATTTGGGTCTTGATGTCCTGTTCAAGGGCAAAAACATGGCCCGCCTGCTGGGCGGCCTTGGCGTTGCACTCAAGATCAGCGCCGTCTCGGTGATCATCAGCCTGCCGCTGGGCATCCTGCTGGGCGTGCTCATGACCTCCCGCAACCCCGTTATCAAGGCGGTTCTGCGGCTTTATCTGGAGTTCGTCCGCATCATGCCGCAGATGGTGCTGCTGTTCCTCGTTTACTTCGGCACCACCCGTGCCTTTGGGTGGAACCTTTCCGGCGAGACGGCATCCATCATTGTGTTTGTGCTGTGGGGCACCGCAGAAATGAGCGACCTTGTGCGCGGTGCGCTGATCGCCATTCCGAAGCACCAGTATGAGAGCGCCGAGGCCCTTGGCATGAGCCGTGCGCAGACCTACTGGTACATCATCATTCCGCAGACGGTGCGCCGCCTGATCCCGCTGTCCATCAACCTGATTACCCGCATGATCAAGACCACCAGCCTTGTGCTGATGATCGGTGTGGTGGAAGTGATCAAGGTAGCACAGCAGATCATCGAGGCCAACCGCACCGCCAGCCCCAACGCAGCATTTGGCATTTATCTCACGGTTTTCGTGTTATATTTCTTCGTATGCTGGCCCATCAGTCTGCTGGCATCCTATCTCGAAAAGAAATGGAAGTGACCGTACATGGCAGAACCTATTTTGACTGTTGAACATCTGATCAAGGCCTATGGCGAGACCCCCGTGCTGGATGATATCAGCTTTGCTGTCAAGCCCGGCGAGGTCATCGTGGTGGTCGGCCCTTCGGGCTGCGGCAAAAGCACCCTGCTGCGCTGTCTGAATGGTCTGGAGCCCACCCAGAGCGGCCGGGTGCGGCTGGGCAATGAGACCGTTGCCTACGGCGGTAAAAATCTGACTCAGCTGCGCCAGCGCATCGGCATGGTGTTCCAGAGCTACGAGCTGTTCCCGCACATGACGGTGCTGGACAATGTGCTTCTGGCACCCACCAAGGTGCAGAAGCGCCCCAAAGCGGAAGTGCAGCAGGAGGCCGAAGCTCTGCTGGACCGTGTGGGCCTGCTTGCCAAGAAAAACAGCTACCCGCGGGAGCTTTCCGGCGGCCAGAAGCAGCGCGTTGCCATCGTGCGCGCACTGTGTATGCACCCGGAGATCCTTCTGTTTGACGAAGTGACCGCTGCCCTTGATCCGGAAATGGTGCGCGAGGTACTGGACGTTATGCTGGACCTTGCCAAGCAGGGCAAGACCATGATCATTGTCACCCACGAAATGCAGTTTGCCCGCGCCATTGCCAACCGCGTCATCTTTCTGGATGGCGGCAAGATCGTGGAAGAAGCTGCACCGGCCGAGTTCTTTGACCGGCCCAAGACTGAGCGCGCGCAACGCTTCCTGCGCACCTTCACGTTTGATGCTGTGAAATGAGTCACAGATCAAGATAAAGACTGCGGGTGTTCCGCAGCCAAATGGGAAAGATTTTGTAAAGGAGTAATCATTATGAAACAGTCTAAGATTTCTCGTCGTTCCTTCCTGCTGGGTCTGGGTGCAGTTTCCGCTGCCGCTGTTCTGACCGCATGCGGCGGCTCTTCTTCTGCTTCTACTGCAACTGCAGCATCCGGCAGCAGCGTGGTCTACCGCACTCTGGATCAGATCAAGGAGTCCGGCACCATCAACATCGGCGTGTTCTCTGATAAGAACCCGTTCGGCTATGTGGACGAGAACGGCGAATATCAGGGCTATGATGTCTACTTTGCACGCCGTCTGGGCGAGGATCTGGGCGTAGAGATCAACTTCGTTTCCACCGAGGCTGCCAACCGCATCGAGTACCTGCAGACCGGCAAGGCGGATGTGATCCTGGCAAACTTCACCGTGACCCCGGAGCGTGCAGAGGAAGTGGACTTTGCTCTGCCTTACATGAACGTGGCTCTGGGTGTCATTTCTCCGGACAGCAGCGTTATCACCACTCTGGACAACTGGAACGCTGACGACCAGATGATCGTCATTTCCGGCACCACCGCCGAGACCTACCTGACCAAGGAGTACCCCGACATTCCGCTGCAGAAGTACGATTCCTATGCAACGGCCAAGAATGCACTGGAGAATGGCAACGGCGTGGCATGGGCCAACGATAACACCGAGGTCATTGCATTTGCAAAGCAGAACCCCGGCTACACGGTCGGCATTCCCTCTCTGGGCAGTCAGGACACCATTGCTCCCGCTGTGAGCCAGGGCAACACCACCGTTCTGGATTGGCTGAACGAGGAGATCAAGGCTCTGGGCGAGGAGAACTTCTTCCACAAGGACTATGAGGAGACTCTGGTGGATACCTACGGCCTTGACTATGAGGATGAGCTGGTCGTTGAGGGCGGCGTGGCCGGCGGCGCAGATGCCGCATCCAGCGAAGCTGCTTCTTCGGAAGCCGCATCTTCTGAGGCTGCTGCTTCCGAAGTAGCTTCCAGCGCAGCCGCACAGTAAATAAAAACACCGAGCGGGCAGGAGAGGGCTGAACCTTTCCTGCCCGTTTTTGCATTGCACCATCTGCCGGAACATGCTATACTGGAACAAAACAACTCCTGTCCGAAAAAACCTGAAAAAGAGAGGATGTTCCCAATGAAACGTGCCTATACGAACGGGATCCTGCTGGATGGCACCGAGCAGATGCAACCGGCAGCGCACAAGATCCTGCTGACCGAGGATGATAAGATCATTGCCATTGTCGATGAGGGCGTGAATCTGGACGGTTATGAGGTGATCGATCTGCACGGAGGCTATCTGTGCCCGGGCCTGATCAACCTGCATGTGCATCTGGCAGGCAACGGCAAGCCCAGCGCAAAGCCGCGGGACAATGCTGCGCTGGTGCGCAAAATTCTGAGCAATGGCCTGACCCGTGCGGTGGCCTACAGGCTGGTGTGCAGCTACGCGAAGCTGGAACTGCTGGGTGGCGTGACTACCATCCGCACCGTGGGCGGCATTGCAGATTTTGACACTCGCTGCCGGGACGATGCCGCTGCAGGCAGACTGCTGGCACCGCGCATTCTTGCCGCCAACGAGGGCATTTCGGTGCCCGGGGGACACATGGCAGGCTCGGTGGCAGTTGCGGCCCATAACAATGCCGAAGCACTTGCTCAGCTGAGAAAGGCCAGCGGACAGAAGGTGGATCTTGTCAAGCTGATGATCACCGGCGGCGTGCTGGATGCCACCGAAAAGGGAACCCCCGGCGAGCTGAAGATGAAGCCGGAAATGGTCAAAGCCGTCTGCGACGAGGCCCACAAGCTGGGCTATACCGTGGCGGCACACACCGAGTCGCCAGAAGGCGTAAAGGTGGCGCTGGAAAACGGCGTGGATTCCATTGAGCACGGAGCAAAGATGGACGATGAGACCATCCGCCTGTATAAGGAGCGGGGAGCCTTTGTGTGCACCACCATCTCCCCGGCGCTGCCCTACGCACTGTTCGATACGGCGGTTTCCGGCGCTTCGGAAAAGGACCAGTATAACGGAAAGATCGTGTTTGACGGTGTGGTGGAAAGCGCAAAGACCGCACTTGCCAACGGCATCCCGGTGGCCTTGGGCAACGATGTAGGCTGCCCGTACATCACCCAGTACGATTTCTGGCGGGAGCTTTGCTACTTCCACAAATACTGCGGTGTAAGCAACCAGTTCGCCCTGTACACGGCCACCCTGCGCAATGCTCAGCTGGCCGGAGTAGGAGACGTGACCGGTTCCATTGAGCCGGGCAAGAGCGCAGACTTTATTGTGACGAAGCACAACCCACTGGAAGACCTGTGTGCGCTACAGCATCTGGAACTGGTGGTCTGCCGCGGCCATGTGATTAAAAAGCCGAACCCCAAGCGGAACAAAACGGTGGATGCCCTGCTGGACCCGTACCTCGAATAATACTGAAAAAGCAAGGAGAGACGATCGGTCTTTCCTTGCTTTTTCGTTCACATGCCTGCCATCACGGCCATGATGCTTTGCCAGCTCTTGTTGCGGGCAGCGGGCACAGTGGTGCGGCGGCGTGCGGGTGCAGAGCCGGAAGAGACCGTATTCATGGCGGTCATCGGCACCGACGGATGGAAGAATACGGCTGTATCACCGGCCAGCCACTGGGCGGCAAGGCGGGCTGCCTGCGGGTCGGCCTGCAGGGTGCGGCGCTCGGCACCGGCCAGATGATCCGCCAGCCAGTAGAGGATGGCACCCAGCGGCAGGCTGGGCAGAACATCCTGACTCCAGTAGGTCCAGCGGGCACCGGCCCCTACATGGCTTTCTACCGTGATCACAGCGCCGGTGCGGGCGTTCTGCGGGATGCTGCCCTGATAATTGATACCGGCGCACTGGCGAAGCTCGGCGGTGATGCGCTGGGTGCGGGCCATATCCAGCCTGTCCTCACGGCAGTAGGCGCGGAAATCGGTCTCGTCGATCAGGCCGTCGGCGCTGGAAGGAAAGCGGCCTACCAGCTGGCCATCGGCGTTGTGGCACAGCTGCCAGCCCTTGCGGAACAGCTGGAAGTTCAGGCAGCGGCGACCCATGGTGGAGTAGCACAGAATGGAGGTGCTTTCACCGGGCAGCTGCTTCAGCTCCAGGCAGGCATCGTTGCCGCAGGTGTCCTGCAGCTTTACCGTTAACAGCAGCTGCGCACCGGGGTGCTGAGCTGACATAGCGTTGTGCATGGCATCAAAATAACGGTTGGCATCCATGATCGGTTCCCTCCTGAAACTATAACACAGCAGTTCGTTGTATAACGGATGGGCACTGCGCCAAACGACCCGGTGCACAGCAGGCGGCTTACGCAGGAATGTTTTATTGACTGAACATAGTATAGCATACTTCACAACAAAAAACAACTATAAGTTTGCAGAAAAACAAAATATTTCCGCGCATCCTGCAACAGTGACCCGAAACATGGTTGTTGCAAGAGTGAATCAGTTGTGTTCTGCATTAAAAACAGCCCACAGACGGCAAGGCCAAAGCCTCCCATCTGTGGGCTGTTCTGGTAAAATATGGTTCAATCGCCCAGTTCACGGATCTCGTTCTGGATCAGCCGCCCGGCCGCGCGGGCCAGTTGGTCCATGCCGCGGATACGGGCCATGTTTTTGCCGTAGATCTGTGCAGCGGCACCGGCAGAGCTGTCCTCACCCATGAACACAGCCGACACCCGGATACCCATGCGCTGCAGCGCACGCACTTGCGCGGCAGTGTCAGCCACACCGGCAGCGTCCTCGTAACCGCAGCCCAGCGGGTTTTCTGCACTGGGCGGAATGCGGCGGCTGTCGTTGGGCGAAGCGTCCGTCAGCACGATGAGCAGGTGCCGCGGTGCAGGGCCGGGCGCATACTGCAAAAGGTCGCCTGCTGCCCGCAGGGCAAGGCCGTCACGGTTCCAGCCGGAAGCAAAATATCGATTGATGTTCTGCAGGTTTTTGTCTGCAAAGCCTTTGAGCACCCGCAGTACGGTGTAGCCCCGCAGGCTGCTGAAGCTGGACACCCGCACCGGGATACCGCAGGCCGCAAGGCTCTGGGCCAAAATGGATCCTTGAGCCGCGATCACTTCCTGACAGTGCAGGCGGGAAGCGGATGCGTCCAATAAAAGGTCTACCGTAAAAGAGGGCTGGTTCTCTTCCTCGGCACACAAAAACACCCGGTCATCGTTCAAAAGTGGTGCACGCCAGATGCGCCCAGCGTTCAGATTGCCACTGCGGGCAACACGGGCGTTGGGCTGCTGGTGCACAAGGATGCAGTTGCGGATCTGCTCGGTGAGCCGCAGCACGACGCTGCGGTGCAGTTCCCGATTTTTGGCGTAATAAGCGCGGTTGCGGTCGGCCTGCAGCTCAGCCTGCTCAGCCAGATGCTTTGCTTCCGGGGTGGGAGCCTGCTCCGGGCTGGGCACACCGGCACTGAACCACAAATGGCACCCCAGATGGTCGCCCACGCAAAGCTCCTGCTCAGCCTTGCGCAGCCGTTCCGGCGGGTAGAGAGAGCGGCCGAAGCAGCTTTCGATGTAGGCTCTGTCCTGCGCGGCATTCTGCTTCAGGGTGATGTGGGCCCGGCGCTTGTCCACCGCCAGCCCGCCGCCCACAGCATCCACGGAGCTTGAGTGCTCCACGGTCACGCGGTCCGTTTTGATCATCTGTGTTGGCATGGCTTTGGTGGCAAGCTTTGCCAGCAGGCCGTCCAGATGCAGATGCAAAGCTGCTCTCTGGTGCACAGTGCCGTCGAACAGGTTGAATTTTGCGTAGATCGATAAAATTTCGGCTTTCAGCTGTTCCGGTTCCGGCACATGCTCCGGGGCCAGCGCGGCGGCAAGGCCGGACTCATAAGGGGTCATCACCGGGTCGGTGCGGCCCAGTACACGCCGCCAGCGTGCGGCCTGCATGGTGTACACCAGCTGATTTTTTGCCATCCACTCCTGACGGGAGAGCTTGTATTGAATCGCAAAAAAGTAATCTGCATGGGCATGGCGCAGCGCTTCCAGAACTGGGCGGCGGGGCAGCTCCAGCCGGTAGGCGGCGTTTTCCAGATACAGCCATGTCATGTCGTCCAGCATGGTCTGCCGCAGATCACCGTCCCATGCATCAAAGATGCTGCGGATCAGCGCGTCACCGTAATATTTGTGGATGAGGCCCACGACCGTGTTCATGTAAAAATCGGTGGTGCCGTCGGTATAGCGGGCCAGAAACAACGGCTCAAAGCCATAGGCTCCTGCAGCAGCCCAGACTTGATTGGCCGCACGCCGCTCCTGCGCGGTGTAACTCTGGGCATCCATCAGCCAAAGAGCTTGGCGGCATCCAGCTTGGCCGGAATGCGCGCTGCGATCACATCACGGATCAGGCCCTGCTCATAGGAGTCAAAGGCCTTGTTGGTGATGCCCATATCCAGTGCCGCGCCTGCCGGGATGCCGCGCCGGATCAGCCGCAGGGCATCCAGCATACCGCGCAGATCCAGCGCCTTGGTGGAAATTTCTGCACTGTCGCACTTTTTCTGCAGGTCAAGGAACAACAGTGCAAACTGGCGCACATACTTGGAAGCAAGATCGGGGAACTGCGTCCGCAGCAGCTTTTCCAGATCGTCCTGCGTAATGGTGGGCATCTGGATGACCACGAAACGGGAGGTGAGGGCCTCGTTCAGCTCACGAGTGCCGGCATAACCGTAGTTCATGGTGGCAATAAAGCGGGTCTCCTCCGCCAGCGGGATGCGGTCGTAGCCGGGCACATCGATGGCGCGGCGGAAGTCCAGCACCGCGTGCAGCACGGCCAGCGCTTCGTTTTTGGCCATGTTGATCTCATCCAGCACACCAAAGCCGCCGCACTGGGCGCAGCGGTATACCGGGCCGGGCCGGAACACCACCTGACCGTCCGCAAAAGTGTCCATGCCGATGAGGGATGCTGCATCCATGTTCACATGGAAGGAGATATCCCACGCAGGACGGCCAAAGGCGGCGGCAAGGTTTTCGGCCAGCACGTTTTTGCCGGTGGCTTTTCCGCCTGCCAGCAGCAGGTTTTCGCCGCAGAGCAACGCCGCCAGCGCCTGCTCCCACACCTGTTTGCCGTAGTAGGTAAAGGCAGGGGAAGGGATGCGCGGGCGCAGTGCGTTCGGCAGGGCATGGGCAGCGCGGTACTGTTGGACTGCTTCCAGCAGAGCGGGGTCTACCCCTTCCTGCTGCAGAGTTTCAAGGAGATCAGACATTTGTACAAACACCTCGATTTTGCCGGTTGTCTGGCACAAACCGGCTGTTCAGCTTTATCATAGCACAATCGTGGGGATTTGTGTAGGGGGCGGGTGGCGAAAAAATGGCAAAGAGAGGCGGCCCCAAACAGGGAACGCCTCTCTTCATGAAGAAAGAAGAAATGGAAAAACGCTTAAGTTGTGCCGGAAAACCGCGCTGAATCAGGCGTTATCCAGACCCGCCATCTGCTTGACGGCCTTCATGGCGAAGGTCAGGGTGCGGCCCATGGCTACACCGGCCATCAGGCAGGGGTAGTTGTTGGCAAAGAAGCTGCCGGACATATCACCGGTGATATACAGGCCCTCCATGGGCTGGTTGTTGGTGTCCAGCGCCTGACCCTTTTCGTTGATGGCAATGCCCTGCTCGGTGGTCAGCAGAGAGGCACCCAGCC
>OGKF01001493.1_pt1 | contig 10292 bp, 9 predicted proteins | sample 1572391 | NCBI WGS metagenome assembly OGKF01 (sample SAMEA2582095, study PRJEB24529) | metagenome | biome: Human gut stool | place: China | collected 2011
AACAACGATCAGGGTGGCGAAAACGCCGAAGATGGCGACGAGCCCCTGTTCGGCCGGGTGCTCTACTTTGGCAACGGCGTGAGCGTGCGGTGTGGAACCCATACCGGCTTCGTTGGAGAACAAGCCGCGGGCAACGCCGAACTGCATGGCTTTGGCAACCGTCAGACCGAGTGCGCCGCCCATAACAGCCTGAGGATCAAATGCAGCCACAAAGATCAGACGGAACGCATTGCCAAGTTCTCCGGCGTGACAAGCAATGACGTAGGAGCCACCGATGATGTAGATGGCGGCCATGAAGGGAACGATTTTTTCAGTCACAGACGCCAAACGGGCGACGCCGCCGAAGAAAACCGCACCGGCGAGAATGGCTGCCACAATACCGGTGATGACCAGCGGAACGCCGAAAGCCGTGTGCATGGCGTTGGAAATCGAATTGGATTGCACCATGTTGCCGATGCAACCCAGAGCAATGATGATGGCGATGGAGAAAAAGACAGCCATCGGACGCACTTTCTCGCCCATGCCCTTGGTGCTGTAGTCGGCCGGACCGCCGACCACATGACCGTTGGCGTCTTTACCTTTGTGTTGGCCACCATGTCGAGCACCGACTCGTCGCGCTCATGACCAATGCCGGTGATGACCGGAAGCGGAAAGTTTGCCACATTCTCGGCAAGGGCAAGAGTGTCGAATCCCGACAGGTCGCTCGTGGCTCCTCCGCCACGGATGATGACAACACAGTCGAACAAGTCGGCACACTCGTTGATGCGGTTGAGGGCAGCAATGACGCTCTGCTCAACCTGTTCGCCCTGCATGACAGCCTGAAACAGCTCAACGATAAAGTCGAAGCCATAGGCATTGTTGCTCAGCTGACTGCAGAAGTCGCCATAGCCTGCCGCCGTGGCACTGGATATAACGGCAATGCGCTGGGCGAAGAGCGGTATGGACAGTTCGCGGTTAAGGTCGAACACTCCTTCTTCTTTCAGCGTGCGCACTATCTCCATGCGCTTGCGTGCCATGTCGCCAAGCGTGAAAGTAGGGTCGATGTCGGTTACGATCCACGAAAAGCCGTAGTTCTCATGAAACTGCGCATGAACCTGCAAAAGCACCTTCATGCCGGCATGTATGCGTTCGCCCGTTACGCGCTCGAAATGCGGACGGGCAAGCATCCACGTGCTGCGCCAGCACTTAGCCGAGGCACGGGCAACGGGAGTGCTGCCGAACTCGTCTTTCTGCACCAGCTCCATATAGCAGTGACCGGCCGACTCGCGCACGTCTGCCAGCTCAGCCTCAACCCAATAGTCGCCTGGCATACTTAGCTCGAGCGCATATCGAGTCTGTCGGTGCGTCGCTCGCACCGCTTGCCTCGCGCCGCCTGCTTGTGGAGAGCCATCGTGTGCAGCTTCTTGCCCAGCGTGTGGCCGCCTCCGACCCCTCGCTTCTTCTGCGCCGGGGCTATTCAGTTACGCTTCACAACGGCCGCGCCGTTACCGACGCCTCCGCGCTTGCCGAGGGCGATGTCATCGAGACACGCTTTGCCCATGGCTCAGCCTTGTCTGTGGTGCAGGCATCTGATAAGCCGTCAAAAGACAAAGGTGTGGCTGCCGGCGGAAAACATCCGTAACATTGAAAGAAAAAAATAAACATATCATTATACGAAAGACTATGCCTAAAGAAATGAAATATGAAGAGGCCGTAAGACAGCTTGAAGATATTGTCGCCAAGATGGAGAGCAACGAGCTTGACGTAGACAGCCTGAGCCAGCAGCTGAAGACTGCCCAGAAGCTCATAAAGCTGTGTAAGGACAAGCTCAGCCGGGCTGACAGCGACATAAAGAAAATACTTCAGGACGACAACAACGGCTGAACATGCCCGCAGGCAGGCGGCAAAACAGCATAAAACTGACATTTTTAATAAATTATGTCATAAAAATTGCTGATTAGTAATATTATTATTATTTTTGCCGTTGGTAAGTCCGGGGCTGACATTACATATAGTTAACCCCAGTGGCTTTGTTGATTGAGTAAAATTTGTTGTATACTTTAAAAATAATATGAATATGAAAAATCTGGATTGGTCAAAATTGCCTTTCGGTTACATTCCGACAGACTATAACGTACGTTGCTATTATCGCGACGGCAAGTGGGGCGAAGTTGAAGTTTGCTCTGACGAATATATAAAGATGCACATGGCTGCTACGTGTCTTCACTACGGCCAGGAGGCATTCGAAGGTCTAAAGGCTTACCGCTGCCCTGACGGCAAGGTTCGCGTTTTCCGTATGGATGAGAATGCAGCACGTCTGCAGAGCACATGCCGCGGCATACTGATGCCGGAGGTTCCTACAGAACTGTTTGAGGAAATGGTTACCAAGGTAGTGCGCCTGAACCAGGATTACATACCTACATACGAGAGCGGTGCAACTCTTTACATCCGTCCGCTGCTCGTCGGCATGTCAGCACAGGTTGGTGTTCATCCTGCCAGCGAGTATCTCTTCATGATATTCGTTACTCCGGTAGGTCCTTACTTCAAGGGCGGATTCTCAACTAATCCTTATGTCATCATCCGCGAGTTCGACCGTTCTGCTCCTCTCGGCACAGGTATATATAAGGTGGGCGGTAACTATGCTGCTTCTCTGCGTGCCAACAAGATGGCTCACGATCTCGGATATGCATGCGAGTTCTATCTCGATGCAAAGGAGAAGAAATATATGGACGAGTGCGGTGCTGCCAACTTCTTCGGTATCAAGGACAACACTTACGTTACTCCTAAGTCTACCAGCATTCTGCCGAGTATCACCAACAAGAGCCTCATGCAGCTGGCTGAAGACATGGGCATGAAGGTTGAGCGCCGTCAGATTCCTGAAGACGAGCTGGCTACATTCGAGGAGGCAGGTGCATGCGGTACTGCTGCCGTTATCAGTCCTATCTCTAAGATTGACGACCTCGAGAACAAGAAGAGCTATGTTATCAGCAAGGACGGCAAGCCCGGACCTATCAGCACTAAGCTCTACAACAAGCTGCGCGGCATACAGTATGGCACAGAACCCGACATCCATAACTGGACAAAGGTTGTAATTGAATAATTGATAATTTACAATTCATAATTTATAAATTACTGTTCCATAATTCATAGTTCATAATTCATAATTGGCTATTTCTTTGATTACCGATAGCCTGTCTTTTGACAAATAATTATGATTTATGAATTATGAATTATGATTTATTTTAAGATGCGCAAAGGAAAATTGGCTAAGTTCGCCGACATGGCGAGATACGAGAACGTGTTTCAATACCCTTATTCGGTCGTTGAGAATGTGCCTTTTGAAATGAAAGGCCACTGGCGCGACATGTATTTCCACAATGACAATCCCATTGTGCTTGAGCTGGGATGCGGCAAGGGCGAATACACCGTTGAGCTGGCAAGGCTATATCCGGATGTCAACTTCATCGGTGTAGACATCAAGGGCGCACGTATGTGGACAGGTGCAACGCAGGCTCTTAACGACGGACTTAAGAATGTGGCATTCCTTCGCACCAACATCGAGATCATCGACCGCTTCTTCGGTCCTGACGAGGTGCAGGAGATTTGGCTCACGTTCAGCGATCCTCAGATGAAGAATGTGCGCAAGCGTCTCACCAGTACATACTTCATGGAGCGTTATCGCCGTTTTCTTGTCGACGGAGGCATCGTGCATGTCAAGACCGACAGCAATTTCCTTTTCACCTACACCACATACATGACAGAGCGCAACGCCTTCCCGGTGTTGTTCTCAACCACAGACCTTTATCATGCCGAGGGGCTTGATGCCGACACCATGCGCATACTTTCAATTCAGACGTATTATGAAAGTCAGTGGATTGAGCGCGGACTCAACATCAAGTACATGAAGTTCCGTCTTCCGTCGGCAGGCGACATGGCAGAGCCCGACGTAGAAATTCCTGTTGACGACTACCGCAGCTATAAGCGCACCCGCAGCAGCGGCGTAGACATGCGCAAGTAGATAGCCTCGGCAGTTGTCTTGGCGGCAGTTGACTTTTGGCGCATACACAAATGTGCTAAAGTCAGGTGTGCGTTTACGCGGCAGTGTATCGACATTGCTGTCATGGCATGGACATGTGTTTGTGCCTTGTCTTTTGCAGACATCTTTTCGGTCATGTCTGCCTCTTTTCATATTATATCAATGATATGCCTGTAAGAATGTTTTACATGCACATAACTTTTTGTAACGAAGATGACAGTAGAGCTTAAAGAGAACGGCGGTCTTCCTGCCCGAATTTTGTGGACACTTGCCATTGTTGCAGGTGTGTCAGTTGCCAATATATATTACAATCAGCCGCTGCTCAACGTGATAGGCCGCGACCTGGGTGTGAGCGAGTTCAGTTCCAACCTCATAGCCATGATCACTCAGGTGGGCTATGCCGTCGGACTGCTTTTCATTGTCCCCCTTGGCGATCTCTGCCGCCGCAAGAACATAGTGCTCGTAAACTTCAGCGTGCTCGTGTTCTCGCTCCTTGCCATAGCCTGCTCAACCAGCATTTATGTTATATGGGCAGCATCGTTTCTTACCGGTGTAGGCTCAATGATACCGCAGATATTTGTTCCCATAGCTTCGCAGTTCTCACGTCCGGAGCATAAGGGGCGCAACGTGGGCATTGTCATCTCCGGACTGCTCACCGGCATTCTTGCCTCGCGTGTGGTCAGCGGCGTGGTGGGCGATGTGCTCGGCTGGCGCGCCATGTATTTCATTGCGTCGGGGCTGATGCTCGTATGCGCCTTTGTCGTAATGAAGGTATTGCCCGACATACGGCCAACGTTCAAGGGCTCTTACGCCAAGCTTATGGCGTCGCTCTTCTCGCTGCTGCGCGATTATCCTGCCCTGCGCGTATATTCCGTAAGAGCCGGACTGGCTTTCGGTTCGTTTCTTTCGCTTTGGGCCTGTCTGTCGTTCAAGATGGCACAGGCACCGTTCTATGCCGACAGCGACGTGGTGGGCTTTCTCGGCTTGTGCGGCATTGCCGGGGCTCTGACAGCCTCTTCGGTCGGCAAGCACGTAAGGACCGTAGGCGTGCGCCGCTTCAACTTCATTGGCTGTGCGCTTATGCTGCTTGCATGGGCATCAGTCCTGTTTCTCGGCGACACCTATATTGGTCTGATAGCAGGCGTGATAATCATCGACATAGGCATGCAGTGCATACAGCTCAGCAATCAGGCAAGCATGTTCGAGGTATGCCCCGGAGCATCAAACAGAGTGAACACCATATTCATGACAACATACTTTGCCGGAGGTTCTCTCGGCACATTCCTTGCCGGCACGGGCTGGCATGCCGCCTCTTGGACAGGTGTGGTGGCCGTAGGCGTATGCCTCACGCTGGCCTCACTTGCCGTAACGCTGTTCACCAGGCGATGAGTTATGGGGCAGGAGAGTGTTGTCTGAAATGTAAAAGGCCGCAAGTCATATTGTGAAAGACCACATATCAGAGTGTAATATGTGGCATATTGCAGCATGAAAGGTATGCTTTTGCTTTATGGATATTACTGAAAAATATTTTTTAAAAGAAACTCATCACTCGTCACATGCGCTTGTAATCTATTGACTGATAGAGAGTTGATGTGTGACGAGTTTCTTTCTCAACTCGTCACAACGCTCTGTCCTGTGCCGTTTTTTAGCCGTAACGTGGCTCTGTGAATATGGAATTTCAGCTAAAAATATGTTATATGCTGCTCTGTGATGAGTTGAAAATGCAACTCGTCACAAGGTAATTGATTGATTTGTAGCGAGTTAAAGCCTGTTGTGACGAGTGATGAGTTTTTTAAAAAAAACTTTTTTGCTGTTTTACTTCTTGCCATTTACTGATTTCGGTTGACTTCAAGCAGGGCTTTGTCTGATTTTAGTTGACTTATGTGAACGTTGGTGCCTGTTATCGGTTATTGCCATGATTCTGATTAAACGGGACGCAGCCTATAGCCTGGTTAGTGTTTAAAATAATTCCTGACGTTCTGCGACATCATGTGTAAATTTTATGTTTACAGATTAGATTGCTGTCGGAAATTTTTTTAATATTGTTAAAACTATCGGGCGCTAGTTAATAAGATTTAATATATATAAGTGGAATAGATTATTCGATTTAAAAAGGTTTAACTTTGCAGCACTTACTAGATTATTAATAAGAATGTCAAGATTTTTAAAATTAGCTTTAGTGTTGGGCATGCTGTTTTTGACCGATACAATGACTATAACTGCTCAAAATTTGGCAGTTAAGACAAATGTTTTGTATTGGACAACAGCAACGTTTAATGCATCTGTTGAAACACGTCTGTCGTCAAAGTGGACTCTTGATGTTTCGGCGGGTTACAATCCGTTCACATTTTCTGATAACAAAAAGTTGAAGCATTTTGCCATTCAGCCTGAGGCACGCTATTGGCTCTGTTCTCCTTTTTCGGGGCATTTTGTAGGTGCCAACCTGCTTTATTCCCATTATAATTCCGGCGGAGTGAAGATGCCTTTCGGCATTTTTTCAGACCTTGAGAAGTACAGGTTCCAGGGTGACCTTGGTGCCGTAGGCCTTGTCTATGGTTACAGCTGGATGTTGCCCGGAAAGCGATGGAGCATAGAGGGCGTTGTCGGCCTTGGATATGGCATAACCCGTTATGACAAATATGCATGTGCTGTGTGCGGAAGCAAAATTGGTGAAGACACAAAGGGTGTTTTCATGCCTACTAAACTTGCAATCTCTGTTATATATTACATTAAGTAAGTCGCATTGATGATTTCTGTCGGTGTGATTTTATTTTGCATACTCGACTAATTTAATACAATCTCAAGATACAACAATGATGAGATCTTTAAGTTCAATTCTTTTACTGGCATTGGGCTCATCTGTCTGTAATGCGTCCGCATTGCGCGGCAACGGCGTTGATGCTCAGTGGATAGACTCTACGGCTCTCAGGCTGTCGTTCGTGTTGACTGAAGGCGATTCGGTAGGCAGCAATTATGCCGTTATAGCCACGCCCCGTCTTGTAACTGTTAAGGGCGACACCCTGCTGCTGAAGCCGACAGTGTTCAGAGGCAAGCGCAACATGCGCTACACGGAGCGTGCACGATTTTATGATAATGCTCAGCAGGCCACGGCAGATGAGGTGGCTTTAGGCTCGGAAGTTAGGTATGACGTCATGCTCAGGCGTGCCGAAAGTCCTTGGATATGGGAGGATAAAGTATATCTCGACGTGGCACGCGAGAAAGAAGGATGCTGCAATGTTGAGGATATGGCCGGAAGGCGTATGGGCGATATGGTGTATGTGCCGCAGTTTGTGCCCGCGCTTGCCGTTGTTGAGGACAATGCAGGCAAGGCTGGTGAGCTGCAGAAGGATAATCCGGTGCTGATGCACGTATCGCAGTATAAGCCCTACGACAACACGCGCATACTGCGCAAGGAGAAGGGAGCTCTGTATGTTCATTATCCGCTGAACAGTTCGGAGCTTAAACGTGACTTCCGCGACAACGCACAGACGCTCGACCGTATTGTTGACATTACGCGCAGCATAATGGCCGACTCTACATCGTCGGTTAAGATCATACAGATTGTTGGTCTGGCTTCTGTTGAAGGTTCACAGAAAAACAATGTCAGTCTGGCAGGGCGGCGTGCCGATGCCCTGAAGGCGTATATACAGAAGAGGGTGAAAATATCAGACAAGCTGTTTGACTGCGCCAATGGCGGCGAGGCATGGACCGAGCTGCGCGACCAGATAGCCGACGGCAGCTTTGATGGGCGCGACGAGCTTCTGCACATAATAGATACGGAGAAAAATCCGGATAAGCGCGAACAGATGATAAGACAGCTAGACGGTGGACGTCCGTATGCGTATCTGCGCGACAACGTGTTGAGCGACCAGCGCAATTCGGGCTATCTGCGGATATATTATGACTATGTGCCCGACACGGCTGCCAAGACCATAAACGAGGCTACAGAACTGATGCAGGAGGAGAAATATGACGAAGCTCTCAGAAAACTGCTTACAGTTAAGGACGACAAGAGAGCCTTCAGTCCGCTTGGAGTGGCTTACTACATGACAGGCAACAGGCAGAAAGGTCTGGAGTATATGAAGCGTGCCGCAGCCGACGGAAACGTACAGGCTAAGCGAAACCTTGAGCAGTATGAAGCTATAATGAAGGCGGAACAGCTGAAAGAAAAATAAACAACAAAATATTATAACTTAATTAAATTAATTATTCTTTATGAAAAAGTTTTATAACAGAAATTTTGCCTATGGAGCAGCAGCGCTGCTTATTGGTGCAGTGAGTTTCACTGCATGCTCTTCTGAGGATGAGTTGTCTAACACAAATCCTACCTATGATGGAGAGAGCGTAAAAACACAGTTTGCAATTAATATTCCTGCAGCAGCTAAGACGAGGATGACAGGAGAGTACACCCAGCAGGATGGAAACTTCCTCGGTATGAAAGATATAAAGCTGATACCTTTTGCCTCAATGCCTGCATTAGGAACAGAGTCGAATCTTGGTTCTGTTATTACTTTGGGTAATATCAGTGACAATCTGTCTGCAACTTCTAATGCTAAGGTTTATAATGATGTTGCCATTCCTGTAGGTACAGGTGCTGTAATTCTTTATGGTCAGGCAAATAAAGAGGCAGGAACTAATTTTGATAAAGGTGCAGTAACAATGCCGAGCGATTATTCTGTTTTGTCAAATATTAAATTTTCTCCTGTAAATATAACAACCAACGAGACAGACGCAAAGGCTACGGCATTGGCTGCATGGATGACATCTGTAGCAAATGCTGAAGGTTGGGATGCTGCCGGAGAAGGTACGTTGAAAGATTTGCGTGATGAGTTTCTGAAAACGACTGTAGGTTCTTCTAACAGTGTATTGTGCCTGATGCAGTATCTTTATAATGCTTTGGCAAAAGAAGACGGTGCTGAGGCTACAGCTATTAAGGCAGCTATTAAGGCCGGTAATGGTGTCGTAGAGTCTGATGGAAAATTGAGCTATGGAGAAGGCTCTTCATTGGCCGGTTATCCTGAAAATATAAATCTGCCTGATGGTGCAGCCCAGGTTGTATGGAACTCGACAAAATTTGATGTTGTTGCAGCTTCTGGAAATACAGGAATTAATGTTGCATCATTAGACAGCTATGTTTATCCTGCAGCCTTATGTTATTACGTGAATAGCAATGTGAAGACTGCTGATACAGAAGTTGATATGGACGCCGCTTCTGATTGGACAGCGATTGTTGGATCAATGACTGGCAGCTCTGTGGCTCCGACAACTCGTTCGATAGCAATTGAACAGCCCATTAATTATGGAGTTGGCCGTCTTTCAACTCAGGTTAAGTTTGGCGCACAGCGTGTTCCTGACTCAAAGGATGATGGTCATAATAGTTCTGTTGTTGAAATTCCCGGTGAAGGATTTAAGATTACAGGTATATTGATTGGCGGACAGGGCGAAGTTGGCTGGAATTATATACCGACAGCAACTGGCAGCAAAACAATATATGATAAGTCTATGACAGAAGGAATGTGTGCAAAATATTCTTCTGATTTTACAGGTGCAATAACCAACTATACTTTGGCTTTTGAAACAGAGTCAAATAAGGATGTCAATGTGGCTATAGAACTTGTGAACGGTGATAAAGATTTTTATGGCAAAGACGGTATGATAATTCCTGCTGGCGGTAAATTTTATTTAGTTGGACAATTGGAGTCAAGCGCAGCTACAGAAACTGGCGAAAAAATCTTTAAACAAGACTATAATACTATTGCCAAATTTAATATTACAAATCTGAAGTCAGCTTATAATGGTCTGCCTGATCTTCGCACACCGTCATTACAGCTCGGTATGTCTGTTGATTTGAAATGGGAAGAAGGCCATACGTTTGACGTAGAGATTAAATAATACAAATGATCTTTTTGTCCTGAAAGGATTTTTTGTATAAAATGCTAACCAGGCGGCAGCCTTTCGTAGGGCTTCCGCCTACAACCGGAAAACGCTTGCGGATAACCGTTAATCTTCCGTGAGTGCGGTGATTTAGAAAAAGAAGAAATAATAATGGTGTTAAGAATGATGACGAAGCGTAAAAATAAGAATTATTGTTCAAAGTTTTGTGCAGGATTGTCGGCATTGCTGTTGTCAGCGTTTCCGTTGTCCTTTGTTTCGTGTATAGATGAAGATTTGTCGCGTTGCGGTGTAAACTATTCCGTTGATTATCGTTTGGAATTATCCGCATCACTTCGTCAGACGCTCGACCAGCAGCTTACCACACCGGCAGAACGGCAACTGG
>OGKF01001497.1_pt1 | contig 10280 bp, 6 predicted proteins | sample 1572391 | NCBI WGS metagenome assembly OGKF01 (sample SAMEA2582095, study PRJEB24529) | metagenome | biome: Human gut stool | place: China | collected 2011
GGAAATATAGGTGAAACTATTGGTACTATCACTCAGGACCGCAGTGCTGGAATTGCAGGTAAGATCGGTCAGGGTCCGCCTGTTGTACCAGTGTATGTTTCTGTTACTGATGGAGCCAGAGGCATCAATAATAGCTCACGTGTGGAAGTTATAGATGATGAAGTTTTGCTGCCGGCAATGCTGGATGCAGTAGCTTATAATACTGTTGCTAAAACTATGGATCGTGAAGGCGGCGGTACAGCAAGATTTTCTTTCCGTATTGATGGCAGAGGTGATATCAGCGGGCCGATCAATGTTCAGCGGGAAAATATGTATTATGCAGCGGCAGGAATCGGCAAACTGATCAATCAGGAATTGGTGGAAGCAGGAACGATTTTAACACAAAATAAATTTGAAAAAGTTGATATTTACGGAGTCAATATCAATATTGTTCTTGATGATAAAGCAGAAGTAGCCGAGATTATCAGTGCTGCAGTAAGGGAAAAAGAGGCTGCACCTGGGGATACTGTCCATATTGATGTGCAGCTGCAGCCTTACAGGGCGCCAAAAGTTACGAAGACCGTACTGTTTAAGATACCGAAAGAGCAACGGGAAGGTAAATTGCCTCTGACTGTCCGCGGCGGCAGCTCACTGGCATGGATTCAGAATCTGCTGAGGAAACAGCGTGAAGAGGGTGTGCCGGCACAGCAGAAGGATAATCGTAAAACTTTAAATGATTTTATAAAAAGCATCAACGAAGCTGATCAGAATAATGATCTTATTGTGGATATTGCCGCCGGACAGGGCGCACCTAACGCAGCAATGCAGTCGGGTGGCGGATTTGCGTCTATGCTTGAGGGCAGTCCGATGAAACAAAAAACTACAATGAATTTTATTGTTGACGGTACAACAGATATTGTTATTGATGTAGTAAAATAATTTGTTGACAGAAGCCATAAAAAAGCCATAAAAATAAAGTATATTTAAAAGCAGGGAATTTGAAGTAAAAAATTGAATTATAGACAATTATTGTTTTATTTGTGAGAGAAAGGAGCTTTCGTAATGCTGCAGACTATATGTAACGACATAGGCAAGATTATGCTTGAAGGCTGTGCTAATGCCGGTCGGATGATGCTGCTCTTTACGGATACTCTTAAGCGTATCAGCAAGGCTGACGGGAAGGAAACCGTCAGACAAATGGCGAAGCTGGGAGCTGATTCACTGCCGATAGTTATGATGACGATACTTTTTACAGGTATGGTTTTTTCTGTACAGACAGCGAAGGAATTTGTACGTTTTGGTGCTTCTTCCTCAGTTGGCGGTATTGTAGCCATTGCGATGGGGCGCGAACTGGTACCGGTCTTGACAGGTGTTGTCGTTGCTGGTCGTATTGGTGCAGCCATTGCTGCGGAAATCGGCACGATGAAAGTAACAGAGCAAATCGATGCATTGAAAGTAATGGCTACAAATCCTACAACTTATCTGGTTGTGCCAAGATTTTTGGCAATTGTTTTAATGATGCCGGTGCTGATTGTTTTTGCTAATACAATTGGTAATATTGGCGGTTGGCTGGTTTCTCATTATTATGCCGGAATTAGTACTTTTACTTATATAAATTCTATAAAAATGTTTGCTGAGCCATTTGACATTGTTGGCGGTATGCTTAAAAGTGCTGTTTTTGGCGGTATTATTGCTATTGTAGCCTGTTATAAAGGGCTGGGTGCCAAACAGGGTGCTGAAGGTGTTGGTATTGCTACGACTGGTTCAGTTGTTTTATCTATAGTTCTTATATTTATAACTAACTACTTTTTGTCAATTTTATTGTATGTTTAAAGGAGGTACTGCCTGTGGCAGAACCGATTATCAGTTTTAAAAAATTAAATATTACTTTTGGTGAAAATGTGGTTATAAATAATATTGATCTGGATATCAGACAAGGGGAGACTCTCGCCGTTTTAGGTCCGTCGGGCAGTGGTAAAAGTACTGTTTTACGCGCAATGATAGGTTTGCTGCAACCTACTGCCGGAGAAATTTTTGTTCAGGGGGAGCAGGTAAGTTCTCTGGATGAAGATGGCTGGAACAAACTGCGTCAAAAGATGGGAATGGTATTTCAGTATTCTGCTTTATTCGATTTTTTGACAGTTGGTGAAAATGTTGCTTTTGGACTGCGCCAGCATACTGATAAAAGTGAATCAGAAATTCAAAGCATCGTTGATGAGATGTTAGAACTTGTTGGCTTGCCTCAATCAAAAGAACAATATCCGGCTGAGTTATCAGGTGGCATGAAGAAAAGAGTCGGTTTAGCCAGAGCTATAGCTAATAGACCGGAAATAGTTTTATATGATGAACCCACGGCGGGGCTGGACCCGATCATGTCAAATAATATCAGCCGTTTAATCAGGAAAACGCAGCAGCAATTGCAGGTGACATCGGTTTTAGTAACTCACGATATGGAATCAGCTTTTTATGCGGCGGACAGGATTGCTATGCTTTATAAGGGAAAAATCGTCGCTTTGGGCACTGTTGAAGAAATAAGAAATGGTCATAATCAAATTGTGGACGCGTTTGTTCGCGGTAAAGAAATCAGAGAGGAGGCGGTACAGTAATGAGTTCAAACGAAGTAAAAGTTGGCGCTTTAACTTTAGGCGGTATCGGACTTTTAGCAGGAATCATTACTTTTTTAGGCGCTTTCAGTTTCTCTGGCAGCGGTTATAAACTGCAGATTTCTTATCCGCAGGTTGGGGGGCTGATGCCGGGACATGTAGTAAGGTATGCCGGCGTACAGGTTGGCACTGTTAAAGAAGTTAATGTAAATGGTGACAGTGTTGATGTAGTGGCTGATATCAATAAAGATATCAAGATTCCTAAGGGAGCGGTTTTTTCTTTGGGGTCTGATGGTATTTTAGGGGAGCGTTTTGTAGATGTGCTGCCTCCTGTAAAAATGACAGGACAATATATTCATCCCGGCGATAAGCTGGAAGGTGAGCAGGGAACAGGGCTGGATGAGTTTATGAATGCTTCATCTAAAGTTCTGGCAAAAGTTGAGGGGATTGCAGAAGCGCTGAATAACGTTTTTGGCGATCCTGAAGTACAGCGGTCGATGCGTGACGGGTTTGTAAATGCCCGTGATATCAGTAATAATATGAACACTTTTACTAAGGTCATGGCAGATGTTGCTGTAGCTAATCAGCAGGAAATAAATTTGATGGTACAGCAGATGAGTGAAATGGCCGTAAGAATGAATAACGCTGCCAGCCAGATGGAAAACATCATGGTTGAGACAAATAAGGGTGGCGCTGGACAGAATATGGCAAGAATCATTGAAAATCTTGCTAATGCCAGCGGCAGAATCGAAAAAGCCACGGAATTATTGGAAAAGGTCGCAACAGATCCGCAGACTGAAGCTGATATCAAAGCTACTCTGCATAACGCCAGAGAAGCAAGTGATAAGGCTAACAGAATGCTGGGAGTTTTGGATACGGCAAAGGTGCAGGCTGATGTAACACGCAGTGTCAAGGGCAGTGACTGGCGCAGCAATTTGGGAGTTACCTTTACTCCTAAAGAGGATACATTCGTTTATATCGGCGGTTATGATATTGGTGATGCCAACAAACTCGATCTTTCCTTAGGAAAGAATTTTGGGTCTGCTGCTGTAAGTATGGGAGCGATGCAGGGAGAATTTGGCGTTGGCTTTGATTATAGACTGGGAAATTCTTTTAAGCTGTACAGTCAGGTCTATGACTTTAACGATACGAAAGTAAAAGTCGGCGGGGAGTTGAAGCTGACAGATAATCTTTCATTGCTGGGCGAGCAGACTGATGTGCGTAATGGCAACAAAAACAATACTTATGTCGGATTGCGCAGTTATTTTTAAAAAAAGGTTTGACTTTTGGGTTATAAAAAAATATAATTTTCTTATACTGACTAGCCAGTCAGTCGATTGGAGGTACGAAAATAATGTTCAATTATAAAAAGAGCCGAAAGGTGCTGGTGCTTACGGCTGCAGTAAGTTTATTATGCAGTCAGTCGGTTTTTGCCGAAACCTTGGAGCTTGATTTAGATGATGCTGTACAAAGAGCTTTGACAACAAATCCGGCGATTAAGATCGCTGTATCTGAAAAGAAAGGTTCCAGAGCGGAACTTAATGCAGCACGTGCCGGACGTGGTATCAGTATTGATGCGGAACATAGATCTGGACGTGGTGGATATGCAGATCCACAGTGGAATACAGCTACTAGAAGTTATAGCAAAAATCTTGGTAATTCTCACAGTAATTCTATTACCGCTTCGATTCCTATTTATACTGGTGGACAATTATCAGGAACGATAGATCAGGCTAAAGCTAATTACAAAAGCTATGCTTTGGGTGAAACCAAGGCTTACATCGAAATGAAAAAGACGGCTACAGACGGCTATTTCAGCCTGCTGCAGGCTGGCAATATGGAAAACCTCTATCAGGATTCTGTTAATCAGCTGGAAGAGCATCTGAAAAATGTACAGGCGCAATATGATGTAGGCGTTGTAGCCAAGGTAGATGTACTGCGCAGTGAGGTTTCTTTGGCTAATGCACAGCAGCAGCTGATTCAGGCTACTAATAATTATGATGTAGCTGAAGCCTCGTTGAACAAGATTATTGGAACTTCCTTAGATACGACCTTAAAACTTAAAGACAGTCTGCAGTATACTCCTTACGAGAATGATATGCAGTATTGCCTTGATTACGCTTCAATGAACCGTGCGGAGCTGGAGCAAAGCCGTTTAGCTGTAGATGCGGCTAAAGGTGCTGTCAAAGTGGCTAAAAGCGGTTTTTTGCCGAAAGTTACTGCATCTGCAACTGAATCTTGGGGCGGTAGTGGTAGTAACTGGCCTGGTGATGACAAAGAGAACTGGTCCGTAGGCATTGGGGCGACAATGAATATTTTTGACTCTGGCGTTACCTTGTCTAAAGTACATGCGGCGGAAGAAAAACTGCTGCAGGCAGAAGAAACTTATCGTGATACAGTAAATTCTGTGGAACTGGAAGTGCGCAGCAATTATCTGGGACTGCGTGAAGCTGAGAAACGTATCTCTACTACACAGGTAGCGGTTGCTAAGGCTGAAGAAGATTTCCATATTGCGCAGGTTCGTTATATGGCCGGTGTAGGTACTAACCTGGACGTTATTGACGCGCAGGTTGCACTGACCGAGGCAAAAACGAATTTTGTCAATGCTTTGTATGATTACAATACTTCGAAAATTGCATTGGAAACTTCGATGGGTGTACCTGTAGCTGTTACTGCGGCTGCGAATACAACAAATCTGCCGACTATGTCTACAGAAACTGCAGCAGAATAATTATAAAAATCCCGCTCAGGCGGGATTTTTTATTTTATAATTAAAATGAAGGAGGTTTTTGTTTTTTGTCGAAGTAAAATAAGTTGTATTATGACTTTTACTGCGGAGGCAGAACATGAATAAACTATTTCGTTGGTTGCTGGGAATTGCGGCAATAGTCGGCATAGTATATTACAGTATCATAAAATTTATTGTGCCGGGATATTTGGCTCAGATTCCGCCTTTGGTGTCGAATTTAGCTAAGGATTATATTACTGGTTCTATTGATATTGCCCGTGTAGAATGGAATGGTGCCTTAGAATAGCCCGTATTTGATGCGCAGGTGAAGGACAAGAAGCAGCAGTTGATTGCTGATTTGCCAAATGTTAAGCTGCATATCTCGCCTTGGCATGCTCTTTTTAATACAAATAAAGCTTTAGACAGAGTTTCTTTGGAAAAGCCGACTATTTATTTAACACTGAATAAAACAGAGCAATGGAACGTGCAGGATTTTTTGAAAACGTCAGATTCTGATGAGACACCATTCTATGGAATCTTAGATATTGCAAATGGACATATTGTAACCAAAACTCCATATGGGGAATGGGATTTTGGTTTGAATGGTTCTGTGGACGGTGGCGGTAATCCGAAATTTGCTATTGATGCGAAACTGTTACATGATGAAGACGATTTGGAACTCAAGGGCCTGATTGACATGAAGGCTGTAGGCAGTTTAACAGTAAAGAGCGACCATTTTGCTTTAACTGCTTTTGCTCCTTTAGCAGAAGAGTTTGGATAATTTAATTAGTCGCAGGGTGCTGTTGCGGATGTTAATCTTTTGTGGACTAATAGTGGTGAAGATATCGCTATGTCGGGCACCGTTGTTTTGGAAAAACTGACAGGCGTTGCTGTTTACGGAGATGAGGAATTTCCTGTAGGTATTGACGGAAAGGTTGCTTTTAATGACAAAGCCGTTAAATCAGACAAACTTTTACTGACTGTAGATGGACAGACGGCACAGCTTAATGGGGATCTTGATTTTAAGGACAAGGATAACATTCAGGGGCGCGGGTTACTGACTGCCGACTTACTGAAAATAAAAAATGAAGAAGTTCGAAAACTTTCTGTACCTTTTAGAATCATTGATAACAAGGCACAGATAAATACTGCACGTGCTGAATTTGGCGGAGGCAGAGTTGATTTTCTGGCAGAATATGATCTTGGAAGTGGAAATGTAGTGGCAGCACTTGACGTAGAGAATGTCAAAACTGCGCCGCTGCATGACAGACCATACGATGTTTTTACTGTAGATGGCAGCATGGCTATGAAAGGCATAATCAAAGATGATAAGTTTGAAGTCAACCTGGCCGCAGATACGGTGCGTTTAGGTTGGCGTAATTTGCTGCTGCAAAAAGTCGATTTTGACATTGATGCTGACCAAAATGGCCTTAAAATTAATAATTTTTCGGCGTTTACAGAAACAGGAGCATTGTTAGCTCAAGGAACAGTTTCCAGTGCAGGTGAATTTAAACTGCAGGGATCCGTAACAGATTTCCCAATTGCACCTGTTCTTGATTTTATGGGCCAGCAGGGCAGCGGTCTGGCAGCAGTGCAATTTGATGTTTCAGGAACTGAGGATACTGTTGATTTTACAGGGGTTACTCAACTTAAGCAGGTCAATATAGCTGGACTGGAAATTGAAGAAGCTCATGGTGGACTGAGTATGCAGGATAACATTGTTGTCCTGAAAAATTACAAGGTGACAATGGCCCAAGGTGAAAGTGTTTTAAACGGCAGCATCAATCTCCAGGGTGAAGAGCCTGTTTTTGATTTGGATGTTGAGACAGCAGGAGTAAGAGCCGAACCTTTCATCAAGGTTGTAGCACCGGAAGTGAAGCTTACTGGTAACGTTAATAATATAATGTTTGTAAAAGGGACTTTAACGATGCCGGATATCAGCGGTAAGTTTTTGCTGACCGACGGCAGTGCTGAAGGTTATCTTATAGATAAGATTGAAACCGACTACAGTTATCAGGCCAATAATTTAGTAATCAGTGACTGTGATATTGTTGCATTATCAACAGAGGCCAAGCTTAATGGCCGAATGGATGCAGAAAAAAATCTTGATTTTAAAGTTGATATAAGAGACATTGATCTCAGTGCTTTACCGATTAATGACGATACTGTTGATTTAGACGGATATGCAAATGCACATGGTACCTTGACTGGCACTTTGTCGAAACCATTTTTCCATGGTGACGTCAGCAGTAAATCTATTATGATTAACGGCGAAGAATTGACGGATATCCAATGCAAATTGGATAGTGACGGCGGAATAAAGAATCATTTGCTGGGATCATTTAAGCAGGCTCCTAAAGGTGTGCTTTCTGCAGAGCTTGATTATAACCATGAGCAAAAATTGCTGCAAGGCAATATAGTGGCTATATATGGTAATGTCAGGTCTATACTTAAAATGGCTAAAGCTGATTATAATGTAGATGGTTTGGCTCAGGGCGAAATTGCAATTAATCCGCATGGTTCGGGATCAGGTATTTTTGTTGATGTCTGGGTGGATGATATTTCTATTAATGATCTTAAATATGAAGAAATGAAGTTTAAAGGTCATTTGCAGGATAAAGTCTGGTATTTTGATGATGTCAAACTGATGGAAACAAAGGACGTTACAGATAAGGGAATCGTTGCTGTCGGCGGCAAGGTTGATCTGGCTAATGGGAAGCTGGAACTTGAGGCCGGTGCTGTAGATGCTAATCCTGCGTTGGTAACAGCGTTTATGTCAGATCCTGTTGAAGTTACCGGTGATCTAAATATGTTCGTACAGCTGCATGGAACCTTAAAGGATCCTGAAGGAAACGGTTCTGTGGAAGTGAAAAACGGCAGTGTGGCCGGCATTGGCTTCGATGACTTTACAGCTATGCTTTCGCTTGCGAATGATAATCTGAAAATAGAGCAGGCGATGTTAAATAAAGATATTTATAAGGCCAGTGCCTATGGTGATGTACCGCTGGATTTATTCAGATCAAAAGAACAGCGGCGCGATCCTAACGCGCAGATGAATGTACAGCTTAATCTGGACAATGCGCGACTGGGTATTTTGCAGGTCATTTCGCCAATGGTGGAATGGGGCGTAGGTGAAACGCAGGGGCAGGTTAAACTGGCAGGTACGCTTGAGGAACCTTTGGTTTACGGTGCTGTAAAAATTCCTGATGGGTCTTTGAAATTTAAACATGTACAGACTGTTATTGAAAATATTCATACAGATATAGAGTTTGAAGGTAATAAAGTTGCGCTTAAAGATATTTCAGCCAAGCTTGGCAAGGGTTCATTTAAAGGCAGCGGTACTTATGCGCTGCGCTCCAATGAACGTGAGGCTTATCAGCTTGACCTGGTTGCTGATAACGCAGAAATAGCTTCTGATATTTTTACAGGACGTATCAATGGCAATCTGACAGTAACGCCGCAGAGGTTCATTGTGAGACCAGAAGCAGGAAGCGCACCTCCTCCTGGAAAAGGTCCTCGCTTTAGTTATCGGCCGCTGCTTAAAGGTGAAGTGCGCTTTGATGACGTGCTCGTCAATATGCCGACAATACCGGAGTTTGGCGAAGGCGAAAGTAATATTGGTCTTGATGTACAGATAACGCTTGGACCGAAAATCCATTTGTATAATAAATATTTATATGACTTATGGCTTGCCGGAGGATTGCATATCCAGGGCAGTACATTGTATACTAATATAAGTGGCACAATCAGTGCGGATCGAGGTTCGATCAGTTATTTGCGCACACAATTTAAAGTTCGCTCTGCTTCTGCTGCCTGGCCTATACCTGGAAGCGTTCTGCCTACGGTGAATCTTGAGGCTACAGCAAAGTTCCAGCGTTATGATATTGGAATGCGTATTTCTGGACCGCTTGAAGAAATGGACCTACAGCTCAATTCCTCGCCGCCGCTGACCAAAGATCAGATCGTGCGGATGCTGACTCTCCAGCGTGAAGCTACCGGCAGTGAAGGTGTCGACAGCGATGATTTACAGAATTTAATGACTGCCGGTTTGGAAATGGCGGTATTTGGTGACGTTGAACAAATTTTTAAAGAGGCTCTGGGGCTTGATGAATTCAGGGTTTATTCAGGAAAACTGCGGTCTGGTATCGAAATGGATACACGTCGTAACCGTGAGTTCACACCTGATGAACGTAATCAATATAATGTTTTATTCAGTAAATATTTGACGGATAACTTTATGGTTGGTTATACTACCAGTATGGATAATGAGCACCATAGTGTATTCGGTCAGTATGAGATCAGTAAACATTTGAATATAAATTATTCTTTAAATGAAAATAATGAGAATTGGTATGGCCTGGAATATCGGCTAACCTTTTAAATGAAATGAAAGGAGGGAAGCAGATGCTGCAGCAATATTTAACGGAGTTACAAAAAATCAATTTGCTGGAACGGGAAGAAGAACTTGATTTATGGCGTGCCTGCGCTGATGGTGATCAAAGCGCGTACAGGAAAATAATTACTGCTTATCAGCCATTGGTTTTTAAAATAGCAATGGCCTTCCGACTTACTGAAACACAGACCCTGGAATTGATTCAGGAAGGTACGGTAGGTTTATTGGAAGCGGCTGAAAAATTTGATTATACACGCGGTGTTGCTTTCAGCATTTTTGCTTCCCACCGTATCCGAGGAAGAATGCTTGATTTTCTGCAGGCTGAATATGGCAGCCAGATGTTGTCTTTGGATGGACTAAATTGAGGTGGCCTTGCCTGGTCTGAATGTTTGGTATCAAATGAAGCTACTCCATTTGAGTTGGCAGAGCGGCATTTTTTAAATGATAAGATAACTCAGGCGATGGAAAGGCTCCCGCAAAAAGAACAGCAGGTTTTGACAGGTATTTATCTGGAAGATAAAAGCGCTGGAGATTTAGCGGCATCAATCGATGTGAGCCTGGGGCACATTTATCGGCT
>OGKF01001511.1_pt1 | contig 10232 bp, 10 predicted proteins | sample 1572391 | NCBI WGS metagenome assembly OGKF01 (sample SAMEA2582095, study PRJEB24529) | metagenome | biome: Human gut stool | place: China | collected 2011
GGTGGACAGGCGGAACATCTCTTCCAGCTTGTCCCGGTCGTCGGCCACGAGGGCGGCCCTCAGCTGGGCGAGGGCCGCGTCGAACTGGTCGATCTCGGAGATGAGGTTCTCCTTGTTCCAGAGGAACAGCTCGGCCCACATCTTTTCGTTGATGCGGGCGATGCGGGTCAGGTCCCGGAAGGAATCGCCCGTGTACTCGCAGAGCGAGGAGTTGTCGTTGGCGCACATGAGGCTGACGGCGATGGCGTGGCAGAGCTGGCTGACATAGCCGATCATCTTATCGTGCTCCTGCACGGTCAGGGTGCAGATGTGGCGGAAGCCCAACACCTCGGCCAGCTCCTTCGCCCACTGGACCGCCTCGGGGGTATTCTTCTCGGTGGGAGTGATGATGAAGTTGGCGGGGGCAAAGTTGACCTCCGCCGCGTGCTCGACGCTGGAGGTCTCACGGCCTGCCATCGGATGGCTGGCGATGAACTCCACCCCCGCCGGGCACATCGCCTGCACCGGCTCCACAAGGCCGGTCTTGACGCCGGAGACATCGGTGAAGATGCAGCCGGGCTTGAGGAGCGAGCCGTACGTCCTGAACCAGTCGATGAGGGCCGTGGGGTACAGGCCGAAGATGATGTGGTCGGCCTGCGCGACGAGGTCCTCGAAATCGTGGGTCTTGCCGCTGGCGATATAGCCGTGGTCGAGGGCGTATTGTAAATGCCCCTCGCTGCGGTTGATGCCGTCCACGTGGAACCCGGCCTTGGAAAGTTCGAGGGCGTATTTGCCGCCCAGCAGGCCGAGGCCCACCACGAGATAACGCTTCGATTTATCCAGCATATTCTACCTCCGCTCCTAACGGCTTGATGGCTTCAAAGAAATGGGGCCAGCTCTTCTGCACGGCCTCCGCGTCGTCGATGGAGAGGGGCAGCCCGGCGGCCAGCGCCAGCACCGTGAGGCTCATGACCACCCGGTGGTCGTTGTGGCCGTGGAGGGGCGCGGCGGGGGCGTGGAGCTTCCCTGCGCAGCCGTGGATGGTGATGGTGCCGCCCTCGCTTTCCAGCACGCCGCCGCAGGCCCGCAGCTCAGCCTCCATAGCTGCGATGCGGTCGCTCTCCTTGATGCGGAGGCGCTCGGCGTTGTGGATGGTGGTGGTCCCCTCGCAGAGCAGGCCCAGCACCATCAGCACAGGGCCGAGGTCGGGGCAGTCGGCGAGGTCGATGTCGATGCCGTGCAGAGGGGCTTTTCCGAACCGGATGCCCTCATCGGCGGCGGACAGCTCCGCCCCACAGCGGCGCAGGATGCCGAGGATGGCCGCATCGCCCTGTAAGGTGTCGGCGGACAGTCCCTTGAGGGTCACGCCGCCCTGCACCGCCCCCAGCACTGCCGGGAATGCCGCCTGACTGTAATCCCCCTCCACCGTGTAGTCGCAGGGGGCATACTGCTGCCCGCCCGGGAGAAAGAGGGTGTTCTCGTCCTGCCAGCGGCTCTCGACGCCGAAACGGCGCTGTGCCGCCCGGGTCATCTCGATGTAGCTGCGGCTCTCCACCGGTGGGATGAGATGGAGGGTGCTGTCCCCTGCCAGCAGGGGCAGGGCAAACAGCAGCCCGCTGATGAACTGGCTCGACACATTGCCCGCCAGCTCGTACTCGCCGCTTTTCAGAGCGCCCTCGACGGTCAGCCCCGCCGGGGACGGCTCAAAGCGGAGAGACTGCTCGTGATATAATGTCTCGTATACCGACTGGGGCCGCTCCATCAGCCGGCCCCGGCCCACGAAGGTCACGCTCTGCCCGGTGAGGCTGGCGATGGGGATGAGGAAGCGGAGGGTGCTGCCGCTCTCGCAGCAGTCCACCGGGGCTTCGACGGGGAGGAAGCGCCCCAGACCCTCCACCACGGCGCTGTCCGGGCCGGTGCGCACCTTGGCGCAGAGCTGTCCGGCGGCCGAGAGGGTAGCCGAGATGTCCTTGCTGAACTCGAGGTTCCCGATGTGAGAAGTGCCCCTTGCCAGCGCAGCGCAGAGCACCGCCCGGTGGGCCATGCTCTTGCTGGGCGGCGCAGTGATGGCCCCGCCGATGCCGCCGGGGGCTTGCTTTATCGTTACCAACATACTATATCCTTCCGGCGGCTTGCCCTCACGGTCATGTTTTTGGCTCTCCCTTTGGGAGCGCTGTCACCGAAGGGGACTGAGAGGGCAAGGCTGTTTCTCATTTACATATCCCTGCCGATGGCCCATGCGACCTGACGGCACTTTGCCATAGCCTGCGCAAAGGCCTCCGGGGTCAGGCACTGCGCGCCGTCGCTCCATGCGTGGCGGGGGTCATAATGCACCTCCACCTCGAGGCCGTCGGCACCGGCGGCCACGGCGGCGATCATCATCGGCTCCACAAGGTTCGCCTTGCCGGTGGCGTGGCTGGGGTCAACGATGACGGGCAGGTGGGTCTTTTCGTGGATGATGGGCACGGCGGAGAGGTCGAGGGTGTTGCGGGTGTACTTCTCAAAGGTGCGGATGCCCCGCTCGCAGAGGATGACCTGCTCATTGCCTCCGGCCATGATGTATTCGGCGCTCATGATCCACTCCTCGATGGTGTTGCAGAGGCCGCGCTTGAGCAGGACGGGCTTATGCATCTTACCCACGGCCTTGAGCAGCTGGAAGTTCTGCATATTGCGGGCACCGATCTGCACCACGTCCACATACTCCTCGAACTCGGGGATGCGGTCCTCGCTCATCAGCTCGGAGACGATGGGCATACCGGTGGCCTCCCGGGCCTTCACCATGTCAAGGATGCCCTCGGTCTCGAGGCCCTGAAAGGAGTAGGGCGAGGTGCGGGGCTTGTATGCGCCGCCCCGGAAGAGGGTCGCGCCGCCCGCCTTGACGCCCTGCGCGATGCGGAGGGCCTGCTCCGCGCTCTCGATGCTGCACGGGCCTGCCATGACCGCGATCTTCTCCTTGCCGCCGATCCTGACGCCGCCGCAGTCGATGACGGAGTCCGCCGGGTGGAAGAGGCGGTTGGCCCGCTTATAGGGGGCAGAGACGCGGGTAACATTGTCGATCCAGGGGTTGGCGAGGACATCCCGCTCGTCGATCTTCGTCGTGTCGCCCACGAGGCCGAAGACGTTGTAGTCCTTGCCGGTGATGAGGGTGACGTCGAGGCCCTGCTTTTCAAAGCGGTCCACGATCTTTTCCAGTTCTTCCTTGGGGGTGCCCTTTTTGGTGGAGATGATCATAGATTTTCGTTCCTTTCACTCTTTCTTTTCCGCTCACATGACCAGATGGGTGTGTGCGCTGCCGTCCAGACGAAGCAGCTGGGTCAGATAGGCCGCAGCGTGCAGATAGCCGCTGATGCCCTCGCCGATGAAGTGTCCCTGACAGCCGAAGGAGATGATGTCCGTCTTGCGGAACGGCTCATGCTCGTCCGGCTCGCTCAGCAGCACCTCCACGGCAGGCACGCCGCAGAGCCGCAGCGCGTCGAGGATGGCGACGCTGTAGTGGGCGTATCCGCCGGGGTTCAGGATGATGCCGTCGGCCCGGCCTGCGGCAGACTGGATCTCATCGATGAGGTCGCCCTCGTGGTTGGACTGAAAAAACTCCACCTCGAGGCCCATCTGGGTGCAGCACAGCTCGAGATAATCCAGCAGGCCGTTGTAGTCCAGCTGGCCGGCCACGCCCGGCTCGGTGAAGTGCATCATATTGAGGTTGGGGCCGTTAATGACTAAAAATTTCATCCAGAGCCTCCATTGCGGCGGCTACGGCGTCCTCCACCGTGCCGCTGTTGGGGATGACGGCATCTGCCGCCGCGAGATACAGGGGGCGGCGCTCCGCCTCCATCTGCCTGAGCGCCTCAGGGCTGGACGAGAGAGGTCGTCCGCCGCCCACCGTCAGCGCATCCAGCGGCCGGTCGATAAAGAGCACGACGCCGTTCTGGTGCAGGGCGCGCAGATTTTCGCCCCGCTTGATGATGCCGCCGCCGCAGGAGAGCAGCTGACGGCCCTCTTTTGCAAAGCGGGCGGTCTGAGCCGACTCCCGCGCCCGGAAGCCGTCCTCGCCCTCGGCGGCGAAGATGTCCGGGATGCTGCGGCCGTCGGCCTTCACGATCTCCTCGTCGAGGTCGATGAACCGCTTGCCCAGCTTGTCCGCCAGCAGACGGCCCACCGTGGACTTGCCGCTGGAGGGCATCCCGATGAGGGCCACATTCAGCATATCGCGGCGGAGCACAGCAGTGATGCGGCGGATCTCCCCCGCCGCGTCGTCGAACTTCCGGCCGAGGAAGTATTCGGCGGCGTACACCGCCTGCGCCACCAGCATCTCGAGCCCTCCCACAGCCACCGGGACGCCGGCCTCCTCGGCCCGCAGGATGAGTTCGGTCTTGTCCGGGTTATATACCACATCCAGCACCGCTTCCAGCCCGGGCATTCGGGCAACGTCCAGACTGCACGCCCCCACATTGGGGTACATCCCAGCGGGGGTAGTGTTGATGACGATCTGTGCGCCGCTGGACACGGCTTCCTCATAGGAGAGCTGTCCCTTGGCGGCGTCGGGCGTCCGGCTGACGGTCAGCACCTTCGCCGCGCCCTTGTCCCGGGCGACGGCGCTGGTGGTGTTGTGGGTGCCGCCGGTGCCGAGGATGAGGACGGTCCTGCCCGCGAAATCGACGCCGTGGGCGTCGCACAGGTGGGCAAAGCCGAGATGATCCGTGTTGTAGCCGTAGAGCAGGCCGTTCTTGTTGACGACGGTATTCACCGCGCCGATGGCCTTGGCCCGGGGGTCGATGTAGGTGCAGTACTCCATCACCAGCCGCTTATAGGGGATGGTGACATTGATGGCCTTGAACTGCCGCTTGGTGAGGAAGGCCCGGGCCTCCTCCTCCGTGGGCAGGGGGCAGAGGTCATAGCGGTAGCCGCAGAGCATCTCGTGGATGAGCTTCGAGTAGGAGTGGCCCAGCTTCGAGCCGATGAGTCCGTATTCCATCACAGTCCCTCCCTGCGGTAGCTGGTGGGCCGCTCCATCCATGCCATACCGTAGCGGGCCGTCAGCAGGTCGCCCACGGCCAGCGCGGCGGCGCAGGTCTGAACGATGGCGGCACGGGGCACGATGCAGGGGTCATGGCGGCCCTGAATGGAGAGGGGCGCATCCTGCTTTGCAAGATAGTCCACCGTCTCCTGTTCCTTGTAGATGCTGGGCGTCGGCTTGACGGCGGTGCGGAAGACCACGGGCATCCCGTTGGAGATGCCGCCGTTGACCCCGGCATTGTGGTTGGTGGCGGTAACGATGGTGTTCCCCTTCATCCGGAAGGCGTCGTTGGCCTCCGAGCCTTTCAGGTCGGCGAAGCCGAAGCCGGTGCCGAACTCGATGCCCTTGACGGCAGGCACGGAGAAGGCCATGTGGGAAAGCAGGCTCTCCACGCTGTCAAAGTACGGCTCGCCCACACCGGCAGGCAGGCCGAGGATCGCCGTCTCAAGGATACCGCCCACGCTGTCGCCCTCCGCCCCGGCGGCGCGGATGGCCGCCTTCATCGGCTCTTCGACGGAGGCATCCAGCAGCGCGAAGCCCTCGCCCTTATTTTCCAGCACGCTGACCTGCGCGGCCAGCGCAGCGGCATCGTCCAGCGCAAAGGGGGTATCGGAGAGGCCGGCACAGCGGGCGATGTGGGTGGTGATGTCGATGCCGGCGCGGCCCAGCGCCCCCAGCACGATGGCTCCGCCCGCCACCAGCGCGGCGGTGATCCGGCCCGAGAAGTGCCCGCCGCCCCGGGCGTCCTGAAAGCCGTGGTATTTGGCATAGGCGGTGTAGTCCGCATGGCCGGGGCGGAGCAGGTCGGCGGTCTTGGCGTAGTCGCCGCTGCGGGTGTTATGGTTTTCGATCATGAGGGCGATGGCTGTACCGGTGGTGTGGCCGTTCACGACGCCGGAGAGCAGCTGGACCCGGTCGGCCTCCACCCGGGGGGTGGAGAGGCCGTCGCCCCGGGCGCGGCGCCCGTCCATGCAGGCGGCGATGAACTCCTCATCCACCGGCACCCCTGCGGCCATGCCGTCCAGCACGCCGCCGATGGCCCGGCCATGGCTCTCGCCGAAGATGGTCAGCGCCAATGCGCTGCCAAAGGTGTTTTTCATGGCTCAGCCCTCCATGCCCAGCAGAGTGCGCAGGCCCTCCACCGGGATGGTCTCGGCACGCCAGCAGCCCAGACCCGGCACCTTGATGACGGTGATCTGTCCGCCCTGCGCCTTCTTGTCGTGGAGCATCTCGGCGTAGACTTTATCCTTATTGTAGGCGGTGCGCAGGGGCAGGCCCAGACGGCGGTAGACCGCCCGGACGCGCTTCTGCAATGCCTTGGATTCGATCATGGGCAGCATCCCCAGCGCCACGCATTCGCCGTGGTAGAGGCCCACGGTGCGGCGTCCCTTGACGCCCTTGACGGCCTCGATGCCGTGGCCGATGGTGTGGCCGAAGTTGAGGGCCTTGCGCATCCCGCGCTCGGTCTCATCCTGCTCCACGATGCTCTTCTTGAAGCGGAGGCTGCGATAGATGATCTCTCCGATCTGCTCGTCGATGTCGCCCTTTTCAAAGATCGCGAACAGCTCCGGGTCGGCCAGAAGGCTCGCCTTCACCGACTCGGCCAGACCGTTGATGTACTGGCGGCGAGGCAGGGTGGCGAGGGTGCTGGGGTCCACGATGACCAGCTTGGGCTGCCAGAAGGAGCCGACGATGTTTTTCGTCTCGCCCAGATCCACCGCCGTCTTGCCGCCGATGGAGGAGTCGATCATAGAGAGAGTGGTGGTGGGGCAGTTGATGAAGTCGATGCCCCGCATATAGATGGAGGCGGCAAAGCCCGCCAGATCGCCCACGACGCCGCCGCCCACGGCGATGACGAGGTCGCCGCGGCCCATATTGAACTCCAGCATCTGGCGCAGGACACTTTCCAGAATCTTCATGCTCTTGCTGGCCTCACCCTGCGGCACGGTGATGATCTTTGCGTCGCGGCACTGGTCGGCCACCCGCTGGGCGTACTCTGCCGGGACGCCTGCGTCCGTCACCACCGCCACACGGCGGTCGAGGCGGGCGAACTGGTACAGGTTCTCCAGTGCGCCGTTTTTCAGGATGATGTCATAGCTGCGCTCACCCAGATTCATGGTGAGCTTTGTGCCGATAAATCCACTCATTTCGTATACACTCCTAACAGCCGCACGGTGCGGCAGGTATGATCCAGCTCGCGCAGCAGCGCGGCGGTCTCGTCGTCGGCGGGGTCTCCCACCAGCTCGACGTAAAAATAGTAATCGAAGGGAACATGGGGCAGCGGACGGCTCTTGATGGATTCCATGTCATAACCGAACCGGCCGATGACCTGAATGACCTCAGCCAGCTTGCCGGGCTTGTTGTCCAGCGTGAAGAGCAGCGAGAAGCGGTTGCCCCCGGTGGGCTTTTCGCGGCTGAGGACGATGAAGCGGGTGGTGTTGTCGCCGTCGGTGTTGATGCTGGGCACAAGGACCTCCAGCCCGTAGAGGGCAGCGGTCTCCGCGCTGGCGATGGCGGCTTGGGACGGGTCGCCGGACTCTGCCACGAACTTTGCCGCCATGGCCGTATTCGGCATGGCTGTGGCGGGCAGATGGAACTGCTTTAAGAACGTCTCGCTCTGGGCGATGGCCTGCTGGTGGCTGTAGACGTGCCGGAGCTGGGCCAGCTGGGTGCCGGGCAGGACGAGCAGGTTCTGGGAGATGGGCAGGTCGTAGACGTCCACCACCCACAGCTCCGGGTAGTTATAGCACAGGTCCAGCACGGCGGAGACATCGCCCGCGTGGCTGTTCTCGAAGGGCACGACGCCGTGGGCGGCATCCCCCCGCCGGACGGCCTCGAAGACCTCGTCCCACGTCGGGTAGCTCACTGCCTCCGCGTGGGGGAAGAGCGCCCGCAGCGCGATGTGGGCGAAAGCGCCTTCCACGCCCTGATAGGCGGCGCGGTTCCGGCCCAGCACCTCAGCTTCGTACTGCTTGGCGACATCCATCATGTTCTGGACATGGTCTTTATAGTAAGGCCGGAGGGCAGCGTTCCGGATGCGGGCCGCAGCCTTTTCCAGCACCACCGCCTCCCGCGCGGCGTCAAAAATCGGCAGGCCGTGGGCCTGTTTGTATTGGGCGACGCTGAGCACAGCGGCCATCCGCCGCTCAAACAGGGCGGCCAGCTGCGCATCCACCGCGTCGATCTCAGCGCGGGCCTGTTCCAGTGTGTCCATCTGTTCCACATCCTTCGGGTAAAATTTCAGCTCCTATTGGGACGATACCTAGTAAGTATACCATAACCCGGACGAGGAAACAACAAGCGCCACTCCCTTTGAGGGTGGAGAATATTTCAAATCCGGGGCCGTCAACGCGAAGAGATTGCAACAAAAAAGCCCTCTCCGAGGCGGTCGGAGAGGGCCTTTTCGCTTATCTGTCCTGTTTGCGCAGGTCTTCCCTGCTGCGGGGGGTGCCGAACACCCGGCCATAGGGGTTGTCGAGGTCGGCGGCTTTTAACGGCACCGCCTTTTTCTCGGGCTTTTCGGGGACGCTGATGTGCCCCGCCCTGCCCTTGCGCCGAACGCGGAACCGCATGGCTCAGCCCTCCGGCGCAACGGTGGAGACAGCCCCCGCCGTCAGCTTCTGCCACAGCTCCTCGCCGCCGGCGAGGTTGTCGGCGGTGCCGCTGTTCCATGCGCCCCGCATCCCGACGTAGAACCGGGACATATACTCCTGACTGGACCCACTGCGGCTCTGGGTGGTGTCGGGGCCGTAGCTGCCGAGGTCGAGGCCCGCCAGCACGGGGCAGTCTCTCCACTTATAGACCATGTTCCACCAGTCCTCGTCGCTGTCGGCGGCGGGCAGGCTGCCGTCCAGATACCGCAGCGAGCCGGTGCTCTCCTCAAACCCTGCCGGATCCCAGAGCAGAAAGACGGAGCTCAGGCCGCCCTGCACGTCGGTGGCAAGCTTGGTGGTGCCCGCCATGGTCAGGTAGGCGTCGCTCTCGGTCTGGGTCTCGCCCTCGGCGTAATCGAGGGTGTAGACGTTCAGGGTCACGACCACCTTACCGTCGCCGTTGCGGTCCTCGCCGTAGGCCGCCAGAGCTTCCTGCAAGGCGTTCACCGTGTCCTCGGGCAGGTAGTACGGGGCCACCACGGCCACATTGTAGTCGGGCTTGGTGACGAAGAAGTACTGCCCGATAAAATTGTAGGCCACAAAGGCCGCGGCGATGCCGATGAGGATGACCCACTTGAGGTTATAGTCCCACCAGTTGGCCCAGCGCTCCTTGCGGGTATACTGTTTTTCCCTGCGGGGGACGATGTCCTTCGGGTCGATGTCGCGCTCGTAACGGTAGCTTGCCATGCGGCAGTGTCCTCCCAATTCTTGTGTTACAGCTGTGCCAGAATGGTCTGGCGGACGGCGGCGGGCAGTTCCTTCTGCTCGGCGCGGCTCATGCCCGCCGTCCGGATGGGCGGCAGCACCCGGATACGCACCGTGCCGGGGGTCGTCCGGTTGCCGTGGGCCTCGAACAGCCCCCGTGCGCCGGAGATGGCCACCGGCACCACCGGGGTGCCGGTCTTCACAGCGATGCGGAAAGCACCGGCCTTGAACTCACCGGCGCCGCCCTCCTCGCCCTTGTAGCGGGTGCCCTCGGGGAAGATGATGAAGCTCCTGCCGCTCTCTACGATGGCGGTGGCGTCGTTGAGGGCGCGCACCGAGGCGCGGACGTCATCGCGCTGGACGAAGACACAGCCCAGCAGCTTCATCCAGCGGCTGAGCAGGGGGATCTTTTCCAGCTCCTCCTTGGCGAGGATGCCGTAGGGCCTGTCGAGGCTGGCCAGCAGCAGGGGGATGTCGTAGTAGCTGCGGTGGTTCGCCACAAAAACGCAGGGTCCCTCTTTCGGGATGTTGTCCAGCCCCTCGACGCTGAGCCGGACGCCGGTGATATTCAGGATGCCCCGGCTCCAGTGGGGGATATGCTGCTCCACCAGACGGCGCACCGTCTCGGTGTCGCCTGCGGCCTGTGCACGCTCGGCTTTGCGCAGCACGCCGTAGTGGACGATCATGTAGCCAAACAGATAGGTGAACATCGCAATGGTGCGGAAAATGCTCACAGAGAGATTCCTCCTTTCGGCTAAAAAGCCGTCTTTATTGTAGCACACTCCGCCCCAAAAAGGGAGAGGAAACACTTTTTTTACATTTCAGAGGCTTTGCGGCTTGCAAAATCCACAAAATCCGGGTATATTTATAATCAGAAAGCC
>OGKF01001518.1_pt1 | contig 10205 bp, 9 predicted proteins | sample 1572391 | NCBI WGS metagenome assembly OGKF01 (sample SAMEA2582095, study PRJEB24529) | metagenome | biome: Human gut stool | place: China | collected 2011
TTGATTTTCCAACGTTTTGAGAAGCTGAACAGCATGAATCCCGGTTTCGGACTCGGTCTGAGTATTTGCCGGAGCCTCACTACCCTGTTGGGAGGTAAAATCTATCTGGACACACAATACACCGGAGGTGCAAGATTTGTTGTGGAACTCCCTTTACATCCCCCTGTATAACCGCTTTCTATTCTTTTCCATAAGCTCCGGCTCTGACCAAATGCCCCCCCGGTGCAGTGTTTCATGAAATGGAAAAGCCACATTGGAATTACTGTTTATTTACAACACAAAAAACAAATGGAAAGAGAGATATTCTTCGTAACCTCCCTATATATTCATTAATCAGCACCACCGATTTATAAGTCACTGCCACTGATTTATAAATTACCGCTTCCGGTTTATAAATCAGTGGCAGAGATTTATGAATACAGCAAGAGCCGATTGTCTTTACATACTGAAATTCAATACTTAGAGAAAGGCTATGTCATTCTACGTTACCGGCCTTTATCGCCTTGATAACGGCTGAAGTAAATCCGGCATGGTCTAATTCATTGATACCCTTGATAGTTATTCCTCCGGGAGTCGTTACCTTATCAATCTCCACCGAAGGATGGGTTTCATTATTCAATATCAGTTCGGCAGCACCTTTTACCGACTGCGCCACCATCTTCTGAGCATCTTTCGGGCAAACCCCCATCTCAATGCCTGCCTGCATAGCTGCCTGTATATATTTCAACACGTATGCTATGCCGCAAGAAGTCAATGCAGTGGTAGCTCCCATCTGACTCTCGGGTATCAACATAGCCATTCCAAGCTCATTGAAAATATCCAGCATTAATTGCTCCTGCTCCTTGCTGGCATTGCGACTGGCTATCAAAGTCATGCTTTGGCGTTCGGAAATAGCTGTATTGGGAATCAGACGGAAAATAGTCTGTTCCGGACCTACACTATTCACCAACTGTTCAAAAGTCACACCCCCTGCGATAGAAACCAACACTTGCCGGGGCTCCAAACGAATCACGCTCAATATCTGGTCTATCAGCCATGGCTTTACAGCCAAAATCACAATATCGGCATCCTCTATCGCTTTCGGATTTTCCGTCGTTACACGAATCTCCGGATAGTCGGCCTGCAAGGTTTCCAGATTACCACTGAACGGATCGGCTACGGTTACATCACTTGCCGGAATAATTGTGCCTTGGGCAAGGCCGCGAGCAATGGCCCCTCCCATATTTCCCGCACCTATAATTGCTACTTTCATACGATTATAATGATTAAGTCTACAAACGCAAAGATAAAAGGAAAAAAAGAGAAGGACATATGATGAAGAGTTAAAAATAAAATTACTTCTAAAAAGCAGAAACAAAAAGAATGACTATCAGTATAAAAAAGTTGAAAGAAGTGTCCTTGCAGACGGAATCAAAAAAACACAGAGCATTGGTGAATTTAGGGAGAGGAAACATATAAACTCCAGATTATAATCGGTTTGGCTTGACAGGGAAAAAGATTTTGCGGGGTATTTATTCGCACAAAGCCCGGGAATTCCAGGCTTTGTACTTAAATCAGCAGATAAACTGCAGGCAAGTATTAAAGTCTTTTATTTATTCATTGCCAATGGCTTTTAAAATAGCCTCTCCCCAATAATTTCCTAGGACCTCTGCGCCTTTCTTATTGGGATGCAAGTAAAATGTGCCGGCATTCCCTTCTTCGGGAGTAAAATGCGTTGAATAGTTTTCTTTAAAAAAGTCGAAAGCTTCTGTTGAACCGGGAAAAACTTGTTTCGGATGAGTGATGGAGTAATGTGCCATTAGTTTTTCTATCATAGGATAGTAACTTTTCAGGCGCTCCAAACCGGCTTTCAAGTACATAGCACCGTTGTACGTATTGGGGCTGTACCAGATGGGATATTGTACTACAATTTTGCTTTGTGGGTATAATGCCAACAATTCATCAATAATGGCTTTCATGTTTGTGTAATATTCTTCCGGTAATACCGGGGCACCGAAAGCCATAGTGCAGGCACTGTCGTTGGTTCCCAGCGAAATGGAAAATAATAATTGCCCTTCCCGTTGCGCCAGTTCCGAAGCTGCTGTTTTTACATTGGGAAACTGTTGCCCGCTAATGGGAAGGAAATTGAGTGTTGTCATACCACTTACTCCGCAATTCCGAAAGGTTACTTTACCATTCAAATGTTTATCAAGGTATTGGCTGGCACGTATGGGTGCAGCCTCGGTTTTCGGATTTTTCAGTAAAGCTCCTTCTGTAATGCTATTGCCTATGTAAACAATATTAAGGTTTTGCGCATTCAGGATAGAGCAAAAGAATAGGAGGACGATGATAAGATAGTTTTTGTTCATGATTGTTGATTATAAAGTTATATATTGTTTATGTGTAATCGGCTTCCTGTGTATGTTTAGAACAATTGGGATTTGACAAAGGTATCAATTTATTTGGGATGACCAATGGCATACTTATGGAATTTTCTGAGACATGATGAGATTTCGGTGTGTCTGACATATTACCACATATTTTAGTATAGAGATATCAAACCGTCAACCGTAGGAGCAGGGCTTGCCTGCCCGAACCAACCGCATAAGCAACCGTAAGATTATCCATGAAATTAAAAAGAATATCTATGTTTTAGATAATAGTAAATTAGTTACTTTGCAAAATTTATAAAGTGTATTTGTCGAATTGGAAACTATCCGACAAATTATTGCCATAGAAAAGATATTATGCCCAACTCTAAAGTGGTATATCTGTCTGAAAACCTTTTTTTAAAATTAATATGATGAAAAACTTAAAAAGTATCATGTCAGTCCTATTGGCTTTATGGATTGTAGGCGTTATGCCGATATCTGCCCGTCCACGGGCAAAACGGGTTGTAATGATTGCTCTTGATGGCATTTCTGTTCCGGGATTTACTACTGCCCACACTCCTAATCTTGACAATTTATTAGCCCAAGGCGCCTTGTCATTAACGACTCGTGTAGTAATGCCTTCCGTGACTTTGCCCAATTGGACCAGTCATCTGACCGGCAGTGGTCCCGAGCAGCATGGAGTGGTTGATAATGGATGGCAAATAGATAAAAAAGGATTTCCTGCAGTGGAAATTGATAAAGAAGGATATTATCCCTCAGTATTTAAGGTAATGAAAGAAGAAATTCCGGAGTGTAAAACTGCTTTTTATTATAATTGGATCAATCTTTTTTATCCATATAACAAGAAATATTTAGATGAAGTGAGTTATTTGGAAAATGATGCTTATGTTCCCAATTATGAAAAGGCATTTGATTTTATAGTCCGGAATCAGGATTTGCCCACACTTGTCTTTTTATATTCAGTGCATACAGACCACGCCGGACATGCTCATAAATGGATGTCGGCGGAATATATCAAATCCATAGAAGAGGCGGATATACAAATAGGCGCGTTTATTGATAAAATGAAAAAAGAAGGTTTATATGAAGATACCTATTTTATGTTTCTGTCGGATCATGGAGGTATCGGGCATGGGCATGGAGGTTTCTCTGTTGATGAAATGATTGTGCCTTGGGGAATCACCGGTCCTGATATAAAAAAAGGGATAAAACTGGAGGAACCTAACAATACAGTAAATACGGCTGCCACCATCTTATATTTGTTTAAGGTAAAGAAGCCGCTTCCATGGGTGGGTGAAGTACCATTTTCAATTTTTAAGCGAGGTAAGAAATGATAAACCGGATGTTACCGAAAAGTGATTTTGAAATAGCATTGTGTGTTTACTTACCGGTCATAGAGAATGTTTCAATCACTTTTTAAACAGATAAATAGCCTATGTATTATAAGTGGCGGGGATTTTTGCTTGCTTTTTTGTTCCCTATTATTGTGTCGGCCAATACAGATGGACCTGTAAAATTGGGCGGTCGATTATTTATTGATGGAGGTCTTTTTACAAAGAATTCTTATTCAGCTCATGCCAAAGCTGAAATAACGGATGTCCGGTTAACCGGAAAAATTACTTTGCCCGATGAATGGTATACAAAAATAGATGTGGGCTTTGCCGGCAACAAAGTTTCGTTGAAAGATGCTTTTGTTCAGAAGAAATGGGGAAATAATAATTTTCGAATCGGTTATATGTTGGGGATGTGCTGTATAGAGCAGTCTGCCAGTACCAATGACTATGTCTTCATGACCGGTGCCAATGCTGCCGAAACTTTCTATTTGGGACGAAGGGTGGGAGTATCTTATACTTTTTCGCAGAATAAATATTATTGTTCGGCCGGAGTCTTTTGCGGAGATGGAGCGGAATATGATGATAAGGTACTACCCGGTTACAATGCAACCTTGCGTGGAGTGTTTCGTCCGTTAAATGAAGCCGGGAAATTGCTCCATCTGGGAGTAGGTGGTTTATTCCGCAGACCGGACAGAGAGAAAGAACAAAAAGACAGATTGGTAACTTTCAGCTCCAATGGTGTTACCGGCTTGTCTGTCCCTTCGGTATTGGACATAGAAATAAACAACGTAAAGCATACATTCCAATGGAATTTGGAGGCATTGTATCTATCCCGCCGCTTTTTTCTTCAAGGAGAATATTTAAACATGAATGTACAGCGTGCACAGGCTGCCTGCTACCGGCCTTGGGGGGCATATATACAAGGAGGATTCCTGATAAAAGGAAATTTCTTTAATTATGATGAATGGGATGCTTTACCCTTGACTCCGAAAGAAAGTAAGTCTCTGTTATTGTCCGGCCGGATTAATGTTACCAATCTGAATGACGGACCGGTTAAAGGAGGAATGCAACAAGACATCACGGTGGGACTGAATTATTACATGAACAAGTTTCTGATATTGAAATTGAACGGTTCTGTAGTATGGACTAAAGACATGGAGGAGGTGAAAAAGTCTTTTGGCGTGTTACAGGCACGCTTGCAAGTACGTTTTTAATCTTCCTGTCAGGAAAATACTCCAAACCGTGTGAAAGAGAAAATGTAAAGGAGACGTATCAAATCATCAACTGCAAAGACAGGGGGGATACCTGCCCGAACCAACAGTCATAACCCAGGAAGTAATACACCGGGCAAACTGTTTTCGGGCGAGCAAGCCTCTCCCCTACCGACAAAAGAACAGCATTCTCCATGTCTTGATACGTCCCCTTTTCATTGCAAACCTGCTTAGATCAACATATCCGGTTATTAGGATTTACTCTAATCCCGGCAAGTTTTTTCTTTCGCTAATTATTATTCCAGCATATAGTGTTTATGGCAATATTTTACGAAAGCGAGCTAAAAATTCATCAGCCTCAGCCATGCTCAAACAAAGAGGAGGCAACAAGCGGATAACATTTGTGCCACTGACACCGGTGAATACTTTTTGTTCAAACAACAAACGCTGACGCAATTCCTTAATAGGTTCATCAAATTCCATACCAATCATCAGCCCTTCACCGCGGACTTCTTTTATTTGTGGAAGTTTCTTCAATTCGGCCAATAAGTGGGCACCGACCTTAGCGGCATTCTCCACCAGATTTTCCTGCTTCATCACATCCAGCACGGCAATGGCAGCGGAACAAGCCAAATGATTTCCCCCGAAAGTAGTACCGAGCTGTCCGTATACCGGCTTGAACTTCGGACTAATCAAGACACCTGCCATGGGAAAACCGTTACCGATTCCCTTTGCCACGGTTATCATATCGGGACGGATACCCGCATGCTGATGGGCAAAGAATTTACCGCTTCGTCCGTAACCCGACTGGATTTCATCCAGCACAAGCACCGCGTCTGCCGCTTCACATGCCTTGCTCAGGTTTTGCAAAAATTCAGCATCGGGTATCTGAATACCTCCAACCCCCTGAATTCCTTCAATAATCACAGCACACACATCGCCTTTTGCCAGCTCTGTTTTAACAGCTTCTATATCATTCAAAGGCAGATACGTCACATGACCGTTCGCATTAATCGGAGCAATAATCTTCGGATTATGAGTTGCTTCTACTGCCAATGAAGTACGTCCGTGAAATGCTTTGCTGAAAGAAAGCACCCGTTTCCGTCCGTTATAGAAAGAGGCGAGCTTCAAGGCGTTTTCGTTTGCTTCGGCCCCACTGTTGATGAGAAACAGCTGATAGTCATCGTATCCCGAAATCTCGCCTAATCGGTCTGCCACTTCCTGCTGTAACTTGTTAATCACCGAATTGGAATAGAAGCCCAACCGTGCCACCTGATTGCTTATCATCTCTACATAATGCGGATGTGCATGACCGATAGAAATGACAGCATGACCGCCATACAGGTCGAGGTATTCTGTACCTTTATCATCCCATACATGGCAACCTTTTCCTTTTACGATATTAATATCGAAAAGAGGATATACATCGAATAATTTCATAACTCTTCTTTTTTAGAAAGCAGCCGGTTTCAGTTTCAAGCCTACGGTTTCTTCCAGATTGAACATCAGGTTCATGTTATGGACAGCCTGACCGCTGGCACCTTTCAACAAGTTATCGATACAAGAGATTATCAACAGTTTATCGCCATGTTTCTCCAAATGAATCAAACACTTGTTGGTGTTCACCACCTGCTTTAAGTCTATGTTTTTATCTATGATATGAACAAAGGAATCCTCGGCATAGTAGTCCGTATACATCTTCACCAGCTCTTCCAGTTCTACTTTGCATTTCACAACCAATGTGGCAAAGATACCACGCGGAAAGTCTCCACGGTAAGGAATAAAATCTATTTCAGAATCAAAACTGTTCTGCAACTGCTTCAATGACTGTTTGATTTCGGGCACATGCTGGTGAGAAAACGGTTTATAGATGCTCATGTTATTGTTGCGCCAGCTGAAGTGGCTTGTCGCACCCGGTTTGACACCGGCACCGGTGCTTCCCGTAATAGCATTCACCATCACATCTTCGTTCAGCAACAAGTGTTTTGCCAGAGGTAATAACCCCAACTGGATACAAGTAGCAAAACACCCCGGGTTTGCCACATGCTTGCTATGACAGATGGCACGACGATTCAGCTCGGGCAAGCCATAAATAAAGTCGTGGTCATCACTCTTGATACGATAGTCCATACTGAGGTCGATGATTTTCAAATCCTCGGGCACATTATGACTATCCATAAACTTCTTCGTGTCACCATGGGCGGTACAGAAGAACAATACATCTATCTCGTCCAAAGGAAGCCGGTCGGTAAATACCAAATCGGTTTCACCGTAAAGCCCTTCATGTACGTCGGTAATCTTATTGCCGGCGTTGCTGCTACTGTTTATAAACTTTATCTCTACTTCGGGATGATTAATCAGCAGACGAATCAATTCGCCCGCCGTATAACCTGCCCCACCGATAATTCCTACTTTAATCATAATCAGATTTCTTCGTCCTTGTGGTTATTATAATAAACACGCAATGGTGTTGAAGTTACTTTGATAAAGCCTTTCGCATCTTCTGCCGTCCAGCCTTTCTGCATTTCACCATATTCACCAAACTTAGTCTTCACCAAATCGTCTTTAGATTCAACGCCTACCGTAGAGAACGAAAGCGGACGGAGCTCAAGGATAGCCGTACCGTTGACATTGCGCTGCGATTCCTGAAGCATAGCTTCGATATCGCGCATCACCGGTTCCAGATACTGGCTTTCATGCAAGAACATGCCATACCAGTTGGCAACTTGGTCTTTCCAGTATTGCTGCCATTTACTCAAAGTATATTTTTCAAGGAAACGGTGTGCACCGATAATCAGCATCGGGGCAGCAGCTTCGAAACCTACACGCCCTTTGATACCGATAATGGTATCTCCCACGTGCATATCGCGACCGATACCGTATGCAGCACCGATTTCTTCCACTTTTTGGATAGCCTTAATCGGATCGTCGAATTTTTCATCATTCACAGCTTTCAACTCACCTTTTTCAAAAGTAAGACGAAGTTGTTCGCTGCCTTCTTTAGTCACTTGTTTTAAGTATGCACTTTCGGGCAATCCCTGTGCAGAGTCCAAAATCTCACCGCCACAGATAGAAGTTCCCCAAAGACCTACATTATATGAATATTTCAACTTTGTGAAATCAGCTGCGAAACCATGTTCGTTCAAGTAATCGATTTCCTGCTGACGGCTCAACGCCATATCGCGGGTAAGGGTAATAATTTCTACCCCCGGAGCCAATACCAGGAAAGTCATATCAAAACGGATTTGGTCGTTACCCGCACCGGTTGAGCCGTGGGCGATAGCATCAGCACCTATTTCATTGGCATAACGGGCAATAGCCAATCCTTGGAAGATACGTTCCGAACTTACAGAAATAGGATAAGTTCCGTTGCGAAGAACATTACCGAATACCATGTATTTCAAGCTCTTTTCATAATACTCCCGAGTAACGTCCAAAGTTACATATTTCACCGCTCCCAGCTTATAAGCATTTTCTTCGTTCTGCTTCAGCTGTTCTTCACTGAAACCACCGGTGTTTGCACAAGCTGCATACACTTCATACCCTTTTTCCTTAGCCAGATACATTACAGTGAACGAAGTATCAAGACCGCCACTGAACGCAACTACTACTTTTTTCTTTTTTTCTTCCATAATAATATGTGTTTTTTCTATTATTTCTTCTTTAAATCGTGTCTTCCTCGTGTAAAGACGGATCGTAAAGCATCGCAGTACAAATACAGAACTTACGTTTTTTTGCCATCAATATATCATGATTGACACATCCTTCACAACCTTTCCAAAAAGCTTCATCGTCCGTCAACTCATTGAATGTGACAGGAACATAGCCCAATTCCGTATTCATTTTCATTACAGCTGCACCACTTGTCAGACTGAAAATCTTAGCTTTCGGCCATCGTAAACGCGCCAATCGGAAAGACGCCGCCTTAATGCGTTTTGCCAATCCCAAGCCACGATAATCGGGATGAACAATCAACCCTGAAGTGGCCACATATTGCTTGTTTCCCCATGACTCAATATAAGTAAAGCCTGCAAACTCTTCGCCACATAAAGCGATAATCGCTTTTCCTTCTCTCATTTTAGTCGCCACATATTCATGTGTGCGTTCTGCGATGCCCGTTCCGCGTACCTTGGCAGCTTCCCGGATGGTATCCAAAATCTTATCCACGTAAACTTCATGTGAGGCGTCGGCCACCATCACATCAATCTGTTTCGAATCCATTTCTTTTATTTCGTTATATATTCGTTGTAATATAGTTGTACAGGTTTACTTTATGTTAGGAATGATTTGTGACAGAAACATACGCACCTCTTCGTGGGATGCAGCCTCGTGCAGAACCATCATGATCGTATCGTCGCCGGCAATGGTTCCCAATATTTCGTGAGGCGCATGCGTATCGATATCCGAAGCGATTCCCATAGCATATCCCGGACGGGTCTTGACGACTGCCAGGTTTCCCGAAAACTCGATGTTAGGATGATGCTGCGTTTGCTCTTTTCCGGGTTGCATAAGTGCCGAATAGTCGGGCAGGCGATATACATAGTTCCCGTTTCCGTCATGTACTTTGACTACTTTCAGTTGCTTGATGTCGCGGGAAAGCGTAGCTTGCGTAACCGAGAATCCGCTATCTTCCAACTCTTTAAGCAGTTCTTCTTGATTACTTATCACCTTCGTTTGTATAATACCGCAAATGGCATCCAATCGTTCCTTCTTTGTACTCATGTTGTATATTTATGCAAAACAGGCTGCAAATATAAAGAGTATTATTGAATAAATATACAATCAAGGGCTTTTTTTTCTGATATAAGTAGGGGGTAAGGGATTTTCCTGCTTAGCTTAGGTTTAATCACTGTAAGTGTTAGGCATTTCATCTATTTATATTCGTCTTCTATCAGCCATTGGATGATCATGCAACAGCTGTTAGAAGATCATCTACCAATTGGTGGATGATCATGCAACAGATGGTAGATGATGGATGTTGTTGAAAGAAAAGGCTAATACTTCCTATAGAAAGAACGAAAGGGGGTGGTTGTTTTGAACAAAATGGTAGTATCTTTGCGTTATTAAAAAGAGAGTATCAGGTTTAATTTCAAGTAAAAGGATATGAGAAAAATAGCAAGTTTATTCGTGGCCTTGCTTTTATTGGCAGGCTGTTCCAGCGTACCGTTGACAGGACGTAAGCAAGTGCTGTTGGTTTCGGACCAAGAGGTGTTATCGTCCAGCCTTACCCAGTATAACGATTATATAAAGACGGCGAAAAAATCGACGAATGCGAACAAAAGCGCTAT
>OGKF01001526.1_pt1 | contig 10184 bp, 7 predicted proteins | sample 1572391 | NCBI WGS metagenome assembly OGKF01 (sample SAMEA2582095, study PRJEB24529) | metagenome | biome: Human gut stool | place: China | collected 2011
GCTGTGCCGCCTCGCCCTCCAGGCCGCGAAGCTGGTCGAGGTCGTCGCACTGCTCGATGAGGGGCAGCGCTGCCGCCAGCTGAGCGCTGGTGCGCTTGAGCTGTTCCACCGGCACCCGCTGGGGGTGGTCGCGGGTGGCCCGTTCCAGCACCCAGCGGGCGTTATAGACTTTGCCCAGGATAAAATTGCGCGCATAGAGACAACTCTCTGCCTCGCTGTCTGCGATGCGGTACTGGGTCTGCCGCAGCAGGACGTTGCCCTGTTCTTCGCCTACGGCCCGGGCCAGAAAGCGTCCCTGCGGGCTGAAAAAACTCAAATCGACCCCGAGGCAGGCGCATTTGCCCATCAGGGCAGGGCTTGCGCCGGGATAGCTGAAGCAGACGATGCCTTCCAGCGTGTGGAGCGGGACCCGGCCGATTTCAGCCTTGTTGCAGAGCAGGACGATGTTCTCCCCCTCGAGGGAAAGGTAGGCGTCCTTGTTGAGGACGTAGAGCGTGTTCAAAAACTTTCTCATGGCGCGGCCTCCTGCATCTCGTCCAGATGGGCGCGGAGATAGGCTTTCGGGTCGGCACGCTGATACAGCACGGGGAGGCAGAGCTCTTTGAGGGAGCAGGCGCTGCAGTGGATGCCGGGCTTCGACTTGGGGGTATAGCCCCGGGCAAAATAGGCGTGCATCTCATCGGCCATCTTCTGGGTGGCCTGGCGCAGTTCTTCGGTCAGCGGCACGACCTCCCGCCGCCGCATTTCCTCGTAGAAGAGCGCACCCTCCGGGATGCTGCACACCAGCATCTCTTCCAGCGCCATGGCCTGTGCGCAGAGCTGCAGCCGGTCGGCGTCGCTGGCCTTGGCGCGGCCATGCTTGTACTCGACAGGCATGGGCTTCCAGAGCCCTTCCGCGTTTTGCAGCGGGATGCCCTCCGGGCCGGCCCGGAACTCGACGACATCGCAGTTTCCGCTCAGGCCAAGCCGACGACTGACCACCTGCATCCCTCGGGTGATGAGCAGGCCGCCGCGCCGTTCGGTCTGGTTTGCGTCATGGCAGCGGGCGTGGTCGAGCTGGCCTTCGACGGTGCGGCGGTTCTCCGCCCACTGCTGTTCCAGATGGATGAGCGCCCACTGGCGGCGGCAGAAGCAGAAGTGCTGGATGCCCGACAGGGGCAGCCAGTCGTCCGGGCCGGCCATCAGGACAGCCTCTCGCAGGTGACTCCTTCCGGCAGAGTGTCTGCCACCGTGACGGTGTAGTCGCGGTAGCTGCGGGCGGCGTCCACATCGGGCTTGCGCTGGACGGTGACGGAGTCGAAGAGCTTGTAGGCCGGGGCATTGCCCAGCTCAGAATCGTGCTTGAACACGATGAGCTCCCGCACGGCCATCTTGCCCCGGGCAGCGCTGTGGTCGTTCTCGAACATATTCAGGATGGCAGTCCACAGAAGTTTCAGATCATCCTCGGAGAAGCCGGTGGTCTTCCGGGCGAGGTTGGCCGAGACATAGCCCTCGGCGCGATAGAGGGCGTAAGGCACGATGTGCTTGCGGCCCATCTCAGTACCCTTCTTCTCGGCGTCGGCCTCGGTGGTGATGGCCACGCGGGTGATGGTGACTTCCTGCGGGACGATGGGGTCCACCGAGCGGGCAAAGCTCAGCTGGACGGGGCCGCGCACCTGACCGCAGTTCAGCGCACCCTTGACGAAGGTGGTCATGACAGCACCGAAGGTGCGGATGTCGAAGTAGTTCTCACACATATAGTCCCGCAGCCTGGCATCGATGTCGGGGTCGGCCTTTTTGGCGGCTTTCAGGTCGGGGTCGATGCCCAGAGTTTTGATGGCCTCGGCGTCGCTGCGGTTGAGGGGAACGCCGTCCTTGATGTAGATGCGGTAGCCTTTTTCGTCCTCTTTCAGGGTCTCGACATAGTTGCGGATCTTCCGCTTGAGGCAGACGTCGGTCACCAGACCGTAGCCCGTCTCGGGGTCGATGCGGGGCATATTGCCTGCATCGGGGTCGCCGTTGGGGTTGCCGTTCTCGACGTCGAACAGGATGACGAAATCATAGCGGTTCTTGATGGGCTCAGACATGGTTTATTCCTCCTCATTCTTTTTGGCGTAGCGTTTCTGGGTCTGGTGGTAGTAGCCGATCTCAAAGGCACCCTGCTCCGGCAGACTGAGCCGTGCCGGGAAGCCTGTCTCAGGCAGCTGGGCCATCAGCTCGGTGAGCTGTTTGCTGAAATGCACCTCGTTGGGGGTGCTCATCTTCTGCAGATGCTTCTGAGCCAGCTTGACCAGCGTGGGGAAAGCCGTTGCCGGGGTGGCACAGGCCGAGTTGAAGTACCGGTCTTTGATGGTGGCGTTGATGCCGGGATTGGCGACGCTCTGGATCGTCTCCAGCACAGAGAAGAGACGCCCCAGAACATAGGGGACATTGCTGCTTTCGTTCAGGCTCACGGTAAATACCTCCTTGTTGAGCTCGGTGGGGTAGTTGCGGAGATAGTAGGCTTTCAGGATGGCGGCGCGGCCCCGGGTGACTTCCCGTTCGGCCCGGATGCGCACCGCCGCGCAGGCCTCGTCCACAAGGTCGATGGCCTTATCCGGCAGAAAGCGCCCCGGCAGATACCGCACCGAAAGCTCCACCGCAGCCTGCAGCGCTTCCGGCGGAAGGCAGACATTGTGGTAGCACTCATAGCGCGGCGCAAGCCCGTTGAGGATATCCAGAGCCTGCGCAGGCGTAGGCTCCTCTACCTGCACCTTGCCGAAACGGCGTTCCAGCGCGGCATCCTTCTGGATGTGGGTGCGGAACTCTTCGGTAGTGGTAGCGCCGATAATTTGTATCTCGCCCCGGGCCAGCACCGGTTTTAAGATGCTGGCTGCATCGATGGCACCCTCCGCTGCACCGGCACCCACGATGGTGTGGAACTCGTCCACGAACAGGATGGAGCTGCCGTCCCGCACCAGCTCTTCCAGCAGGTTCTTGAACCGCTCCTCAAAGTCACCGCGGTATTTGGTGCCCGCCACAAGGCTGGCCATATCCAGTGCCAGCAGACGGCGGCCCTTGAGCGCACGGGGCACACGATCCGTGGCAATGCGCTGGGCCAGCCCTTCGGCAAGGGCGGTCTTGCCCACGCCCGGCTCCCCCACAAGGCAGGGGTTGTTCTTCTGACGGCGGCATAAGATCTCCACCATGCGGTCCAGCTCTGCTTCCCGGCAAAACACCGGGTCCAGTTCCCGTTCCGCAGCACGGCGGGTCAGATCCCGGCAGTACTTATCACTGGCGCGGCTGCCGCGCGGCGCGCTGACCGTGGCCCGCATCTGATACGGCAGTACGAACTGCCCGGACAGCTGGCGGCACTCCCGCACGGCATCTGTGAGCTGCACGCCCATGGATGCCAGCAGGATGCCTGCTGTGCAGCCGTCATCCTCCAGCATGGCGCAGAGCAGATGTTCCGGCTCGGCCCGGTTCAGGTGCGCGTTCTGTGCCCCGATGATGGCGTAATCCATGGTGCGCTTGAGGTCCGGCGCAAGAGCGTAGCGATCCAGATGCAAAGCCGGTGCGCGGCGGCTCTCGGCCAGCTGACGGCGCACCTCCGGTTCCCGGATCTGCTTGCCCTCCAGAAACCGTGCTGCCGCCCCGTGATCCTGCTGCAGGATCGCCAGCAGCAGGTGGCCGGTATCGGCTTTTTCGCAGCCAAGGTTCCCGGCAAGCTCCACCGCACTGCGCAGCAGCTGATCCGACTCGTGCGAAAAGCCCTTGTACCCGCCAAAGCCAAGTTTTTCCCAAATACTCATTTGCCCGCTCCTTGCTGATGAAATTCGTTTTCACAAGAAGTATAGCCCCGAAGCACAGAAAAAAAACATCTCTTTCTGTCGGGATGGGAAAACAAAAAGGAGATACCCGCAGGCATCTCCCCCTTCGCTGTTTGATTTTTCAGTCCATTTCGGCCAGAGCCTTTTTCAGGTTCTTGGCGATCTGATCCGGGCAGCTGGTATTGCGGAAACCGCAGAGCGTGCCCTCCATGCGGTCGATCACATCTTCGGCCTTCATGCCCTTGACCAGACGGCAGATGCCCTTCAGGTTGCCGTTGCAGCCGCCAATGACCTCCATGGACGCAATGGTGTGGTCATCGTTCAGCACAAAGTTGGTCTGCTTGGAACAGGTGCCGCTGTTCGGGAAGCTGAATTCCTTGCTCATAGTTCAAAATCCTCTCTTTTTGACAGAAATCCCGACGAAGATCGTCTGCTTCTATTATAGAGCAGCGTGCCGGAATGTCAATGTGACCGGGTCACACATCAATACCGCGGCGCTTGTGGGCCAGCTCCAGAATGCGGGCCACCTGATCGTCTGCCGTGGTACAGGTACCCACCGGGTGCGGCACCTTGTGGTTTGCACCGTGGAAGTCCGTACCGCCGGTATGGATCAGCCCATACTGCTCACACAGAGCAGCACACTCGGCCCTGTCCTCCGGGCTGTTGCGGGGGTGCTCCACCTCAATGCCGTCGATGATGCCCTCTTTGGCAAGCTGACGCACCAGCGGCATGCTCTTGTAAACGGTCGGGTGTGCAAACACCAGCACCGCACCGGCAGCTTTCGCCGTGGCGATCACTTCCCGCACCGAGGGATACTTTACCTGATGCAGCACCACGCCGCGCGGCTCCCAGCCAAAGAGATAACTGTACAGCTTGCCGTACACAGCATCGCACAGCCCCAGCTGGTGCAACGCCTCCATAATGCCGCTTTTGAACAGCACCCCGCTGTCCTTTGCGTATTCCAGCGCCTGTTCCGTGCGGAACTGCGGGTACAGCGCTTCGATCTCCTTTGCGCTTTGCAGGCCGCACTCGTTGCGGCGCTGTCGCAGGATGTCGCAGTGCTCCTTCAGTTCCCGGCTTTCCGGGTCCGGGAAGTAGCACAGCAGGTGCACGCGATGCTTATGCTCATGGTCATAGCCGGTCAGCTCGGTGGCCGGGAGCAGGCGCACGCCGTCCTGCACAGGGTGCTCATTGCAGTAGTTTACGCTGAGCAGGGTGTCATGGTCGGAAATGGCCATGGTGTCCAGCCCCGCCCGCGCCGCCATGAGCGGCAGGCGGTGGATGGGCACAGAGCCATCGGAACAGGTGGAATGGTTGTGAAGATCGCCGGGCATGGAAAATGAACCTCCCAAGAAAACCAGAGAAAGGCTTCCCCAAAAGAGGAAGCCTTATATCATATCAGTGCTTATAGAAATTGATCAGGCAGCCGTCGGCCAGGATCTTGCGCTCGTCGGCGGTCAGCGGGGCCATGTACAGGCTGAACTCTTTTGCAGTGTCGCCCAGCACATAGGCCTTGATGTCCTGCAGGTCGCCCTTGAGGGCCTCGCGGACATTCGGGATAAAGACATAGTCGCCCAGACCGAAGGGCGTTGCGCCCACCAGCTGCAGCGGCAGCATGCCCCAGTTGATGAGGTTGGAGCGGTAGCGCTTGGTGGCGTACTCGGTAACGATGTTGGCACCGGCCCCCAGCACACGCTGGCAGCTGGCCGCCTGCTCACGGGCAGAACCATCGCCGGGCTTGACGGCAAAGATGGTGGATGCGATCTGCACATCGTTCCAAGTCAGGTTTTCACAGCCGGGCACCTTGTGCAGCTGGGCCAGCACCTCGGCGCTGCCCTCGCCTGCACGGCGGGCCTTTTCTTCGGCCTGCACGGCCTTGGCACGGCCCACATACTCCGGGTCCTTGCGGCTGAGGGTGAACTCGGCCAAGCCCAGAGGATTGGAACGGTAAGACGAAGTCTCACCGGAGGGGATCAGCTCGTCGGTGGTGGTGACAGGGTCGGTGATGTAAGATGCCACCTTCAGCAGCAGGTTATCGCCCAGCGGTGCAATTTCGGGCCAGTCCTTGATGTTGGGGCCAAGCTTGAGCAGGGCATCGTAATCGCCCTTGCCAAAGCCCTGATACACGCGGGTATCGTAGCTGGAAGGATCGTACTGATACTCCGGCACGGTGGGATCATAGTCGATATCGGTAGCCGGGGTCAGAATGCCGCCGTTGGCCGTGGTGGCCGCAATGCTGCGGGCATCCATCAGTGCCACACCGGAAAGCTGGCCGTTGCCGGGCTTGGAGCCTTCGCGGCTGGGGAAGTTGCGGGTGGTATGGCGGATAGACAACGCGCCGTTGGCGGGCACGTCGCCTGCGCCGAAGCAGGGGCCGCAGAACGCAGTGCGGACGGTGGCACCGCTGGCCATCAGGTCGTGGATGACTCCGGTGCGCACCAGTTCCATCATGATGGGCTGGCTGCCGGGATACACGCTCAGGGCGTAGTCACCGCAGCCGCCGGTGTGGCCCTTGAGGATGGAGGCAGCTTCATAAATGCTGTCGTACAGACCGCCTGCGCAGCCTGCGATCACGCCCTGATCCACACGCAGTTTACCGTTCTCGATCTTGCTGCACAGGTCAAGGCTGACATCCTTACGGCCGATCAGCTTCTGCACATCCTGCTCACAGGCATGGAGAATATCCTCAAGGTTTGCGTTCAGCTCTTCAATGGTAAATGCATTGGAGGGATGCATGGGCAGTGCGATCATGGGGCGGATGGCAGAAAGGTCTACCTCTACCACACCGTCGTAATAAGCAAGGTCGGCCGGAGCCAGCTTCTTATAGTCGGCGGCACGGCCATGCACCGCAAGGAATTTCTGCGTCGTTTCGTCTGTTTCCCAGATGGAAGACAGGCAGGTGGTCTCGGTGGTCATGGCATCGATGGCGTTGCGGGTATCCTGACGCAGAGACGCAACGCCGGGGCCGACAAACTCCATCACCTTGTTCTTGACATAGCCGCTCTTGAACAGCTTGCCCACCAGCGCAATGGCCACATCGTGCGGGCCGCAGCCTGCAGGCAGAGAGCCGGTGAGATAAATTGCAACAACACCCGGACGGGCCACATCGTAGGTGCGGCCCAGCAGCTGCTTTGCCAGCTCGCCGCCGCCCTCACCAATGGCCATGGTGCCCAGAGCACCGTAGCGGGTGTGGGAGTCCGAGCCAAGGATCATCTTGCCGCAGCCCGCAAACTTTTCGCGCATGTACTGGTGGATGACCGCCAGATGCGGGGGCACAAAAATGCCGCCGTATTTTTTGGCGGCGGACAGACCGAAGCGGTGGTCGTCCTCATTGATGGTGCCGCCCACGGCGCAAAGGCTGTTGTGGCAGTTGGTGAGCACATACGGAATGGGGAATTTCTCCAGACCGGACGCACGGGCCGTCTGGATGATGCCCACAAAGGTGATGTCATGGCTGGCCATGGCATCGAACTTGATCTTCAGGTTTTCGGCATCGCCGCTGGTGTTGTGGGCCTGCAGAATGCTGTAGGCCATGGTGCCGGTCTTTGCGTTCTCGATGGCTGCGGCATCAAAGCCCTTTGCTGCCAGTGCGGCGCTTGCTTCGCCGTCTGCAGGCACCCATTCACCGCGGGCATAGTATGCGCCGCCGGTGCTGCACTTGATCATATCCAACATCTCGATTCGCCTCTCTTTTTGTATTTCCCGCCCGCCCTATCTTGCGGGCACTGCCCCAGCAGAGCGGTACGCTGCCCGCTCTGCCCTCTTCTGCCGCGCTGCCAAAGCACGCGGCTACGGCCCGGAAAACCGTATCTGAAGGTTATTATACCATGAAACCACGGAAAGAAAAAGCACTTTTTACAAATGAATCGTGAATGGAGGATGAAGAGACGGGCTCCGTGCTTTTTCTTGACAAAGAAGCCATTCTATTGTATTATTATTAGCGTTGTATGCCGCTGTGGTGAAATTGGCAGACACGAGGGACTTAAAATCCCTTTCTGGAGACAGAGTACGGGTTCGACCCCCGTCGGCGGCATAAAAAGGCCCCCCAAGCTTACGCTTGAGGGGCTTTTTATTTTGCTTATTTTACACCTTGCCGCCGTGCAGTTCTGCATACATCTTGGAACGGCACTCGGCCACAGCCGGGGTCATGTTCACATAGTGCTTATGCGGGCACTCCAGACGCAGCTCGCTCTCCCAGGTCTCCTCGGTGAGCTGCTTTGCAATGTAGGCCTTCTTCTCTGCGATCGAAGGCAGCTCAATGGCCAGCTGACCATTCAGCACATGCGGCACCAGCAGCTTTTTGACCTTGGTGGGGGTAATGGTGACGGTGCGCTCGATGGCATCGGAGTCCAGATTGACCATCGTGACGGGCTTGCCCGCCTCGATGACTTCATCATCCATGGCGATCAGGTCACACTGGGCCTGACCATTTTCATCGTAGAGGCGCCACGGCATCTTCTTGCCCGGAATGATGGCCTTGCTGGCGGAATCCGAGCACTTCATCTTGGGAGTGTAGCTGCCGTCCGGCTGCTTGACCGCCACCAGCTTGTACACCCCGCCGAACACGGGGTCGGAAGCAGAGGTGATCAGGTTTTCGCCCACGCCATAGGAGTCAAAATGAGCGTGCTCATACAGCTCCATGTTGGCGATCTTCTTTTCGTCCAGACCATTGGAAGCCACCAGCTTGATGTAAGGCTTACCGGCCGCATCCAGTGCCTTGCGCAGGCGCTTGGAGCCGCGGGCCAGGTCGCCGGAGTCGATACGGGCGCTCTTGACGCGGCGGTTCGGGTCGTTGGGGTATTTTTCGATGAGGTAATCGTCCAGTTTAATGAGGTTGGGCAGACCGCTCTCCATGATATTATAGGTGTCCAGCAGCAGACTGACCGAATCCGGGTAGGTATCGGCAAAGGCCTTGAAGGCATCAAACTCCGTGGGGAAGAACTCGATGAAGCTGTGCGCTACGGTGCCCACAGCCTTGACCTCCGCGCCGAACTTCATCTCGGCCAAACAGTTGGCAGTGCCCACGCAGCCGCCCAGAACAGCAGCATATGCACCATCGTTGCCAGCGCTTTCGCCCTGCGCACGGCGGGTGCCGAATTCCATCACGCTGCGGGGCGTGTGGGTGTTCAGGCCGGTGACGCGGGTAGCCTTGGTGGCGATCAGACTGTGGAAGTTCATGGTCTGCAGCAGGTAGGTCTCGATCAGAATTGCGCCCACGAGGTCGCACTCGATGCGCACCATCTGCACATGCGGGTATGCCACCGTGCCCTCGGGCAGAGCGTACATGTCGCCCTTCCACTGATAGGTGCGCAGATACTCGCAGAATTCCTCACTCATGCCCTTGGTGCGCAGCCACCAGATATCCTGTGCATTGAAGTGGTAGTTCAGCAGGAAGCGGGTCAGCTTGCGCTGGCCGGCACTGATGGAGTAGCCCTGAGCATCCGGGTTCTTGCGGAAGAACATATCAAACACCAGCGTGGTGTCCTTGAATCCGTGCAGGAACAGGCAGTTTGCCATTGTAAATTCATAAAAATCCACGACCATTGCGGGGTTGTCGTAGTCCTCATCTGGAATATAAGGCACAACCTTGATTTCGTCCATGAATAGTATCCTCTCTTCTTTACACCCGGCAAAGGCTCCTTGCTGTCCTGTGCCGTTCTGACCTGTGGGAAGGTTTGCGCGCCTGCCTGTCTTGACAGTGCGTTTCTATCATGATATCACCAAACGCAGAGCGGTGCAAGGGTTTTGCGATATTTTCTGGGATTGCGATCGAACTGAAGAACAACCCTCTCAGTCATCGCTTACGCGATGCCAGCTCTCCCGAAGGGCGAGCTTTTATCGAGAAGGGAAACTTTCCGATTCAACGAAAAAGCTCCCCCTTTCGGGGGAGCTGGATGCGAGTGAAATGAGCAGACTGAGAGGGTTTTGTTCTTTAACCGTTGATGATATTGGGGGTAGCATTCTTCAGCACAACGTCGTGGCTGCCGCCCTCAACGATGGAGGTAGAGGAAACCACGGTCAGCTTTGCTTTCTGCTGCAGCTCCGAGATGGACAGAGCGCCGCAGTTGCACATGGTGCTCTTGACCTTGTACAGAGTGGTCTGCACACCGTCAGCCAGAGGACCTGCGTAGGGCACATAGCTGTCCACGCCTTCCTCAAAGCTCAGCTTACTGGAACCGCCCAGATCGTAGCGCTGCCAGTTGCGGGCACGGTTGGAGCCTTCGCCCCAGTACTCCTTCATATACTGGCCGTTGATGCGCACCTTATTCGTGGGGCTTTCGTCAAAGCGGGCAAAGTAGCGGCCCAGCATCACAAAATCCGCACCCATGGCCAGTGCCAGCGTGATGTGGTAATCGTGGACGATGCCGCCGTCGGAGCAGATGGGCACGTAGATGC
>OGKF01001530.1_pt1 | contig 10169 bp, 5 predicted proteins | sample 1572391 | NCBI WGS metagenome assembly OGKF01 (sample SAMEA2582095, study PRJEB24529) | metagenome | biome: Human gut stool | place: China | collected 2011
TTCCTCGTGTCGGGATGGTTGGTTATCTTGCCCAGGCACACCGAGAAGGCGCCAATGTTGGCCGGCAGTAGCAGATGAGAGCCGCTTGCCGTCTTTGTTCCGCGTTCAAGGCATCCGTAGTGTATAGGTCCCATCTTGTAGGCATGGTTGCTGAAGTTGGTGGCAGAGCCTGCGTTATAGAACGAGAGCATGCAGCCTATGAGCAGCGTGCTCTTGTGATGACTTGCCGAGAACGGGCCGCAGAAGGCGGCGCACGCCTCGCCGTTGCTCATGTAGCAGTTGGCGAAAAACAGGCTGCTTTCGGCCGTAAATCCGTTCGTTATCTGGCATGCCTCGCCCACAAAGCAGTTGGTTATGTTGGCGCCGTTGAGTACGGCAGAGCCGTCGGTGACGATAGAGTTTTCGCATATAACGCCCGAACCAATGAACACGTTGTCCTCGAGACCCGATGCCAGGGTGCAGTCGCTTATGCGGCTTGCCCCGTTAATCTCGCAGTTGTCGCTGATGTGCGTGTTGGTTATCTCGGCCGTGTTCACTATTTTCACGTTGTTGCCCACAGTGCTTTTCTCTCTCGCCCTGCGCTCAATGTCGTCTTTCACGATGCCCCTTATTGCCGCCGTAAACTCCTTGTCGGCTGCGTTGCGTATCATCAGCGCCGCCAGGTTGCTCGTCAGTCCGCTGAACAGTATGACGTTGCCGTTGCCGGCCTCGTTAAGCACGGATATGGTGTTGCCTTCGCCGTAGGTGGCTTCGGCCGTTGTCTCCATGGTGCACACGTTGCAGATGCAGCATTCTTCGCCTATGGCGTAGTTGTTTATATAGTTGCCAATGTTCTCTATCAGGCAGTTGTCGCCAATGCTCACGTTGCGCAGCGTGGCGTTTCTTATGCCCGAGTGTCTGATAAAGCCGTTGGACACCTCTATGTTCTTCTCGAACACACCCAGAAACACGTCGCCATAGAAGTTGACATTCTTTATGTAAGTAGGCTTGAAGTCGGCCGCAACATTTATGCTTGTCCAGTCTTCAGCCGTACATCCGTTCTCTTCAAGAATGTTAATCTCTTCGTTGGTCAGAAGTCTGTATTCGTCCATAGCATTAAGTTTTTATTCTGTCGGATAAAGGAAGTCGTTGTAAGGATACTTCTGCACGTGCAGTTCGCGCACCTTATTATATAGCGTCTCTCTCAGCTCGTCAATGTTAGTCTTGTTCTTAGCCGAGATAAACAGACAGCTGTCGTTAAGTTTTGCCATCCACGTCTTCTTCAGTTCGTCGAGCGTAACGTTCTCCTTCGTTGCCGGAGTGAGGTCGTCTGGATCTTTCTCCACCCATGTGTATGAGTCTATCTTGTTGAAGATTATCATCGACGGCTTGTCGGCGCATCCGAGATCCTTCAGCGTGTTGTCGACAACCTTTATCTGCTCCTCAAAGTCGGGGTGTGATATGTCTACCACATGCAGCAGCAGGTCGGCCTCGCGCACCTCGTCGAGCGTGCTCTTGAACGAGTCTACAAGGTCGGTGGGCAGCTTGCGTATGAATCCCACTGTGTCGGCGAGCAGGAACTTCATAGTCTCAATTACTACCTTGCGCACCGTGGTGTCGAGCGTTGCGAACAGCTTGTTCTCGGCAAACACGTCGCTCTTGGCCAGAAGGTTCATCGTGGTCGACTTGCCCACGTTGGTATATCCCACGAGAGCCACGCGTATAAGCCTGCCCCTGTTCTTGCGCTGTGTGGTCTTCTGCTTGTCTATTTCGGCCAGCCTCTGCTTCAGCAGCGACATGCGCTGAAGGATTATTCGGCGGTCCATCTCGAGCTGAGGCTCACCCGGTCCGCGCAGTCCCACAGAACCTTTCCCGCCGCCCGAGCCGCTTCCGCCTCCCTGGCGCTCAAGGTGAGTCCACAGTCGCTGCAGTCGCGGCAGCATGTATCTGTATTGTGCCAGCTCCACCTGCGTCTTGGCGTTGGCTGTCTGTGCGCGCATGGCAAATATGTCGAGAATGAGCGAAGTGCGGTCAAGAATCTTCACCTTAAGCTCGTTTTCGATGTTGCGTATCTGCTTGGCCGACAGCTCATCGTCGAATATCACCATTCCGATTTCGCGTTCGGCGTCTTCCTCATCCTTTATATATTGTTTTATTTCTTCAAGTTTTCCTTTGCCTACATACGTGGTCTGGTTAGGGCCGCCCACTTTCTGCGTAAACCGCTTTACGGTTACGGCGCCTGCAGTATCTGCCAGAAACTCCAGTTCGTCGAGATACTCTTTTGTCTTGGCTTCGTTCTGTTCCTGGGTTATCAGTCCTACCAGTATGGCCGTTTCGGCTTTTACTTCAGAGATTACAAATTCTTTCATCAGTTGATTTCAATCTTTGATACATAATAAATACAAAGTTACATTTTTTATGTTGAAATACAAAATAAAACGAAACTCTTAACTCTTGCTTAACGTTACGGGCTGTTTAGCGGTGCTGACAAATTGTTTTTATTTTCGTCTAAAAAGTTATAAAATATAATCATATTCCGTAAACGTTTACGTAGTTTTTTTGACTAAACTACATATATTTTTGATTTGTGTCAATTTTTTTGTCTACCTTTGCTCACGATAATAAAGATTTTCAGAATTACATGCTACATTAATACTAAAGACTAAGACATTCAAACAGAAAGAATTTGCTCCGATGTGGTATCGGGGCATTTTTTCGTTTATGCCCCTTTGTGATTCTTTCCGTTTCGGTATAGCCGTGCGACATTCATTGCGGTCTGTTTTGACGCTATGGCGATAAAAGTTTTTTGTAAAAACTCATCACTCGTCACAAGTGATGTTAATATCCTGACTGTCAGCTTTTTATGGTGTGATGAGTTGCATTTTCAACTCATCACGGCTCATCATGCAGCATGTTTTTCGGCCGGTTTTTCATATAATTCAAGTATAATTTACGCCAAAATCAGCTCGTAATGGGAGGCTGTGACGAGTTGAAAATGCAACTCGTCACATCATAAGGTGTTGACATACAGTGTCTTATATGTTGGTGTGATGAGTCTGTTGAAAAATCTTTTTATCCAAAATAGTTATTAAGATTTTTCCTCATTGTTGTTTCCTGTTGCCTGTTGACAGCGTCTGCGTGCGTGCAGAATTAAGACGCATGCGGTTTGATAGTCATATTCTGACTATGTTTTTATGCCTCTGCAAAAGCATGCCTTTTACGTTGCGATATGTGGCCTTTTGGCATGCAAAAGGTATGCTTTCAGACGCTGATTTGCCACCTTTTGCAGACAGGGAGATGGCGGGTGCTGCGTAGGGTAGACACAGCCGGGGCTTCCGGCAGCGAGGCAATGTTTTTTATCTGTATAAATTATGTCGATTACGTGTTGTCGCATTTGCAAATATTTTTGTAATTTTGTGGTGTCTTGTCTGCCGTTCCGCTTCTGTAGTGCAGCGTGGCAACAGACCCTCTGGCCTTGTGTTATAGACTTGCTGCTGAGGACATAGGGGCAGGGGTGAAGCTGAATGTGGCTTAATATGATTGAAACTGAGAATAAAAAATATAGAGAAAAATGAAAAACCTGTTTATTTTATCATTCGTCTTATTGGCTTCCTTGGGCGCAGATGCAGCCAAGGTGGATGTGAAGTCGCCCGACGGCAAACTCGTTGTCAGCATATCTGATGACGGCGGAAAGCCTGAGTATGAGGTGAATTACGACGGTACGGCCATGCTCGGCAGGTCGGCCCTCGGACTGAAAACTGATGTTGCCGACTTCACTTCGGGGCTGACAATCGTAGATTCTGAAGAAAGCAAGATAGACAAGAAGTATGATATAACGAGGACAAAGACATCGTCTGTGCATTATGTGGCCAACAGGCTCGACGTGGTTTTCAGAAAAGAAGACGGCAAGAAGATAAAGGTTACGTTCTGTGTGTCGGACAACGACCTTGCATATCGCTACACCCTGTTGCCTATAGAGGGCAGCGACTGCCGCTGCGCCGTGGTATACAGTGAGGCGAGCAGCTTCAACTTCCCCGAAAACACCACCACGTTTCTGTGTCCGCAGATAGGTCCCATGGCCGGATGGATGCGCACAAAGCCGAGCTATGAGGAAGACTATACGGCAGACGCGCCAATGAACGTGAAGTCGGCTTTTGGCCGTGGATACACCTTTCCGTGCCTGTTCCGCATCGGCAACGACGGATGGGCGCTGGTGAGCGAGACCGGTGTTGACGCCGGCTACTGCGGCTCACATCTCAGCGACTATGCCGAGGGCCGTGGCTACACGGTGGCTTTTCCAGACAAGGGCGAGAACAACGGATTCGGGAGCGAGTTTGCCGCCATTCCCGTGCCTGGTTCAACGCCGTGGCGCACCGTTACCGTTGGCAGGACGCTGAAGCCTATTGTTGAGACAACGGTGCCCTTTGATGTGGTTGAACCGAAGTATGAGGCTTCAACCGACTACAAGCCCGGCCGCTACACATGGAGCTGGCTGCTGTGGCAGGACAACTCGATCAACTACGACGACCAGGTGGCTTTCATCGATCTCGCTGCCGAGATGGGCTACGAGTATACGCTTGTTGATGCCGCATGGGACGTAAACATAGGGCGCGACCGCATGGCTGAGCTGAGCCGCTACGCGCAGTCAAAGGGCGTTAGTCTGCTGCTTTGGTATAACTCCAACGGCTTTGCCAACGACGCTCCGCAGTCGCCGCGCCACTGTATGAATACGGCCGTGGCACGCGAGCGCGAGATGAAATGGTTGAAGAGCATCGGCGTGAAAGGCATAAAGGTAGACTTCTTCGGCGGCGACAAGCAGGAGACGATGCGCCTTTATGAAAACATACTGAGCGATGCCAACCGCTACGGGCTGCAGGTGATATTCCACGGATGCACCATTCCGCGTGGCTGGGAGCGCATGTATCCCAATTATGTGGGCAGCGAGGCCGTGCTCGCATCAGAGAATGTATATTTCTCGCAGAGACACTGCGACCTCGAAGGCTTCGAGCTCACCATGCACCCCTTCTCGCGTAACGCCATTGGAAGCATGGACTGGGGCGGAGTGATAATGAAGCACCGCATGGGGCGCGGCACCGACAGCGGCAACTATCGCCGCACGACCGACGTGTTTGAGATGGCTACGGCCATAACCAATCAGGCCAGCGTGCAGTGTATAGCCGTTCAGCCCGACAATATCAGCAGTCTGCCGCAGTTTGAGAAAGACTTTCTGAAGACCGTGCCTGCTGCATGGGACGAGACACGCTTTATCGACGGATATCCGACAAAATATGTTGTTATGGCCCGTCGCCACGGCAACCTGACTACGCACGCTGTGTACAGATTTCCACTCTTGGTGCGCAAAAAGAAATGGGATTCGCGTCACTGCTGGCTTTCTGCCGACAACAAGAAGAAAAAGGGCGAGGCCATAGCTTCGTCTGCGCTTAAGACCGTGAAGGTTGATTCTAAAGGCATGCTCAAAGTTACCATGCAGCCTTTAGGAGGCATCATCGTTACTAAATAAGAGTTATTAAATCCGCCGCCGTGCGGCTCTCTGTGCCTGCCCAGACATTGTCCGAGGCAGGCATTTTTTATGTTTTCAAGTGGTTAATTACAGCTTATAAGGTAGAAACTTGTTCACAGAATACAATCATAGTAATCAAAGAATGATATTGAAAAATTGTTCCGGCTGCTATGTTTTCATAAATTATCGTTATCTTTGTGAGGAAACTCAAAAACATTGATTATAATGGTAAAAATAACGGTTCAAAACACACAAATAAATGTTTTTCACAGGGAAGACCAAGATTACATATCCCTTACAGACATGGCTTCAGCAAAAGAAGGCGACAGCAGGTCGGCTGATGTCATTAAGAATTGGATAAGAAATCGTTATACAATAGAATTTCTTGGAACGTGGGAAATTATCCATAACCCAAATTTTAAAGTGGTCGAATTTGACCACTTTAGGCGAAATGCAGGTCTGCCGTCTTTTGTTCTTAGTGCTTCTGAATGGATAGAACGTACCGATGCCATCGGTATTTTTGTTAAAAAGGGACGTTATGGTGGTACGTATGCGCATAAAGATATTGCTTTTGAGTTTGGCTCTGCTATAAGTGTTACATTCAAGTTATATTTGATTGAAGAGTTTCAGCGTCTGAAGACCGACGAACTTCGTCAGTTGGGCTGGTCGGCTAAACGTGAACTGTCAAAAATCAATTACCGTATACATACAGATGCTATCAAGCATAATCTTATTCCAAATGAAGTTACTCAGAAACAAGCAAATGTTATTTACGCAAACGAGGCAGACGTATTGAATGTGGCTATGTTTGGAATTACGGCAAAACAATGGAGAGAAGCCAATCCTGATTTGAATGGTAATATTCGTGATTATGCTACCGTCAATGAACTTATCTGCCTGTCTAATATGGAGAATCTGAATGCTGTGTTTATAGAACAAGGCATTTCTCAAAGTGAACGGCTTATAAAACTTAACCAAATAGCCATTCATCAGATGAGTATATTGGAAAGTGGTGATAATGGCGAGAGAAAATTATTGAAATAATTGAATGGTTGGGTGTTACTGTATTTGTAGACGTTTATGGCTTGCTGATAGTATTTGTTTCCTTTTCATATCCAGAGCCGTAATGGCGCCGTCTGGATAATACGTTGTGATTGTTGTCTTAAAAAAATATCAAAGTCTAAGGAAGTTATGTTCTTAGACTGTTTTGACATTCGGCAACCTTAATAATAAGTGGCAAGAAATTTTATAATCTTAGTCTTGTGAAAGGTTGTGAAAATTACCCATGTAAAGTTATAAATGTATTATCACACGCAATAATAAAATAAATTTCGTAACTTTGCAAATGAGATTATTAATTACTAACCAATATTCTTTTTATTAAAAAACATGATTAACAGATTTATTCTCAACGAAGTTTCTTACTTCGGAGCCGGTGCACGCAAGCAGTTGCCGGAAGTATTGGCGCGTCTTAATCTTCACAAGGCATTAGTTGCAACAGATAAAGGACTGTTGAAAGTTGGTACAGCAAAGATGGTTACCGACGTTCTTGATGAGGCCGGATTTGCATACGACATATACAGCGAGATAAAGCCCAACCCTACGGTTACTAACGTTAAGCAGGGCGTTGACGCATTCAAGGCGTCTGGTGCCGACTGCATCATCGCCATCGGCGGAGGCTCGTCTATGGACACAGCCAAGGGTATAGGCATCGTTGTTGCCAATCCTGAGTTTGCCGATGTTGTTTCGCTCGAGGGATGTGCACCTACAAAGAACAAGTCGGTGCCAATCATCGCGCTGCCTACAACAGCAGGTACAGGTGCCGAGGTTACCATCAACTATGTTATTATTGACGAAGAAAATCAGAAAAAGATGGTCTGTGTAGACCCCAACGACATTCCTGCCGTTGCCATTGTTGACCCCGAACTGATGTATTCTCTGCCGAAGGGACTCACCGCCGCAACGGGTATGGATGCTCTGACACATGCCATTGAGGGATATATCACAAAGGGCGCATGGGTTATGTCTGACATGTATGAGCTGCAGGCCATAAAGATGATAGCCGAGAATCTGCCTGTTGCCGTTGAGGAACCGCAGAATCCTGTAGGACGTGAGGGCATGGCTCTGGCTCAGTATATCGCCGCTCAGGCATTCTCTAACGTAGGTCTTGGCCTTGTTCACGGCATGGCTCACCCGATGGGCTCGCTCTTTGATGTTCCCCACGGAGTTGCCAACGCGCTGCTTCTGCCCACGATTATGGAGTTCAATATGCCTTGCTGCATAGAGAAATATGGTGTCATTGCACGTACAATGGGTGTTGACACTACGGGCATGACTGCCGAGGAGGCTGCACAGGCTGCATGCGATGCTGTCAAGGCATTGGCCATCCGTGTGGGCATACCTCAGCATCTGTCTGACCTTGGCATTAAGGAGAGCGACATTCCCGCCCTCGCCGCTCAGGCCATTGCCGACGTATGTACTCCGGGTAACCCGCGTGATGTTACGGAGGAGCAGATCGTTGAACTGTACAAGAAGGTGCTTTAATTAGAAAAGTATCATAATAATAAAAGGAACACCAGGCGCCTGGTGTTCCTTTATTTTGTTTTTTATCCAGCCTGCATTTGTCTGACTGAAACTATAGTGTCCCGTATTTTTCTGCAACAGACTTTGCCGCAACATATCCCATTGTCCATGCCGCCTGAAGGTTGAAGCCTCCTGTTACGGCGTCAACGTCGAGCACTTCGCCTGCAAAATACAGTCCTTCATGGCTTTTGCATTCAAGAGTCTTTGCGCTGATGTTGCCCAGGGCAACGCCGCCGCAGGTAACAAACTCTTCCTTAAACTTGTTCTTGCCGTCTATTCTGTATCTGTCGTTTGTCAGTGTGGCCACAAGGCGGTTGCGGCCCTTGCTGCCCAGTTCGGCCCATCTCATTTCGGGTTTCAGTCCGCTCTGTGTCAGCAGATGCTCCCAAAGGCGGCTGTTTAGGTGTGCAGGGTATATGTTCGAAATCTGTTTCTGCTTGTTTTCGGTAGCCATCTCGCTTATCATGTCTGCCACCTCCGGCTCATTCATGTCGCCAAACCAGTTTATCCACAGCTCCGCCTTGTATTCGGCATCATGCAGAATGCGTGCGGCGTATGACGAAAGACGCAGAATGGCAGGTCCGCTCATGCCCCAATGGGTAATCAGCAGCGGTCCGGTGGCTCTCAGCTTGGTGCCGGTGAGGCCTGCGGTAACGTCGTTTACGACGGTGCCCATCAGTTTGGTGACATTGTTTTGCGGCAGACATACGCTGAACAGCGACGGTACAGGCTGTACGATGTCGAGGTTGAGGCCCCGCAGAAAATCAAGTCCGCTTGTCTTCGGGCTTCCTCCTGTTGTTACCAACACGATGTCGGCATGTTCTTCCGGTGCGTCGCTGCCGCTGAAACTTATGCTGAAACGGCAGCCGTCATTGTTGTTTATTTCATTCTCGGAGATGTGTTCAATCTTGCTTACCCTGTGCCGTGTTTTTATCTTTACGCCTCTATGGTGCATCAGCCGTGTTAGTGTGCCGACAATTTCCATGGCGTCCTGCGATACAGGAAACACGCACTGGTCGTCTTGCGTTACGAGTCTTACCCCATTACTTTCAAACCATTTGAAGGCGTCAACATTACTAAACTCGCGCAGCAGGCGCTTCATCAGTCGTGATCCGCGCGGATAAACAGCCTCGATGCTCCTCACATCCCTGAACGAGTTGGTCAGGTTGCAGCGTCCGCCGCCAGTTACGGCCACCTTTGCCAGCAGCTTGTTTCCGCTCTCATATACGGTTACGCATGCTTCGGGCATGAGCTCTTTCAGGCATATTGCGGCAAAGCATCCCGCCGCACCGCCGCCTATTATGGCAATCCTTGTTGTCATTATGGGCTTATGTCTTATTTTTCTTCTTTCTTATATACAAATTTTTCTATGTCTACGTGTCCTCCCGGCTGTTTCGTGGCATAGTTAAACAGGGCATATCTTGTGCCCATGAACAGGCGGCGGTAGTCGAATTTCATCTTAAATTCTCCGCCTATAGCCGTCCATTTCTTTCCGTCGGTGCTGTAATAGAATGTGGCTATGTCGCGTCCGAGGTTGAAGTCGCCGTCGATGCGCAGGAAGATCCTGTTGCCTGTTATGCTTATGCGTGCCTTCTCCTGCGTGTCAACACTGCTCACGAGATGTTCCTTCTCTGTAAGGTTCACCTGAGTCTGCGTTACGGTCAGCCATGTCTTGCTGTTGTCCTTCTCTATTGCCATTATGCCCGAGTGGCCGTTGAATGCGGCAAGTCCGGCGCGGTCGCCGTCTCTCATGCCGCTGAAGTCAATCTCTATATATGCGCTGCATTTAGGCCCTTCCATGCGCTGTGTAAGCGTGTTGGGTGCCATATACAGATTGTCGACCACTCTACATGTGGTCAAACGCAGGCGTCCGTCGGATAACTTCCAAAAATCATTGGCCGGATTATGGTTCCATTGCCAGTGCTTAAGGTCGAGCGTGTCGCCGTTGAAGTCGTCGCTCACCACCATGTCTATGTCTTTACAGCCCTGCACAGGCTTGTTCATCACGAAAGGCACCTTGCCGTTCACGTTGCCGAGCATAGGCCATCCGTCGGTCCAGCGGCACGGCATGAGCAGCGGCACGCGG
>OGKF01001532.1_pt1 | contig 10156 bp, 7 predicted proteins | sample 1572391 | NCBI WGS metagenome assembly OGKF01 (sample SAMEA2582095, study PRJEB24529) | metagenome | biome: Human gut stool | place: China | collected 2011
AGCGCGGTGTTTCAGGCAGCACCAGCACCAGCCGCAGGCACTCCTTATATGCCGGAGCCATTTTATTCATCTGCTTTAGAATCTCCGCCGCATACCGCTGTACGCCCAGTGCGGGTTCCAGCAGAAAGCTGCCGTTGATTGCATAATACTGTCCCATAAATTTTTAATTCCTTGTTTCTAGTTTTCTTTTGGGTGATATGTCGGCGCCACTTTTTGTATCAGTGTGCGGATATCTCCCGTTTCTGCATAAGCTTCTTCTTTTAATTCTTCCAGATGCTCAAAGAAATGTTCTTTGTCAAATTCAATCGGCTTGCCGATATGAATCAGCTTATTGGCGGTATCCTGCAGACCTTCTTCTTTCATCAGCAGTTCTTCATAGAGCTTTTCACCCGGACGTAATCCCGTATACTTAATCTCCATGTTGACGCCTAACGTATAGCCGGATAATCGGATCAGGTTCTTTGCCAGATCATCGATTTTGACCGGCTCTCCCATATCCAGAATAAAAATCTCTCCGCCCTTTGCGTAAGCGCCCGCCTGTAAAACAAGCGAAACCGCCTCCGGTATTGTCATAAAATAACGGATAATGTTCGGGTCTGTGACCGTTACCGGACCGCCCGCTTCAATCTGCTTTTTAAACAGCGGAATGACCGAACCGTTGCTTCCGAGTACATTGCCGAAACGCACGGCTACAAAATCCGTCTGTGAACGCTCGTTGTACGACTGGATAATCATTTCACAGATTCTCTTGGTTGCCCCCATGACATTGGTCGGGTTGACCGCCTTATCCGTAGAAATCATTACAAACTTGCCGACACCGTACTTGTCCGCCATTTTCGCAACATTCCATGTGCCGACAACGTTATTCTTAACGGCTTCATTCGGGCTGTCTTCCATCAGCGGTACATGCTTATGTGCCGCCGCATGATATACAATTTCCGGACGGTACTGTGCAAAAACGCTTTCCAGACGGGAAATATTCCGGATAGAACCAATCAGTGTTACCACATTGGCATCCGGGTAGGTCATCTTTAATTCCTGCTGGATTTCATATGCATTATTTTCATAAATATCAAATATAATCAGGCACTTCGTCTTTTTTCTTGCAAGCTGTCTGCAAAGCTCCGAACCGATAGACCCGCCGCCGCCGGTGACAAGGATTGTCTTATCTTTAACATACCCCATAATGGAATCCAGATCGACTTCAATCGGGTCACGGCCGAGCAGATCCAAAACATCAACGCTCCGGATAGAATTGACGTTAATTTCGCCATCTACCATCTGGTAAACGCCCGGCAGAATCTTTAAATTACAGTCGGTTTCTTTGCAGATATTTAAAATGTTGCGCTTGTCTTCCATGGATGCAGACGGAATCGCAAAAATAATTTCATCAATGTCATAGACCTTTGCAACTTCTTTAATTTTATTTCTTGTGCCGACAACCTTGACGCCGCGGATATATTTTCCGACCTTCTGTGTATCGTCATCAATAATACAAACCACCTTGGAGTTGTCCATATAACGCGAATTCTGGATTTCACGCATTAATACGTTGGTTGCCTCACCCGCACCGATAATCATAATCCGCACCTGCTCTGCGGTGTGGCGGTAATTCTGCAAGACGGTACGTATCATGCGGTACATAAAACGGCTGGCACTCATTGCAACGATTAAAAATACCCCGGATGTAAAATAACAGCTTCTCGGAAGCATCCAGCCCATGTATGCCGTTACACAGATATGGGCAAATTCCGTTACAATACAGGCCTCCACAATTTTATAAAGTTCCGCAATGCTGGCATACTGCCATAAACTGTGATACATTCTGAAACACCAGAATATAATAATGGCAACAATCGTAAAAGGAATCATGTTTTTCTGATACTTGAGCAGATATTCCTCCGGGATTGCCGAAATGCTGATTTCAAAACGCATCAGCAGCGATAAAAATACACATCCGTTTACTAACAGGATATCCGTAATAATCAGGCATATTCTTCTGACGAGAAGCTGTATCCTGTCTTTTCTAGTTTCTTCCATTTTTTATTCCTTTCACCCAAAAAGGCATTTTTATCAATCCTATGACCGTTCCGGTTCCATAACTGACATGCAGCATTAAAAATAGAAACGGAAGTGCCAGACAGGTTTTATTTCGTATTTCCGGTGCACCAATCACCGCCGCCAGCGCCATAATGACCGCCAGCAGTCCGTACAGCACCCACATCAGCCCCGTAAGCCCCGCTATAACTTTGAAAATCACCAGTGCCGCCCCGCTAAGTGCCGTTATGCTGCCTGCAATGGCAAAGCCTGTACAAAAAAGTACCGACAGGATAATTGCCATCACAAAGGCAAACGGCACAAAATGATACAGGGAAAGGCACGGTGCGCACACACCGGTTGTCAGTCCGATCCAGTAGCCGTTGGCATATTTCTGCCTTAACATTTTTCCTAAATCCGGACGGATATGCTGATAGGAAATAATCTCCGGGTCAAAGCACAGCTTAAAGCCCGCCTTTCTCATACGATAGTGGATTTCATTGTCTTCGGTTCTTGCAAGCCGCTCATCAAATCCGCCGATGGTTTCAAATACCTTCCTGCGGTACGCTGCGTGAAACATGGATTTCACATAGCTTTTGCCGGGATTGTTGCGGTACGGTGCAATACTCGAACCAAACATGGAGCTTTCTGCCAGAAGCAATGTATTGCGAAACGGTGTCGGCTGTTCGATAATGTTCGGTCTTTGTCCGCCGCACACATCTTCCCCGCTCTCTAACACCGCCACATTTTTCGTAACAAAGTCTTTCGGAATGGATGCATGCGCATCAACCTTTAAAATGGCTTCTCCGCGGTAGGCTTTCAGGGCAACATTCCAGCCGCACGGCAGTGTCCGCTTTGGATTGTCAAGCACGCTTACGCTTACAAATCCCATATCGGGCTGTGTTGTATTCTGTGCTGCGAATTCCTGCATGATTTTCTTCGTGTGGTCTGACGATGCGGAATCGACCAGCACCACTTCCATGCTGCCGTGTGCATAATCCTGCGCCGCAATATCCTTTAAAATCGCAGGCAGTGTTTGTTCTTCATTATACGCAATCACACATATCGTAATAAACATAACTTTCCTCATTCTAAACAACTTCGGCTGCAAAAATCCGATATTTGCTTTTCCTTAATGAATCACCGATACAAAGGTGTTCCATAGTACACTCATATCCGATTTCAGTCCGAATTTTTTCAGGCTTTCCAGATTATATCTCATTTTTGCCGGAAGCACTTCTTCTATATAAACCTTATCTGCGTCTTCTGCATTTGAAAGAAGCCTTTCCTCATCTTTATACGCAATGCTTGTCCTTGAAGTCAGTCCCGCAGGAAGCAGAAGTGTCGCATACATCTCCGGCGTATAGGCATCCACGTATTTTAAAACCTCCGGTCTTGTGCCGACCAGTGTCATATCACCCGCTAAAATGTTAAACAGCTGCGGAAATTCATCAATTCTTAATTTACGAAGCCACCTTCCGACACGCGTAATACGCGCATCATTGCTGACTGTCACCTGCGTACCCATGCGGCTTGCATTGTTGACCATGGTACGGAATTTATATATCCTAAAAATCCTTCCGTACTGGGTTACACGCTCCTGCCTGAAAAATACAGGTCCCGGAGAATCCAGCTTTATCAATACCGCGACAATAAGCATCGGCAGTGCAAGTACGGCAAACATAATGGAAGCCACAATCACATCAAGTATTCGTTTTGCCCTAAACCACGCGCTGCGTTTTACCAGGATGTTGTAATATTTCCGGACCTCTTTTGTCCGCATTTTATCGGGAAGGTTTGTCCACTCTCTTAATTCCATAATCTGTTCCTATTCCGGGCGCCATTTACTGTGAACGGCTGCTGCCACCATTTATTATTTTACAAGGCTGCAAAATGTGTCAATCACATAATCTGCCTGTTCATCCGTCAGGCAGGTATGCAGCGGCAGTGTAATCTCGTTGTGATACATTTCATAGGCATTCGGAAAATCTTCGATATGAAATCCCAGATTTTTATATGCCGTATGCATTGGCAGCGGCTTGAAGTGGACATTGCATGCCACACCGTTTTCCGCCATCCTGGTAATAATATCGTTGCGGTATTCTTCACCTTTTCCTGTAAGGCGCACAAGATAGAGATGTCCGCTTGAAGTTACCATATCGTCAAAATGGGTAAGTGCCTCTGCCGGAAGCTTTGCAAGCCCTTTATTATACCGCTCTATAATCTCTTTCCTTCTTGCAAGAAGCTTCGGATAGCGCGCAAACTGCACCAGTCCGACAGCCGCCATAATATCCGTCATGTTACATTTATAATACGTTCCTATAATATCATATTCCCATGCACCAAGCTTTGTCTTTGCCAGTGCATCCTTGGACTGTCCGTGCAGGCTTAACAGCATCAATTTGTGATACAGCTCTTCGTTATCCACGCCCGGAATATCGCGCCATACAAGCCCGCCGCCCTCTGCGGTCGTTAAGTTCTTTACGGCATGAAATGAAAAGCTTGTAAAATCCGCACACTCGCCGCTCATTTTTCCGTTTCTTTTCGCACCGAAGCCATGTGCCGAATCTGCCAGAATCAAAATGCGTCCCAGTGCTTCCTGTAACGGCGATGCCGGGTGAAACAGTGCTTTTTTACGCTCTGCAAGCGCGCGGATTCTGTCATAATCCACCATAACACCCGCAATATCTACCGGAATAATGGCTTTTGTCTTTTCCGTCACTGCCTGTTCTAACGCATCATAATCCAAATGGAAACTGCCCGGCGCGCAGTCAACCAGCTTAAGCGTTGCCCCCACATGGCAGACAACGCTTGCTGATGCTGTATAAGTATATGCCGGAACAATGACTTCATCGCCCTCTCCGATTCCAAACAGCCGCAGTGTCATTTCAAGACAGGCGGTTGCCGAATTCATGCACACTGCCTTTTGTGTATGGCAGTATGCCGCAATCTCTTTTTCGAACTGTTTTGTCTTTGGTCCTGTTGTAATCCATCCTGACCGCATCACTTCTACCACTGCCTGAATTTCTTCTTCTGTAATATCCGGAGGTGAAAACGGTATGTTTAATTTCTTCGTCATAGTTCCTCACAATCTGCCGTCTGACGGCGTTGTATCCGTTTTATACTAGCTTATCCGTACAAAACCGGTTTATTCATTAATTTATCCTGTATTCTTCTATGCAAAACGGCGGCTACTGCGTATCACTGCCTTCCTCCATATCCGGGAACGCATACGTTAAGTTTCCTGCTGCATTAGCAATGGCAACCGTATAGCTGACCGTCTTATATCCGCTCTTGGATAACGTAATCGTCTTACTTCCATAGGATTTATGGAATGAGCATGGCACAAGTCCGATGTAAACACTGTCTACATACAGTGCCGCCCCTTCCGGCGCCGTAATATTTACGGTATAGCCCGAAGTTAAATCCGCTGCTGTCGTTGCTTTATTCGCTGCCGTTGTCGCCGTCTTGGTTGAACCTGCGGCTGTCGTCGTTGCCGATGATGCCGTCATGTCAATCACAACCGTCTGATACGCCTGGCTGACTGCAACCGTTTCAACATACTGCTCGTAGCCGTTTGCGGACAATACCACGCGGTGTTTTCCGTAGGCTAAGGAAACAGGCTGTGAATAATCCGTTTCTACGCCGTCAATCGTCATCACCGCATTTGCCGGTGTAATCGAGAAGTTCACAGCCCCCCGCTGGGTCGCTTTTGTTGTAAATTCACTAAAATCCACTGTCACGGAAGCATCTCTTGCCACTGTCACGGTCTTTGTTCCCGTCAGGCTTCCCTTTTGCAGCTCAACTGTATAAGTTCCTTCCTGTGTTGTTGTAAGCATTCCGCTTGTCACTTCAAATAACTGCTTTGTTCCGATCCTTGCAAAGCCGCCGATAAATGCATCTACACCCTGAAAGGTAATGTATCCGTGCCCCTTATCAACTGTAATTGAATAAACGGTATCTCCCACACCGCGCAGTGTCACTTCGTCCTGTGCAACAATCTGTGCAATATTAATCTTATTGGCATTTGACAGCACTGCCGCATAGGAAGCGTAAACATAAGAGCTGCCTGCCTGCTTCACTCTCCTTGCACTTTCATCAAACTCAACACCGGTCAGGCTGTTCTTTTCCCATGCATCTGATGAGCCGTGAATCTCAGTCGCTTTTCCGCTCTTATTGCAGGTCACATCATAAATCTGACCCAGCTGCGTCCCTGTTGCCGCAATAATTTTTCCGTATTTGTCCTGAATATCCGTACCACCCGTATACGCTACTTCATATTCTGTTCCTGTGTCTATATCCACAAAGTGCATAATCAGATCGTCTGTATTGACGTACGTAAGCACTCCTGTTAAATCAATCTGGTTGGCTTTCTTCGTTTCCATTTCCGTTACTGCCTTTGTCGGTGCCGGCAGAATAGAACTGCCCGGAATCAGTGTCTTATTGCTGCTCTGCTTTCCGCAGCCGGACAATAAAAGCGCCGGAAGCAGGAAAACCGCAAATATTTTTTTTATCGTTTTTTTATTATTCATAAATATCTGTACCCCAATATTCTTTTCGACTGTCATGGGCAATTCTATCACAAGCGGACGGTATATGCAATTATTGCCATCATTTTTTCATATTTTTACAAAAGCGTTTCTAAAAATTTTTGTCTTTTTTCATTCTGCTGCACGACTTTTTCCAGTTTTTCTTTCGTTTTTGGCGGAATCCATGCCTTATTGGAATTAAAATAGTAATTCATGACTTTCCAGAATTTTTCCGGAAATGCAAACAGTGCCGCAAGCAGCGCCCGCTCGGTATCGCTGACCGGCTTGATTTTGTCGTATTCTTCCATCATCTTATAGGCTGTCTGGATATCCCAGTCGTATTTTTCAAGAATTTTACGCATGAACTGATACAAATCACTAATCTGACATTCATTTTTATACTTATCAAAATTAGTAACCGCAGTATTTCCGTTAGAAAATATAATATTGTGATAATTATAGCTGCCATGACATAGCTCACCTGTTTTTTTCGCATAAGAAAGACGCTCCTGAAATTGTGGTCCTGCAAGCAGCTGTACTGCTTTTTCCGCCTCCGAAAAAAAGCTTCCTATATTCTTATATGCAAGCTGCTCAAATTCGGACTTCTTTTTTTTATTTTTCAGGTAATTTCCCGTGAGTTTCAGCTCTTTCATATGGCGTGTATACATCAGGCGCAGCTGGGTTTCTCCTCCCGCTTCAATGCCTGACAAAGCTTTGGCTTTCACATCCTTTTCATTTTGTTCTTCTGTGGTACCGGAAAACTCTCCTGCAACCTCTAAAAGCACAAGGTGCAGCTGTGCCAATGTCTGCACCGCCCTGCACAAATCCTTTAAATCCCGCACATTACACTCTTTTCCTTCATACCAGTCTTTGACATAAAACCGTCTGCCGTCTTCATCCGGTGTCAGAATCTCCCCACTGCTGTTTTGCACATAGGTATCCACCCACAAAAATCCGCTGTCCGCAACACGTCTTGTAATGTCGTTTTCACGCTCATAATATTTATCACTTTTTACACATTCCAGAAATAATTTCACACCGCGGTCCGTATTTAAAATCATACCGCCGCGTCCCCGCAGTACGCGGTTCACTTCAAAATCATACTGTTTCAACACCTCTAGCGATTTCTCATTCATACCATTCCCCACATTCCTGAGCGACCTTGTCGCGAAGATGCGATGAGAAATTCGCGCAGGCGATTTCTCATCTGCAATCATGGCTATTTGTTTTCGCTCAGAAACAAATAGCCGTTTGAAGAAGCTCTGATTTAAGGCTTCTTCAAACTCCGTAGGCATTTTAATGCCGGAGGAACCGCGAGCCATATCTTATTTGGCTCTGCGATAATAACACTTTGCGGCGCCTGCGGCACAAAGTGTCGTGCGAAAATCTTTGATTTATGGATTTTCGCACTTCCCAACTTATCATATGAGGGGTAATGGTAAAAAATGAACACATTTTTAGAGGTCTAAATGTTCTATCATGGCAACCAGCGTTTCCTTCTCATTGAGCTTTGGATTTTCAAGCACAATATGGAGCAGGTCTTTTAACGTCTTTCCAATCTGCGTTCCGGTAAGTCCGTATTCCATAAGGTCATTTCCCGTAATATCCAGGTCTTTGATAGAAATGCAGTCGCCGCGCTTTATAATGTCTTCATACATCCGCTCTACGGTTTCCAGATGCCTGCGCTTTGTCGTCATGCCAATGCCGACCAGCTCCTCTGTCGTGTCTAACAGCGCATGTTGATGTGCAAAAATGAGCGGCATCATCTCTTTTCCATATGTATAAGTTGCCTCACGCACCGCCGGTTCATTTTCCTCTATAGACTTCTGTGTATACAACAGAAGCTTTGATACCGTATTGACCGTGTAATTATCCAGTTTCAGCCGCTTTAACGCCTCTTTTGCCGTATCCGGTCCGGCATGGTAAAACAGCGCCGCATAGCGCAGTACCGACGTATTTTTAGCATGTGTAAGAAGCTTTAACGTCGGATTTTTAAATTTTCCGGACAAAATAACATCCGCCTGCGGCAATACATCACAAAACAGTCCTGTTTCCTGATAAAACCGCACGTAATCCGGGTGTGCGGACAAAAGAGTCTTTACCAGTTCCACCTGTATCCGCTCCATGCTGACTTTTTCAAGTGTCGGTGCCAGTTCTTCTACAGCACGGTATGTTTCTTCTTCAATTTCAAAACCAAGCTGTGCCGAAAAACGGATTGCGCGCATCATGCGCAGTGCATCTTCGCCAAAACGCTCTTTGGGATTGCCGACACAACGGATAACTTTCCTCTGCATATCCTCTATGCCTTCAAATACATCTACCAGCCCCTGCTGTTCATTATATGCCATGGCATTAATCGTAAAATCCCTGCGCTTTAAATCTTCAACCAGATTTGAAGAAAATTCCACGGATTCCGGGTGTCTGCCATCTAAATAAGCGCCGTCAATCCGGTAGGTTGTCACTTCAAATCCCTCTTTTCCCATCATGACCGTTACCGTGCCGTGTTCAATACCCGTATCTATCGTCCTTGGAAAAATTGCCTTGACTTCCTGCGGCTTTGCCGATGTGGTAATGTCCCAGTCATCCGGCGTTCTGCCAAGCAGGCTGTCCCTTACACAGCCGCCAACCGCATATGCCTCAAATCCGTGTTTCTGAATCTGTTCTATTATCTGCCGCACTTTTTCCGGCAGTTCCAGCCTGATTTCATTTTTTTCCTGTTGTTCCATTCCTGCTCCCATTTCAATTCCACTTTTCATTTTTGTTTCTGTCTGTCACCGTAATTTTTGAAAATAAATAAAATTATCCGCCTTATACAAGCCATTATGCTGCATTGCGCCCATAATCACCCGTACAAGACGGATTTATTTAACATATTTCAACTCTTAGTATGCTTTACCCCAGTAAACCATTTTCTTTGCAGGTCTGCCACAGCATACACATACATCGGAAAGGTGTTCCTGTTCAAATGGCATACATCTTGAAGTTGCCGTTGTTTCTTCTTTAATTTTATCTTCACATGCCTGGTCACCACACCACATTGCCTTTACAAAGCCCGGCTTATTGGCAACAACATCTTTAAATTCGTCGTAATTTGTCGCAACATAGGTATGTGCTTCACGATGTGTTCTTGCACGCTCTAACATTTCAGTCTGCATCTTGTCTAAAATGTTCTTGATTTCTTCTGCAAGTGATTCAATTGCAACCGTCGTCTTTTCTCTGGTATCACGTCTTACAATAATTGCCTGTCCGGCTTCAATATCACGCGGTCCCATTTCAACTCTGACCGGAATACCTCTCATTTCCTGTTCTGAGAACTTCCAGCCCGGCTTCTTATTATCAGCGTCGTCATATTTCACGGAGATACCCAACGCCTTCAACTTAGCCACGATACCAGCGACCTTCTCGCTGATCTGCGCTAATTGCTCAGCGCTACGATAAATCGGGACGATCACAACCTGAATCGGAGCCAAATGAGGAGGCAATACCAAACCGTTATCATCGGAATGAGACATAATCAACGCACCGATCAAACGTGTGGAAACTCCCCAAGAAGTAGCCCAAGCATAGTCGCTCTTGCCGTTCTTGTCGAT
>OGKF01001540.1_pt1 | contig 10105 bp, 14 predicted proteins | sample 1572391 | NCBI WGS metagenome assembly OGKF01 (sample SAMEA2582095, study PRJEB24529) | metagenome | biome: Human gut stool | place: China | collected 2011
TGGCCTCGACGCTGACACGGAATGTTGCCAGCAGAAGAAGGATGCACACCCCTTCGTTCAAAAGCTGACATTTCAGGTAAAGATCGCTGCGGCCCACCGCCTTGGCTGCATTCATGTTTGCCGTGATGATCGGCCAGCACACATACCCCAGACAGAACACCCTGAGGAACAGCACACAGGGCAGCCACTTCTCGGTGAGGATCAGGCGCACCAGCGGTTCGGCACAGAACGCAGTGCTCATCATCACCGGCGCAATAATATAGGTACAGGTCTTGATGGAGCGGCGGGTCATGTTCTTGACCTGCGCACGGTCATCCTGAAGTGAGGACATGACCGGGAACAAAACGCTCTCAATGGAAGTATCCACGCTTGACGCGATATTATAAGTCAGGTTATCGCCCTGATTGTAATACGCCAGATCCGCCGAGGTGTACATCTTGCCGATGATCAGGCTGCGCAGGTTGTTGTAGATGACGCTGCTCAGCGACGAGGCCAGCAGCTTCCAGCCATAAGAGAGCAGCCCTTTCAAGTGCTGCCACGAAAACTCCATCTTAGGCCGCCAGGAGGACAGCTTCCACAACACCAGCGTGTCCACCGTGATATTGGATACCTGCTGCACCACCAGCGCCCAGACTCCAAAGCCCATATAGGCAAGGCCCAGGCCCAGGATCGTGGACACGATCGCGCCCGCAAAGGCGGAATAGAAAAAATACTGGAACTTCATGTTCCGGGTCACATGCGCCTGCTGGATCGTTTTGATGCCGCAGACCGCCACTGTCAGGCTGATGCCGCGAAAGATCGGGGTCATGCTGGGGTCATTGTAGAAAGCAGCCAGATACGGTGCCGCCACGAACATTCCCCCATACAGCACAAGGCTGAGCACAATGCTGAAAAAGAACGCCGACGAGTAATCCAGCTCGTCCACTTCCTTCTTCTGCACCAGCGCGGTGCCAATGCCGCAGTCCAGCAGGACATACATGATATTGTTGAACACCGTCACCAGTGCCACCTTGCCGTAATCATCGGGTGTAAGGATGCGCGCCAGAAGGATGGACACCACCGCTGAGATCAGCTGCACACCGCACCGCTCTGCAAATCGCCAGAAAAAACCGTTTACAATAACATTTTCTTTTTTCTCGTTCATTCCTGCGTCCACTCAAATTCCTTTCAAAAAACCGGTCGGTCTGCACCCTGCGCAGAAATGCATTTCCGCCGTATCCTTATCATCTTCTTCCCTGCTGCCAAAACAACTGAGCAGAGATAGTTAGTTCTATAATATCACACCCATCCATGCATTTCAACCAACATATTCTTAAGAAATAACGGCCCGAAAATTTCATTTAAAAAGAGAAAAAGCGCTTGACTATCTGCCGGGAACGTGGTAATATATTCAAGCAGTCCGCATCACGGTCTTTCACCTCAGAGATTTCAGGGCTGCGAAAACAATACGGTATGCGAGGGTGGCGGAACTGGCAGACGCGCACGTTTGAGGTGCGTGTGGTTTATCCTTGGGGGTTCGAGTCCCCTCCCTCGCACCAAAAACCAGTACACATTGTGTGCTGGTTTTTCTTTTTGTGCGAGGGAGGGGACCTAGAACAACACTATTTATTATATAGAAAGCGCGATGAATTCTGAGAACTCATCGCGCTTTTTCTCTTATGCGGGTAGTGGGGGTCGAACAACAAAAAATGATTGAGTGATGTCAAAAACATATCTGCAACGCGTCTAAGCACTTGCTAAAAAGGTAGTGGGGTTGGTTTGTAGCCCATGTATTTTGCTACGTTTACAAAAAAGAGTGTTACCAAAACTGTTACCAGAGTCAGGCCTGTGCCTTTTTGAATGCCGCGGTGGTAGCGGCAGCAAGATCTTCCCTCTGACCGTCAAGCTCGTGCCGATACACTCCGGCAGTGTCCATGTTCTTGCTGTGACCGACCAGCATTTTCAGCTGGCTGTCGGTCAATACGCCGGATTCAATGCTGACGAAAGTGTGCCGCATCTCATACAGCGTGACCTGAGGCTCAATGCCATTGTCACTCTGGTACTTCTTCCAGCGCTTGAATAAAGCCCTCTGGTTTGGGATCTGGAACAAAGGGGTGGTATAGTTCAGCGGGATACCGGAAGCCTTCAGCAAGGCCACCTGCGCTTCGTAGGCCTCATGGGCTTCCTCGCCCATGTCGAACGAACGAATAGCGTTTTCGTTCTTGCCGGTGGTTTCCTCATCCAACCGGTTGATGCTGCGGCGCAGATTGACCGTGTTCCCTTTGATGTCACCATACCAGAGCCCCACAAGTTCACCGGGGCGTACACCTGTAGCAACTGCAAACCGGTAGGCATAGATATACTCGTCAAAGACCAGCTTGCCATAGTAAAGGCGGGTGTCCACATCAAACAGAACTTTCAAAGCGGTCGGCTGTAAAATCTTTTTCTTCCCCATGCGGGCATTCTTCGGGATAGACAGCTCAGGGAACATCGTACTGTACCTGTTCCGGCGGCACCATTTCAAAAAGCTGATCTCCGTTGAGCGGATCGTCATAATGGTCTTGCGGCTCAAAGGCTTGTCGCTTGACCTACGCTGACGCTCCTTTTTGAGGCATCGCTTTTTGAAAGACATATTGATGGCCTTTTGCAGATCGCCTTCGGTCAGCTCGTCAATGCGGATGTCCCCACAGACAGGCAGAATATAGTAATCTCCGTATTTTTTGCACTGCTCAACATAGGATGTGCCGCAGGTCAGCTTCAGCTCTTCCACCCACTCGGCATAGAGCGTGGCCACCTTCTTCCTGCCGTCCCGGATGCTGTCATCCAGCCATGCGTCCGCTTTTGCGTTTGCTTCCCGTTGTCCTGTTCGGCCCGGCGTGCTGCTGTAAAAGCGCTTGCGGGTACCGTTCTTCTGCACCGCGATGCACCAGCGGCTTTCCTTCTCGACCCAAAATGCCGTGTTGGTTCTCTTTTTCATAAAATCCACCTCCATACACAAGGGTACACTTTGACAAGCCTGCCCGGAGGTGGTACAATACAAGTGTTCATGTTGGATTGTACCCTCTGGGGCAAGCCACTCTGCAAACGCTCTCGGTGTTGGTAGCACCGGGGGCGTTTTTTGTTTTTATTGAGCTGTTGCAGATTTTGCAACGGCTGGAAGCAATGTGCAAAATTTGCACATTGTTTGGCCTTACTTCTTCGCTTCAGCTTTTTCGCTGCGCTTACGCCACTGGCTCTTCAGGCCGTCAATATGCTCAAACAGATCAGGCTTGATATCAGCCCACATCGGGTCAAGGATAAAGTCCACGCCCTCCCGTCGGGCAAGCTTGGCAGCGGGGACAAAATCACTGTCACCGGCAATCAGAATGATCTGATCAACCTGCTTCTTATACGCGAGTGACGCAATATCAACACCAACACGCATGTCCACGCCCTTTTGCTGAGCCACAAAAACGAAATCGTCCTCGGTCAGCTCTTCCAGCTGCTTTGTGCCAGCAAGAAGCTTGCGGGTCACATCCGGGCGCAGATTGTAGGCCATTTGGTTGGACAATGTACCAAGGCGGAGTGCAAATTTTCTGCGCTTCCGCAATTCTTCCAAAAAGGTCTGCGTCCATGTATAAGTATCAGATTTGTCCAAATCCACATTCTTCTTTGTCAGCGGGTGGTACACGCTGCGGCGGCCTACTGGCTCACAATCGTAATAGAAAATGCGGTACAGCTGACGCTCCTCGTTGCCGTCCTTATCGTGAAGGTGAGCCATACAGTAAGCATTCAGTTCCTTCGCACGTTCCTCGGCGGTCTTTTTGCCCCACAAGTGGGCTGCACGTTTGCGGTAAAAGCCGCCATCAACCAGAATTGCTGTCTTTGCCATTTGTGTTACACTTCCTTTGGTAAAAAATAAGACCCCAGGATTCAGCCTTCCCCATATCGGCGGGGGGCTTACTACCAGGGGTCTGTTAAGCATTTTGAAACATCATGTTTCTGATGGCATCCTGTAAAGATGCACCCCTATTATATGCGTTTTTGTTGATTTTGTCAACTCATTTTGCAAAATAATCAATTATTGGTTATTTTTCGCAAATTTTAGTGAAATATCGCTTTTCACCCCACCCAGTGCGTCCAGCCTACAGCTTTGCCCTCAATGTGCACCTCTTCCAGCTGGGGGCCGGTGTAGATCATGGGCGCATAAGCCGGGTTTGCGGGCATCAGGGTCAGCGTGCCGGGGTTGTAATATACCCGCTTGAGGGTGGCTTCACCATCAATGCGCACCGCTGCGATCTCGCCGTTCTCCACCTCCGGCTGGATGCGGATATACACCACGTCTTTATCGTGAATGCCGGCATCCACCATGCTGTCACCGTGGCAGGTCAGGGAAAAATCGCACCGAATGTTCTCCGGCACGTCCACCATTTTTTCAATGTTCTGCTCTGCCGTGATGGGTTCCCCGCAGGCAATGGCTCCGATCAGCGGGATCTTCTTCATCTTTGGCATCGGCTCAAAGCCCCGGGGGATGGTAGGCTTCTTGGGCTCCGGCTGTTCTTCCCAGCCCATCAGGTAGGCGGGGGATACTTTCAGCCGTTTGGCAATAGCGTCAACCTTGTCTGTCGGTATATTGGTTACAATATTATTTTCATACTTATATACAGCCTGCTTTGATACGCCGATGTAATCGGCAAGCTCCTGTTGGGTTACATCTTGCTCTTGACGTACCTGTCGAATGCGATCGCCTACAGTCACCGTGAGCACCTCCTTTGATGTCTATAGTATAGCAGATAAACCACCAGTTTACAATATTTTTAATTCAATTATCAAAAATAACTTGACAGGTTACAAATATGATGCTATTATATCTGTGACCTCATAAGTTACACAGGGGCCGTTTGGAGGTGAAAAATGTGGTAAACGTCAATTTGCTCAAGTCGTACATGGTCAAAGCAGGCTACACTCAAAAAATGTTGGCTCAGGAACTTGGAATTTCTGAGCAGACCTTAACACGCAAGCTCAAGAAACGTGTTTTTGGTACAGATGAAGCCTCAAAGATTGTGGAACTTTTGAGTATCGACAATCCGCAGGCCGTATTTTTTGGCCATTAAGTAACTTGACAGGTTACATTTCAAGGAAGGTGAAGAAGATGAAAATTGAAATCACTGGTGAACCCAAAGAAATTGCCGCCCTTGTATTAGCGGTACAAGGGCGGCAAAATCGCGAGGTGTTAGCCATTGGTGAGATCAGTGCCAAGGGTCACAGCAATGATCTGGTCACAAAAGACAGTCAGAACAGGGGAATTCACAACGGGACTTGTGGTTTCCAGACGAGCATCCTTTAGCAGAATAAACTCACAGCTTTCACCCGTCTGCGGACTTTCTTCTTCAGCAGAAGCAGCTTTGGAAACGGCCTTGAGAGCTGAGGAGTTAACTGTCTGCGCAACGGCAATGTTCGGATTGCTATTTTCCTCATCAAATACGGGGATACCGCTGATCATGCCAGCAGGTGTCACCAGAAATAAACGGTTCTTTGCAAATTCTTTGAGGGAAATGGTATTTGCATATCCAGTAAGAACAGCCATTTTAGTCAATGACAAGCTCATGTTTTTTCACCTCCTTCCGTTTTGGGGTGTCTTTATGATAGCACATCCATAGTGAAAAATACATACTTGCCAGCCATCCAAAGGAGGTGAAGAAGATGAAGAACCACGAAATGCAGATATTTGCTCTTTGCATCCAGATTCTGGCATTGATTGTCATTTTACTAAAGAAATGAACATCGATGCAGCCGCAATCAAAATTGCGATCACATTGCATACTCGGTTGAACCTATTTTCTTTGGCCTGATCTCTCATCTCTGCATCATGCTGTTCTTGCAACTTGTGCAGAACTTCGCAATGTTCTTTCTGGCTCTGCTCAAATTTTTCTCGCAGTTCACGCAGGTCTTCGGAAGCCGCTTCCTCAGCATACGAGCTTTTTGAGTGGTCGCAGGCATCAAGTAAAGCTTTCAACCGTTCTTCTGTAAGCTGGCTGCAGTCTGGCTGCTTTACCACAGAGGTAAAAGGCAGCCATCTTCGCAGCTTCACGATGATAACCTGTAAGCTTTTCAATTTCTTTATTTTCGCTCATTTTTACCACCTCCTTCTTGTTTTTTCTCCATTTTACCGCAGGAGCGAGGTGCGCACAAGGAGGTAAACCACATGGACAACAACAAAAAGCCCAGCGAACCTGCGGAAGAGGAACGCTGGGCGAAGATAGAAAAGGAAGTTCAGGAGCTTAAACGGAGCAGGTCAATCCTCAGCATCGGCTTGTTCCTGCTGAGCGGCCTGTATGGAATCTTGATCCTCTGCATCATCTTGAGAATCATCCGAATCGAGGACACTTTGACCTCGATCATCCAATTCAACGCTCTGGTTGGCGAGCATCTCCAAAGCCTCGGCGATTCGCTCATTCGTATCCTCAACGATTTTGAAATGCTCCTCCGTGCGCTGTCTGAAGTTTTCTGACCTTTCTGCTTCCTCTCGCTGTATTTCGAGCATTTCCTGTTGATATTCTGCCGTTGCAGACCATGAAGATTCTTCCTTTTTGTCATGTTCGCTGGACAATGCCTGACCTGCCAAAAACAGAAGAATTGTAACGATGATGCTGATAATTCCAACCCAGTCTTTTTGGGGGATTGCATTATCCGGAGTTTTTACTTCGGCGATTTTGGCGTTGATAGTTTCAACCGCCTCTGTAGGTAGAAGTGGTTCGACTTCATCCAGAACAGCTTGAGTACTTGCCAGCGGCACGGTTTCGGATTCTTTTTCGCTGTAAGTACTTTCGCTCCATATCGAGTCTAACTGATCCGCAAAAGCCGCAGCATTTGAGTAAAGATTTGTAATGTTGCTTGTTCGGAGTGCGGTGGTGAGATTTAGCACATTGGAATTCAGCATTTCTGTCGATAACCGGAAAGCGGGACTTTCCATTGCCGATCCGTAGAGCGCCGAAATCTGATTGGTGAAATTGAGATCTGCTCTGGCCTGACCAGCCAGATTCTTGGCGAGATTGGATAGTTGATACTCTGGCACACATAATCTGGCATCTTTCGCCAAGCGGTACGCCATGTTGTTCCATTCTGCGGTTTGGTAAATCGATTTCATCTGGTTGCTCACCATGCGAACAGAATCCGCCATTTTCGCTGCTTCGGACACATAATTGCTGAGTTCTGACAGCTGGTATGCTGCCGTCTGAGCTGCAGAGCTCAACTCGTAAAAATTTTGCATTTTATCACCTCCCTTCTGCCCTATTCTACCGCAGAAGGGAGTCACCCACAAGGAGGTACATATTCACCATGAACGAAATTATCTTATCCACCCAGAACGGCGAACCAGTGGCATCCAGCCGGGACGTTGCCAAGCGCTTTGGCAAGGAGCACAAAGACGTGCTCCGCGCCATCAAGAGTATCACAGCGCAAAATTGCGCTGTGACCCAGATGTTCTACCAGAGCGAGTACACCGCAGGCACTGGCAAGAAGTACCCCATGTACCTGATGAACCGGGACGGCTTTTCCCTGCTGGCCATGGGCTTTACCGGCAAGGAAGCCGTACAGTGGAAGCTGAAGTACATTGAAGCCTTCAACCAGATGGAGAAGCAGCTGGCCGCACAGCACAAAGAGCAGCGGGCCGTGCAGGATGCCAGCATCCAGAGCGCCATCGACCGGGTGATCGAAGCCCGGAAGAAGCTGGACGAGAACACCGCTTTTCTGGACGAGTGCCGCAAGAATCGCGAGGACAGCAAGGCCAAGTATATGCAGGTCAAGGCCCTGTGCGGCGAGTTCAAGGCCATTTACGGCCAGAATTGCGACACGGTGCGCACCATGGAGAACGTGGTGCGCGGCTCCCAGAGCTTCCTTACCAACGCCATTGACAGCCTGACCATCGTTGCTAAAGGCTACCCGTTCTACGCCGCCCTGATGGACAGTCTGCTGGATGGGCTGCCGACCGAGAAAAAGGAGGGATAAAATGTTGAACACATCAACCATTCTCGGCACTTTCAAGCAGATCCCGTACTGGAAGCTGCGGGGACGGTTCCACAGCTGCGGGTTCCGGGATCAGGAGATTGCAAATGCAATCGGCATCGGAACTGACACAATGAGCAAGCGGATGAACGGGAAGCAGCCTTGGACAAGCACTGAGATCGCAGAAATTTGCAAGACGCTTGATATCCCGCAGGATGAAATCGGGGAGCTGTTCTTCCCTACTGTTGAGAAAGGAGAATCCGCATGAGCAAACCTTACACCCTTGCATCCGAGCGGGCCGACGCGCCCAACGGATGCGCATACGTAGCACCGACGTTCTGGAACAAGTGGTTCCGCTGGGATGGAAGCCGGGCATCCGGCTGCTATCAGCTGGGCGGGCAGGTCAAGGACGAAAACCACACCGGCCTGCAGGTTTTTGCAGATGGCGAATGGCACCCGGTCATTGGATGGACATTGGACAGCTGCGGCCCCGCAACTGACTATCAGGAGGTAGGAGCATGAAGCTTGAAAGTGAATACGTTCTGCGGTCTGCCGCTATTTTGGCGCATTCAGCGCTTGATGATGCCAGTGCTGTAAACTCTGCGCTTCAGTATGGCGGGACGCCCGACCAGATGGCTGCCGTAAAGAAAACTGCTCAGGCGGCCAATGATGCAATCGATCATGTGCAGAACCTTCTCTATATTTTAGCTGATTTGGAGGGCATATCCTTATGAGAATCAAATCCGGCGTGTGGTATTGGCTGGCCGTGGCCAGCGGGGCCGTGGGCCTGCTGTACGGCATGGGGCTTGAGGGCAGCTTCCAGACCGGCGACACCGTCTCGGACGGTGCGTTCATCACGGCCATGGTGCTGATCCTGCTGGCGGTATTCTTTGCCCGTCTGGGCTTTGCCGCCGAAGCACGTGAGAAGCGCCGCCGCAAGGTGCACCAGCAGCCCCGCAACACTGTGAAGAGCGGTAGGAAGGCGGGCTGACACCACCCATGAATAAAGGAAAGCACTTTACCCGCGTTTGTTTGGACTGCGGCAAGGTGATGGAAAATGTTGCTGGCAACCTGTGCTTTTGCGCTTCCTGCCGCAGAGAGCGCCACAACCAATATTGCAGGGATTACAGGGCGCATAATGAAAAACCTGCCCGCGTCATGTGGTACACCGTCTGGGACGCAAAGACCGGCAATCTGCTGGCATCCGGCACGTCCGAGATGTGTGCCCGGCGGCTGAGCTACAAGAGCGCGAACAGCTTTGCGTCTGCCGTCAGCCATGGGCTCAGCGGCAGCCATCGAACTTACAAGTACACATTTGCGCGGGAACGTATCGACCGCAGCGAGGTGGACAGCCTGCCGCCGGTACGCACTATACGAAAAAAGCCCGCCGGTGCGCCAACACCGACGAGCTGCAAGGGATGATGAGTTTGAACGACTTCATCACCCCGATGATATCACAAAATCGGAGGTTTTACAATGAAAGGAATTTTGATCGAACCGGGCAAAGAACCGGTAGTCACCACCCTGCCGGACACGCTGCAGGGCATCGAAGCACTGCTGCGGTGCCCCTGTGAGCAGAAAGTCCTGCCACGCACCCCGGCAGTGCTGGTGTACGGCATCATGGGCAGAGACCTGAACCGTATCTATCGCGGCCAGCATATCTACGGGCCCATCCTCTGCTACGGCTGGAAGGGCAACAACATCCAGCCCATGAGCAAGGATGTGCAGGCCGAGATGCTGGACCGCCTCAAGGACACGGAGGTGCGGGTATGAACACCTATTGCGAGCTTTCTGCATCGCACAAGTGCGAGAACGAAGCAGGACTTAAGCACTTTATCAAGCACGGCGTAATTCAGGGCTGTGCAGGCTGCTGCCGTTTCTGCATGGACAAAGACACCTGCGAACATCGCTGTGCTTATGTAAAGGACACGCCAGAGCAAGCGCAGGAGGCCAAGCCTGCCGCGTTCGATTTCTCCGCTCTGGGCGACCTGTCCGAACAGGCTGTGGAGACTGACCAGCAGTTCGACCTGCACTACGGCACCGCACAGGATGAATACCTCATTTCCTGCATCTACGTTGCCAAAATGCACGCCCTGACGGCCAAGGCTGGCCGCTATGGCGGCGGTACATGGACAAAGTGGTA
>OGKF01001550.1_pt1 | contig 10047 bp, 7 predicted proteins | sample 1572391 | NCBI WGS metagenome assembly OGKF01 (sample SAMEA2582095, study PRJEB24529) | metagenome | biome: Human gut stool | place: China | collected 2011
TGGGTGGCACTCATTTTTTGCAAACCGGTTATTTGTTACTTAACAGGAATGCTCCTTGTATTCTGTGTGGTAAATCCGTTTACCTATACTCTATCATTTTGTATATCGACAAAATATTCAAAAATGTTAATATAAAAAATGTAACAGGATACAGCATTAGCCATATCCTGTCATAAAACTCGCTATATTAAACAATTCCACCGTGCTTATATTGCTGTTCCCGAAGCTTATCCAACGATTTTGCTCCATCCGGGCTATACAAATCCAATAACTCCAAAAAATTGCCAGACTCCTTACACCCATGCAATAACATACGCATACTATCCGCATCTTTACCGAATAACATACCCAGCAGACTCATATCATACTGATTTTGACTATCACTTAATATTCCCTGCTGATGTAAATCCTCCATAAAACCATAAGTACGAACCTCGGAACCTATTCGCATCGCCACATTATATAAATCCGGATCAACAGTATGAAGATAATTTAGGTAGCGTGTCTCAATATTTCTATTGGGTGTGCCGCTCATCATCCAATTTGCTATATCTTCCAAAGATGCATCTACGGCAGCATCATCAATCAAATGCATCTGCCATCTACCGCTTTCAGTCTTTGTAAAAGTATATTTTCCATCTTCCGAATACAATGTATTTGACCATGAGTTTTTTGGAGCCGCCTGATCTCTGACAAGCACTTCAAATGCATCCATTGCAGCTCTGTCCGGGATACACTTTTTTTCATCTGTTGGTAATTCCATTTTCCCCAATGCTACTGCTGTTTGCACCAGCTCATAATCCGATATGTTTTCTCCATGATAAAAATAAGATTTTTGTTCTTTCAATTTTTCAAATGAAGCCGGTAGTTTTACTTCTGCCAACTGTTCTTTGGATACCTCAGTCCAATCTTCTTTTTTCTTACTACCTGCTGTCTGCATCTGTACTCTCGGACCATTTGTAATCTTTGTACCATATTTTGCATTTACCATATGTTCCGTTATTGTCACATGTGCAAACTGAAATAAACTCCTTTGGTTTCTTGTCTTTCCGTAGCCTTCTACTTTCACAGCGTACGGAAATGATGACTTCGTATTCAAAACAGAGTAAGTACCTGTATAAAATGTATTTGCAGCTTGTATTCTCATAATATAACCTCCAATCCAAACGAAAAACAGCGTCTATTTTCACATTCAATCCCTTGAAAACAGACGCCATCCTTAGCTATTAAGTATATCGGCAAATATTCAATTATCTTTACCTATCGGAATGAAAACCTGTCTGAATCCTGTCTGAATGGGAACAAAACCATTACAGTACTACACTTCCTCATCCACCTTCTTCGATACAAGTTCCGATAAAGCATTGTTATATGTACCATTGCTCTTATAGGTTCCGCTTGTTCGTGCTGCAGCATTGGAAATACTGTTTGCTTTCATGGATACCTTGTCAGCAAACGAATTATGTCCGGTAAAAAGTGTTTTGAATGAACTAATATCTGCCTTTTTAAGTGCTTCCTCATCCAGTTCCAACTTATTACCCTTGCCTACGGTAATACCGATTTTTGAAAGCATATTCTCATTAGACTCAGTAATTCCTGTCATCCACACAGCATTTCTTAATACATCTTTTGAATTGGAATTACCTGCCTGTTCCACAACATCATTGTAATCTTCTACAAATGATTTCACAGCCTTTGTGATAGCTTCCCAATCATAATCTTCAACCTCGATTTCCTCTCCGGTCTTTTCATCCTTTTTCTTGATTTTCTTCTTTTCCCAGAGTTCATCATTATTTAAAGCATCTGCTGATTTCTTTAGTGCATCCGCTCCTGACTTCATAAGTGTAGATTTCTGTACAGTATCCCCACCGGAAGATGCCTTTTCTGCATCCTGCTTTGCATAGTATGCCTTCAGCAATTTTCCATAACTGCCATTTTTGATTGCTGCATAGTCAGAAAGATTAAAAGCACTGCCTGTTGACGGTGTCTGCATACCTCCAAACAAATAGGAATAATCTACATTGGTGTTATATTTGCTTGCATAATCACTAAAACTATTTATCTCTGACATAGTAAGCACCTCCTACAAACGCACATCCACATGGGTATATGCTACTGTTTCCGGTACAGATACCTCTACCGGCTCTGCTATATCAGTATTAACTGTTTCGGTCTTAACATCAGCACCCACATTCTCGGTTTCTTCTGTGCCTGCCACAGTCTTATCCTCTTTTTCACCAGCAACAGCATCCTTCTTATCTGTTTTCTTATCTTTATCATCTGCTTTTTCAGTCTGCTGATCTGCTTTCGCAGCTTCTTCCAATTCCTTATTCGCAGTAGCCAATGTATTCATCTGTGCTGATTCTGCTTGAACAGCCTTCTGCTCTACTTCAGCAAGTTCCTCTTTCTTTGCCTCTACATCATCACCACGAGCCGAATCCAACTTGATTTCAGACTCCAGCACCCCGGCTCTGCCTTCCATCTTTGTAGCAACGCTGCCCTGCACCTGTGCCTGAGCCATTGCGGAATCAGCAGAAATCATAGCCTTCATACTAGCCTGTGACAGACCTGTGCTTTGCTTTCCAGCTTTCGGAGCAGTTTTCTTACTGCCACCAAGCATATCATCCATTGAAGATTTCTTTGCCTGCTGTTCTTTCCTCTGTTCAATCTGATGCTGTCTTAACTGATTATTCAAATCCGTAATCTGCTGTTGAATTTCCTGTCTCTTTTTCATTTTTTCTTCAATGCTCATATCTTTGTTGGCAGAAAGCTCCTGCAACTGCTTCTGAGCATTAGCAATCTGATTTTGAATATTCTTGCTGACAGAATCTGTTGCCTTCGTCATATTCATTCCACCCACAGGTGTATTTGCCCCATTTAAACCGTTAATTCTCATATCCTATTACCTCCTGTTATCTACATAAGTGAAGCCATTGCAAACATATTCTCTTCTTCCGGTGTTGCTTCTCTATCTTCCACCTGTCCCATACGGTTCTGTGCCTGAGCCATTAAAGAATTTACTTTTTCCATTTCCGACTCATCGCACCATCCTTTTTCAATGCCTGCTTTTACTTCCTGCATATCGCCTTTTATTTCAGCTATGACCGCCCGTAACTGGCTTGTAGTCTTTGCCGCAGCAATCTTTCTTGCAGTCTTGCCGACATTTACACCAACACTACCACCTATGGTCTCGCTCTCTTTCTCAGCGTCCTCCGCAATTTCCGATTCCTCTGTTTCTTCTGCCTTTGCATCCTCCTCCGACCATTTCACATGAAATCCTTTGAAACGGTCACCAAAATGCTCTTTCAGCTCTGCTTCTACTTTTTTTCGCTCCTCAAGTTTCTCCTGCCGGATTTTCTCGGCATTATCTGTCATATCCTGTAATACTGTACTTTGCTTTATAGGTCTGCTGACTCCCCAGCCACCCCAATTACCATTTTCATCACAGAACCACCCTTGACTAATCATTTCTCGTCCCTGGGCAAGTTGCTGCTGCCTAAATCTCCTAGAAAAATCATTTAAAAACTTAACATCTTCTTCAAATTGTTTTCTTGTCGCCTCATCCGTTCCTAGCTTTCCTAAGAACTTAGGATTCACAACAAAATTAATATCTGATGAATTACCGTAGGTCTGTCCATAACTTACAGTCCCGACAAAAAACTTTGTTCCACTAATTTGCTTTTCCAACCCTTGAATATACTCAAGTCCTGCCGATACAGAATCCGGTATTGTCTTTTCGTAACTTACTCCTTCCTTCTGCACCGCAGTCTGGGAAACAGCATTTTTAGTGTCCTCTGTTTTTGAATCAAGCTTGTAATCATTTTGTACCGGGTACAGGTAATTACTTCCGATTCCCTTTACTGCCATCCGCATCATCCTCCTTGAAATATTGATTAGAAATCCGTTTCTCTATACACAGATACTTCTGCTATTTCCTATTTCGGAATATAAAACTTCATACTAAATAGACTTGTTGTGAAACGACCTTTTTATGTTGTGAACCAAAAACAAAAGACACAATCTATACCCATTTGTACAGAATTGTGTCCCTTATTTCTTATTCAACCATTAACATAACCGTCAATGTAAAGCTATTTTCATCCTGGCTTATATCTATGTCCCCATAATATTTTTGAGCCACTTTACGGATATTGGCAAGTCCGAATCCATGACTGCCCTTATCTTTCTTTGTGGTTTCCGGCACCCCGGTTTCATCGTCTATCTCTACGCTTTTACAAACACAGTTAGTTAATTCCAACATATACGCATTCTTCTTACGATAGGCAGATACGGAAACATAAGGATTCTTACAACCGTTTACCCCTTCAAACGCATTAGTAATGGCATTATTTAGTATTACGCTGACATCAAACGCATTGATACCTGTGTCCGTTGGATACATAAACTTACACCTAAAATCAATCCCTTTTTCCTCTGCTTCTTTCTGCTTCTGTGTCAAAATCACATCTGTAACAGGGTTTCCGGTCTTAATTTCCGCCACACTCTCACTCCATGCCGATTTCAGTTCTGCCATGTATTTTTCAAGTTCCTCTGTCTCATTTTTCATAAAGAGATTTTCCAATACTGAAATATGATTGCCCATATCATGCTTTAATGCCCGAATATCCCCATACAGCTTTTCTACTTCGCTGATGTGCTGTTTCGTGTTTTCTATCTGCTCTGCCAATAGCAAATTCATATTTTCCTCTCGCTGTTTTTCCTTTATCCTCTGATATATAATAACTGCGATAAGTATGGCAGCAAAAGAAACAATCTGATATATCACCCGTAAAAAAGTATATCCCGGATGAACATTCCACACATAATTTCCCGTATCTTCCACATACACATTGGATAAGAAATTAAATGTAAAATATCCTACCATTACCGTCAAAAGAGTCGCAAAAAGTAATATCAATTCTTTTCCTGATATATTTTCTTTTTTATTCACATACACCTTATGAATTAACTTAATTACAAGCCACATAACGACTATGGCAACACCGTAATAAATCAATTCCACAACGATATATGCTATCAGTTGCTTTACCGGTTCCGTAAGCATATATGGGGTGTTAATGAACAGGGCAAACATAATATCCCTAAGTACCAATCCTCTCTTAACTATTATCCTAGTTCTGGAGGTGAATGTGCATTATAAGCACAAAACCTTCTACTCGTATTTGTTTCAGTCACTCTATCCGCTCCTCCCTCATTTTTAAGCACAAAAAAAGTAACCAATTTTTTTCGTTGGTTACTTTCTCTACTCTCTACTGCTCTGCAATTCTTGCGGCTAATTCTTCTAAGTACATCCACCTATCCATCTTTTCTTCCAGTAGACTCTCTGCCGCTTCTTTGTCAGCCATTATCTGATTCAGTTTTACAAAGTCTGTTGATACTGCAGCCATTTCACTTTCCAGCTTTTCTATTTTTTCCTCCAGTGCAGCAATATCACTTTCAATGGTTTCATAATCCTTCTGTTCCTGATATGTAAACTTTAACTTCTGAGGACCACGAGTACGCTGTCCTTTCTGTGCCTGCTGCGTATTCGTCTTGGATGCATTTCCTGCTTTCTTTGCCTGCTCTGCCTCCTGTTCCTCTTTCTCTGCTAATTTCTTCAAGGAATAATCTGTATAACCACCTTCATATTGTTTCAGTTTTCCATCTTCCTCAAACGCAAAAATGCGTTTCATGGTTCTGTCAAGAAAATATCGGTCATGAGACACGGTAACAACAATTCCCTCATAACGGTCCAGGTAATCTTCTAATATGGTTAATGTGGCTATGTCAAGGTTGTTACTAGGCTCATCCAAAAGGATGTAATTTGGGGAAGTGGCCAGCACACGAAGTAAGTTTAATCTCTTCTTCTCACCGCCGGACAGTTTTCCAATCGGACTATATTGTTTTTCCGGTGGAAATAAAAATCTTTCCAACATGGCGGATGCAGAGATACTACCCTCTGTTGTCTGGATATATTCTGCGGTATCCTTCACATAATCAATCACTCTTTGCTTTGGGTCCATATAAGATAGGTCAACTTCATTTTCATTGCCTCCCTTTTCCGAAGCGATTTCCTGTGCGTAATATCCCATCTTGACCGTCTGCCCAATGATAACCTGTCCGGAATCCGGTGGTATCATTCCTGCAATAATTTTCATCAGGGTGGATTTTCCACAACCGTTTGGTCCAACAAATCCAACTCTGTCACCTTTCAAAAAGATATAAGAAAAATCATCTATCAGTTTCTTCTCCCCATATGCCTTGCAGATATGTTCCAGTTCTACTGTGGTTTTACCAAGTCTTGTTGAGATAGAACTCAATTCCACCTGTGAATCCTGCACCGGTGCCTGACGGTCACGCAGTTCCTCATAACGTTGAATATGTGCTTTCTGCTTTGTGGAACGCGCTCTGGCTCCTCTGCGTATCCATTCCAGTTCTACACGAAGTATCGACTGGCGCTTTCTTTCAGTTGCCAACTCCATTTCCTGACGCTGGGTTTTCAATTCCAAGTATCCCGAATAATTTGTCTGGTAACTATAAATCAAACCTTTATCGATTTCAATAATTCGGTTCGTCACGCTATCCAAAAAGTAGCGGTCATGGGTTACCATGATGAGTGCCCCTCTCCACTTTTTCAGATAGTCTTCCAACCAATCTGCCATTTCATTATCCAAATGGTTTGTAGGCTCATCAAGCAAAAGTATGTCTGCCGGGGAAAGCAGTACCGAAATGAGTGCAAGTCGTTTTCTTTGCCCTCCGGATAACTGTCCCGCAGGTTGCATGAAATCTTTAATACCGAGACGTGTCATCATCGCTTTGGCCTCACTCTCTATGGACCAACGATTTTCATCTGTCACGTTTCCTTCCAGTACACATTCCAGACTACTTTTATCCGGTGCAAACTCCGGATGCTGTGGCAGGGAACGAAGCACCACATGATTAGCAAGGGTAACGGTTCCTTCATCCGTTTCTTCCTCACCCATAATCATTTTAAGCAAGGTTGTTTTTCCGGTTCCGTTGATACCAATGACACCTACCTTCTCTCCTTCCTGTAAAGAAAAGGATGCACCATTAAATAACTTCCTCTCAGTATAGGACTTTGTCAGATTCTCTATGTTAATCAAATTCATGTTGTTTCCTCTTTCATCTTGTTCTAGCTACCATTATACACCAAATAAAAAAGTAGTCACCTCTTTTGACTACATCCTCTCCTACACTATACACAGTACAATGATATTTTTGTGTATCCTGTACTTTTTACACCTAATTTATTACACGATACACTCTATGCACACTTCAAAAGGGTACTACAGTTTACATCGAGAATCAGGACATTGGGTGCCCCCATCAGTACCTTGCATAATTGCAGTCTGCGCCGTTCTCCACCAGACAGTTTTCCCAGCTGTCCGTACTGGTCTTCCCCGGAAAACAGGAACCGCTCCAGCATTCTCGCTGCCGTGATCTGTCCATCCTCCGTGGTGATATATTCTGCCACATCCCGGATATAATCAATGACTCTCTGCTCCGGATGCATCATAGTGTCGTCGATCTCCTGGGCATAATATCCCAGCTTCACGGTCTGCCCAATCTCAATATGTCCGCTGTCCGGAGCCACTTCACCCAGGATCATTTTCATCAGCGTGGTCTTACCACTGCCGTTAGGGCCGATAAATCCCACCCGGTCGTCCTTGCCGAACAGATAGGTAAAATCACGGATCAACACTTTATCGCCATAGCTTTTGGATACATTCTCGATCTCTACTGTGGTACGGCCCAGTCTGGATGCTGCGGAAGTCAGTTCCACTTTGCCGTCCGTCACGGGTCCCTTCACATTTTTCAATTCCTCAAAACGCTGCAATCTGGCCTTCTGCTTCGTAGAGCGGGCTCTGGCGCCCCGCTGTACCCAGGCAAGCTCATTGCGTAGGATATTCAGGCGCTTTTTCTCACTGGCCTGTGCCATCTCCTCCCGTTGCATTTTCAGTTCCAGATAGCCGGAATAATTGGCATCATAGGAAAAAATCTTCCCTTTGTCCAGTTCCAGGATCCGGTCAGTGACACTGTCCAGAAAATAGCGGTCGTGAGTGACCATGATCATAGCGCCTTTGCGGCGGCGCAGCTGCTCCTCCAGCCAGTCAGACATGGAATTGTCCAAATGGTTGGTAGGCTCGTCCAATAAGAGGATCTCCGCCGGGGACAACAGTACCGATACCAGTGCCAGACGCTTGCGCTGTCCGCCGGACAGCTGCCCGCAGGGCTGATCAAATTCCGTAACCCCCAGTTTCGTCAGCATGCTTTTGGCATCCGCCTCGATGGTTCCGGCGTTTTCCTCCACACGATTGCCACGCAGCACTGCCTCCAGCACCGTCTCCTCCGGAGCAAACTCCGGATTCTGGGGCAGGTAACGCACCAGACAGTGATTTGCCTTAATCACGGTGCCATCATCGGCTTCTTCCAACCCGGCAATCATTTTTAGCAAAGTGGATTTTCCGGTTCCGTTAATACCAATGATTCCGGCCTTTTCCCCTTCCTGCAGGAAAAAGGAGGCTCCGTCAAAAATCTTGCGTACTCCATAACTTTTGGTAATATTGTCAACAGTCAATATATTCATCTGTACTACCTCATTTTTTCAGAATTAATTCTCTGGATGGCTTATCTAAACTTTTTTCTCAAAGAATCGTATCATTTTTCATGTGCTATACTTCCAAATGTAGTATACTATAAATAATCTATTTTAGGAAAGAAGGTTTTCGCATGAACTTAAAAGATGCTGCTGCGAATCTGAATCAGGCACACCCGGAGGATACCCTGCATCCCCTCTATACTCCCTGGGGGGAATTGCTGATGCGATCCGGTTCCTATGACGATATCCTGCCGGAATATCCCCGTCCGCAAATGAAACGAACGGATTACCATATGCTGAACGGTCTCTGGGAATATGCTTTTGTGCCCGCAGATGGGAGCAGTTCCTCGGAGGATCCTGCACATTTTACCGCTCAGGGTATCATCCGGGTTCCTTTTTCTCCGGAAGCCCTGCTTTCCAGAGTTCACAGACGACTGGAGCCCACGGAGTACCTGTGGTACCACCGGGAACTTTCTTTTTCCACGGAAGAGCTTTCCCAAAAAGAGGAAAACATGCACTGCATTCTGCATTTTGACGCGGTAGATCAGGAGGCAACCGTTTTCCTCGGCACAAAGAAGCTTGGCACTCACAGTGGCGGCTACCTTCCTTTTTCCTTAGACATCACAGAATATGTAAACGCAGATCCGGTATCTCTCTATGTAAAAGTCCGGGATCTGACTGACACCGGTTACGCCACCAGAGGCAAGCAGACCCTGAACCGCGGCGGCATGTTCTACACCGCCCAGAGCGGCATCTGGCAGAGTGTCTGGTACGAATGGGTTCCGAAAAACTATGTGATCAATTATAAGATCACCCCCGAGTACAACAAGGCTTCCGTAACCTTCGTTCTGTGTTCTCCGAAGCCGTTCAACCATCTGGAATTCCGGATAAGTGCCCCCTCTTGCGACGGAACCCTCGCACAGGAAAATACCGGTTCACTCACGCAGATGCGTGTACGTAAAATTTCTGAGCAACAGGATTCCTTTGGGCTCACGCATACCACGGTTGTGCTTTCTTTTCCCGCCAGCGTCACCTATTCTGCAACGGATCCTGCTGATGCACCGGAGCCGGTAAATTTCAAGTCTTGGAGCCCGGAACACCCCTGGTTGTATCCTTTTACCCTGAACGCCGATGAGGATACTGTGGATGGTTATTTTGCCATGCGATGTTTCTCAGTCGAAAAGGATTCCAAGGGAATTTTGCGGTTTTGTCTGAATCACAAGCCCTATTTTCTCCACGGGATCCTGGATCAGGGCTACTGGTCCGACGGGCTGATGACTGCTCCCTGCGATGAGGCCTTTGTCTATGATATCAGCCTCGCAAAAGGGCTGGGCTTCAATATGCTCCGGAAACATATCAAGCTCGAGTCTCTGCGCTGGTATTACCACTGCGACCGTCTGGGCCTGATCGTCTGGCAGGACATCGTC
>OGKF01001559.1_pt1 | contig 9989 bp, 8 predicted proteins | sample 1572391 | NCBI WGS metagenome assembly OGKF01 (sample SAMEA2582095, study PRJEB24529) | metagenome | biome: Human gut stool | place: China | collected 2011
TGAAAAGACTTTCGCAACATTTCCGCCTCGCAGTCAGAGGTGAAAAAATTAAAAATAATGCAGGCAGTAAACAAAACTTCCTAGTAATTTGTTTACTTTTGTGGCAGAATTAAAGAAAAATGTTCATATAAAACCAATAAAAGAATGAAAAAAGTAAGAGCAGCTATTGTCGGTTACGGCAATATCGGACACTATGTACTTGAAGCGCTACAGGCAGCGCCTGATTTCGAAATAGCCGGAGTAGTTCGTCGTGCAGGAGCCGAGAATAAACCGGAAGAGTTGGCAAATTATGCAGTTGTAAAGGATATAAAAGAGTTGGAAGACGTAGAAGTTGCCATCCTTTGTACTCCGACCCGCAGCGTTGAGAAATATGCAAAAGAATATCTGGCTATGGGAATCAACACCGTAGACAGCTTCGACATCCACACCGGTATCGTTGACTTACGACGCACACTGGATGCTACGGCCAAAGAACACAAAGCCGTATCTATCATCTCCGCAGGCTGGGACCCGGGAAGCGACTCTATCGTACGCACTATGCTCGAAGCCATTGCTCCGAAAGGGATCACTTATACCAACTTCGGTCCGGGAATGAGTATGGGACATACAGTAGCCGTGAAAGCCATTGACGGAGTGAAAGCCGCCCTGTCTATTCCTATCCCTACGGGCACGGGAATCCACCGTCGCATGGTATATATCGAGCTGAAAGACGGATACAAATTTGAAGAAGTATCCGCAGCTATCAAAGCAGATCCTTATTTCGTGAATGACGAAACACACGTGAAACAGGTTCCGAGCGTGGACGCCCTTCTCGACATGGGACACGGAGTAAACCTCACCCGCAAAGGCGTATCGGGCAAAACCCAGAATCAGCTATTTGAATTTAATATGCGCATCAACAACCCTGCACTGACTGCACAAGTACTGGTATGCGTAGCACGTGCTTCCATGAAGCAGCAACCGGGTTGCTACACAATGGTGGAAATTCCGGTGATCGACCTCCTTCCGGGTGACCGCGAAGAATGGATCGGACATCTGGTATAAAACATGATCCGCATAACAGATAAAAAAAATAGAGAAAGATTAACAGTCTTTCTCTATTTTTTTATCTTTGTCCGAATACTAAAAACACGCACAAGATTATGAAAAAGCTATTCATTCTATTTACACTCCTGTTACAGCTTTTATCACCCATTTACCCGCAACAAGCCGTAACAACCTTCAGTTATACGACAAACAGCCAGTAACACGGTCACAAAACAGAAAACCGGCTGCTCATCCCGACTAACGTATTCAAAAAAGGATTCAGCGTGCCTCATGCCATCAGCCCAAAATATCCTATCCATATTAACTACGGGTATTCGGATACTAATACTATACAAAAGACAATAAGATATATATTGTTCATCAACTGTTTATACGTAAAGGGGTATACAAGCCCGGCGAATATACCGCTTTCCTCGATTTCCGTAAACAAGTGGCGGAACAGTACAATGGAAAAATCATATTAAAAAAAGAATAAGATGACTACTTACAGAAAATAAAGTATCTTTGTAACTTCAACAAAGTACGTAAGAAACATTGAAAAACAAAAGATACAGCAACGGAGAAGAATGGGCAAACACGCTCAGTCACGGAGCAGGCATACTGCTTGGAGTTATCGCAGGTTACTTCCTGCTAGTGAAAGCAACCGAAAATGCCGAACCGCAATGGGCAGTGGCTTGTATTTCTGTTTATTTGACAGGAATGCTTTCATCCTATATCAGTTCTACGTGGTATCACGGTACGCGTCCGGGCAAAACGAAAGAGCTACTCCGCAAATTCGACCACGGAGCCATTTATCTTCACATAGCTGGCACATACACCCCCTTCACATTACTCGTTTTGCGTCAGGCAGGCGGTTGGGGGTGGGGTATTTTCGCCTTCGTCTGGCTGTCGGCTATCGCCGGTTTCATTTTGAGTTTCAAAAAGCTGAAAGAACACAGTAATCTGGAAACGTGCTGTTATGTGGCCATGGGAGCCAGTATTTTGGTCGCTATGAAGCCTTTAATGGATCATCTGGCATTGCTGAATGCCACCCCGGCTTTCTGGTGGCTGATAGGAGGAGGCGTATCTTATATTACAGGTGCCGTATTCTATTCATTGCGCAAGCCTTATATGCACGCCACCTTTCATCTGTTCTGCTTGGGAGGAAGTATCGGGCACATCATAGCTATCTGGCTGATATTATAGAGGGAGACATAACGATTGTAGACATACAGACAAAAAAAGGCTATCTATCCCAGACAGCCAATCTTTTTTGTTAACCTTAAATCTAATACTATGAAAAACACATTGCAAAGATACGGACTTTCTGCATATCTCCAAATTTTCAAGGCAAAGTAGGGCATCTTATAACATGGTTTAATAGAATACAGGCAACCGTTAACAATTAACGGAATTAAATTTAAAAATTAACTAAAAAGGCAGAAGACAGTTATTCGATTATCAAAAAGCAAGATTGAACCAAACATCCTCATCCGGTTGTTATACATATTTAAAATCATCGAGAATGTAAGATCATGAACCGGGAAAAATCATCTGATAAAGAATCTGCAATGGTCGGATTCAATTATCAACCGGGAAGCGAAAGAACGTATAGCATGCGAAATTGCGACCATGGCGAAAGATGGACCGGTTCTTACCGAAAACGGCAACTTTATCCCTGATACTCGTTTTCATTACATTGACTCTTCTTTGGAGGAACAAGTGAAGGCAATCACCGGAGCGATTGAGAGCGAGCTGTTCATCGGATATGATGTAGAAATAATAACGGCAGAATAAGACAAAGAAGATATTTTTTATTTTTGTACGGAACATAAGAAAATAATTTCGCACCTTTGCAGCCCAAATAAAGGAAAACACACCGAATCATGTCCGGTTTCGAGAAAAGAAACAGGCAAAAAGAGAACACTTCACGAGTTAAATTCAGAAAAAAGTTTTCCAAAACGGAAAAGTTTCTGTATCAGCAAGAAAGAAAAGTTTCCCGAAATTTAATGTTAAAAGGTAACCGGGATATTAGATTATCACTTATCTTTGTATCCGGTTTCGGAACTAAAAAGAGGTTTAGTCAATGAGGGAACGCTGTGCAAATCGGCGACAGTACCCGCTGCTGTAATTCTCTGTGAATCCGCACACTATGTCACTGCATCGGCTGATGTGGGAAGGCGTTGCGAGGGAGAGATAAGTCAGAAGACCTGCCGGAACAAATCAACCATATTATTAATGTCTAACACTTTCGGGAGTTAAAGTTATGAACTACGCGGAAATTTGTATCATCAAACGTGATGGTAAAAGAGAAGATTTCTCTATCAGCAAGATTAAGAATGCAATCAGCAAGGCATTCAGTGCGACAGGCATTCAGGATGAACAGCAATTAATTGCTGATATCACGATGAATGTAATCAGCCAGTTTGCCACCCCTACGATTACCGTAGAGGAAATCCAGGACTTAGTAGAAAAAGCATTGATGAAGGTACGGCCGGAGGTCGCCAAAAAGTACATCATCTACCGTGAATGGCGGAATACGGAACGAGACAAGAAAACCCAGATGAAGCACGTCATGGATGGTATTGTCGCTATCGACAAGAACGACGTAAACCTAAGCAACGCCAATATGAGCAGCCATACACCTGCCGGACAGATGATGACATTTGCATCGGAAGTAACCAAAGATTATACTTATAAATACCTGTTGCCGAAGCGTTTTGCCGAAGCTCACCAACTGGGAGACATTCATATTCATGACTTGGATTATTATCCGACAAAAACGACGACTTGTATCCAATATGACATGGATGATTTGTTCGAACGCGGTTTCCGTACCAAAAACGGCAGTATCCGCACCCCACAAAGCATTCAAAGTTATGCAACTCTGGCTACGATCATCTTCCAGACAAACCAGAACGAGCAGCACGGCGGACAGGCAATTCCCGCCTTCGACTTTTTCATGGCAAAGGGTGTGGCCAAGTCATTCCGCAAGCATTTATCTTCTTTCATCAATTTCTATGTGGCCATGGAAAACGGTATACAGGCCGATGAAAAAGCGATCCGCACACTGATTAAAGAATATCTGCCGTCTATCCAATCCGGTGAACGGGAACGGGAAACGTTACGCATCGCCCTGATAGCCCTGCAAATCAATATTGACAAAGAGCACTTGGCACGCATCATAGAGAAGGCATACCAACAAACACGGAAAGATACTCATCAGGCAATGGAAGGATTTATACACAACCTGAACACGATGCATTCCCGTGGTGGTAACCAGGTGGTATTCAGCTCTATCAACTACGGCACGGATACTTCCGCTGAAGGCCGCATGGTGATTGAGGAGCTACTGAAGGCCACGATTGAAGGGTTGGGAACCCGTGGTGAAGTACCCGTATTCCCGATTCAGATCTTCAAAGTGAAAGACGGAGTTTCTTATTCGGAAAAGGACTATGAGAAGGCTATGAAAATGGAAAGCATCGAAGAGGCCATGAAAGCAACTTACGAAGCTCCTAATTTCGACCTGCTGCTGAAAGCCTGTCAGACGACATCGAAAGCTCTTTTTCCAAATTTCATGTTCCTCGATACTCCTTTCAACAAGAAAGAAAAATGGAAAGCAGACGACCCGAAACGTTATATTTACGAGCTGGCAACAATGGGTTGCCGCACTCGTGTGTTTGAAAACGTAGCCGGAGAGAAATCGTCTTTAGGACGCGGCAACCTTTCATTCACAACACTAAATATGCCCCGACTGGCTATCGAAGCTTGTATCAAAGCTGAAAATCTGATAGAGGACGAACGCAACAAAGACGCTATCGAACAGAAAGCGAAGGAGATTTTCATGGAATCGGTACGTAACACGGCTACTTTAGTGGCCGACCAGCTTTACGAACGTTATCAATATCAGCGTACAGCCCTTGCACGCCAGTTCCCCTTTATGATGGGAAATGATGTATGGAAAGGCGGCGGCACACTGAACCCAAACGAACAGGTAGGTGACGTGCTGCGTAGCGGTACGCTGGGAATCGGATTCATCGGCGGGCACAACGCAATGGTTGCTCTCTACGGAGAAGGCCACGGGCATAGCCAAAAGGCATGGGACACATTGTACGAGGCCGTAACGGAAATGAACAAGGTAGCGGATGAATATAAAGCGAAATATAACCTGAACTATTCTGTACTGGCTACTCCCGCCGAAGGTCTTTCCGGACGTTTCACCAAAATGGACCGCCGGAAATTCGGTAAAATTCCGGGAGTAACGGACAGGGACTATTATGTCAACTCATTCCACGTAGACGTGAAAGAGCCTATCAGTATTGTTGAAAAAATCAAATGCGAAGCTCCTTTCCACGCTATTACCCGTGGCGGACACATCACATATGTGGAACTGGACGGAGAAGCACAGAAAAATGTACGTGCCATTGCCAAAATAGTAAAGGTGATGCACGACGAGGGTATCGGTTACGGCTCTATCAATCATCCGGTAGACACCTGCCATAACTGCGGCTACAAAGGGGTGATTTTCGACAAATGCCCCGTATGCCAGAGTGAAAGCATTCTCCGGATGCGCCGCATCACCGGCTACCTGACAGGTGACTTAAGTTCGTGGAACTCCGCTAAACGGGCGGAAGAAAAAGACCGCGTAAAACACTTGTAAAAATTGAGAGTTGAGAACTTTACTTATATTTTCATATCCTAATTTACAATGACAACTCTTGACTCTCAACTTTCAACTCTCCGCTTGTTAGGAACTTATCCGGAAACAATCGTTGACGGTGAAGGGATACGGTATTCCATTTATCTTGCCGGATGTTCCCATCACTGTCCCGGTTGTCATAACCCGGAAAGTTGGAATCCGAACGCAGGTGAAGAACTTACGGAAGAAAAGATACAATCGATTATCCGGGAAATCAAAGCGAATCCTTTACTGGATGGAGTCACTTTCTCCGGGGGGGATCCCTTGTTCTACCCGGAAGAATTTCTGGCGCTTGTCAAAAGAGTGAAAGAGGAAACAGGAATGAATATATGGTGTTACACAGGATATACGTATGAAGAAATCCGGGAACAACCCCGACTGAATGCGGTTCTTCCTTATATAAACGTATTGGTAGACGGACGTTTCGAACAGGATCTTTTCTCTCCTTATCTGGAATTTCGTGGAAGTAGTAATCAACGAATCCTAAAATTATCAAACCGTTTTCAACCATAAAAACAGACGGTTGCCGGCACTAAAGACAAAGTCTCCCCGGCATCCCAGACAGCACCACCGGCTGCACTAAAAAAACTTATTTTTTTAAGAAAACGAAAACACGTAAAGCGCTGTTTTGTTTACTTTTACAGAAAAAAGAAAATTCTACAAGAATAAGTTTTTATGATACAATCAGTAAATCCTGCTCCAACGGACGAAACCGACGGACTACCAATGCCCAGACGTATCTGGGCGGTAATCTCCGTCGGATTCGCTCTTTGTATGTCAGTATTGGACGTTAACATTATTAACATCGTACTCCCCGCCCGGTCGCACGATTTCGGGACTTCACCCGCCGTGACTACCTGGATTATCAACGGTTACCAGTTGGCAATCGTTGTTTCTCTGTTGTCTTTTTCCGCTTTGGGGGAGATTATCGGTTATCGAAAAGTATATCTTTCGGGGATTGGGTTATTCTGTATCACTTCACTGATTTGCGCCCTGTCCGATTCATTCTGGACATTGACGATCGCCCGCATTTTTCAAGGATTCAGCGCTTCGGCTATTACAAGTGTGAACACGGCGCAGTTACGATATATTTATCCGAAAAGCCAGCTCGGACGCGGAATGGGAATTAATGCCATGGTAGTAGCGATCTCTGCCGCCGCAGGACCTTCCGTAGCCAGCGGGATTCTTTCCATTGCCAGTTGGCACTGGCTGTTCGCGATCAACGTACCCTTGGGAATTACGGCATTAGTGCTGGGTATGAAGCATTTACCGAGACAAGAAGAACGCACGAAACGAAAGTTCGATACGATCAGTGCCATAGCCAATGCTATTACTTTCGGATTACTGATTTACACGCTGGACGGATTCGCACATCACGAAAAAATGGATTTTCTTTTCATCCAATTAATTGTTCTCGTGGTGGTGGGTACTTATTACGTGCGCCGTCAACTCAGCCAAACCACTCCATTACTACCCTTGGACCTATTACGTATCCCTATTTTCCGACTGTCTATCCTGACCTCCATTTGTTCGTTTATCGCGCAAATGTCGGCAATGGTTTCTTTACCCTTTTTCCTGCAAAACACCTTGGGACACAGTGAAGTTATGACAGGACTCCTGCTAACCCCGTGGCCGTTGGCGACCCTCGTCACTGCTCCTTTGGCGGGATACCTGGTGGAACGGATTCATCCGGGAATATTAGGAAGCGTCGGTATGGTGCTGTTTGCCGTGGGGCTTTTCTCCCTGTCCGGCCTGACTGCCGAGTCCTCCGATATCAGCTTAATCCTACGGCTGATGCTATGCGGTGCAGGTTTCGGGCTTTTTCAGACACCGAACAACAGTACAATTATTTCTTCTGCTCCGACGAAACGTTCGGGAGGAGCAAGCGGAATGCTGGGTATGGCACGCCTGTTGGGACAGACATCGGGAACTACGCTCGTCGCATTACTTTTCAGTTTCGTTATTCCAGGTAAAAGCACGGCGGTCTGCCTGATAGTAGGAAGCATATTTGCAGTGGTAGCGGCAATCGTTAGTAGTTTGAGACTTTCGCAACCTTCTACATTAAAAAACAATTCATAAATTGAGGCCGGCACGATAGGTGGGCTACTACTGACCTTCTACCGGCCTCGCAGCAAAAAAATCAATATTCCGTTTCACGAATCCCCTCTCCCAGCCGGCAGAAATCCTCCGGATATACGTCACCGATGTTTCCGATACGGAAAGTGTCAGCTTTTGAGATTTTGCCCGGATAGATGACGAACCCTTTGCTTTTCAGTGCCAGATAGAAAGCCTTAAAGTCAAAATCCTTATGCGGGTAAAGGAAAGAAGTGATAATCGGTGACTGAATAGCGTCGTCGAGCAAAGTTTGGAAACCGAGAGAACGCATCCCTTCTACTAATATACGATGATTTTCGCAATAACGCTGGTAACGTGCTTCTACCCCTCCTTCTTCGAGAAGTTCGGCCAACGCCTGTTTGAAAGCGCGGACTACATGAGTAGGAGAAGTGAAGCGCCATTTTCCATGCCCTTTTTCCATTTCTTCCCATTGGGCATAAATATCCAGGGACAAAGAACGGGCAACTCCTTTGCATTTCAGCAATTTTTCCCGTGAAGCGAGAACAAAGGTAAAGCCCGGAACTCCCTGTATACACTTATTGGCACTACTAACCAGAAAATCAATACCCAGTTTTTTCATATCGATAGGAATCCCTCCAAAACTACTCATGGCATCAACGATCCAGGTGATCCCGCGTCCACGCAACACCTCTGCAATTTCTTCAATCGGATTCAATAAACCCGTCGTTGTTTCACTATGGACCAAAGACAAATGGCTGATTCCAGGATGATTTTTCAAAGCCTCCTCCACGATTGCGGGGGTAATCAGCTCCGTTTCTTTCAAAGCCACCATGACATAATCCAGTTTATAATAATCAGCAATGGCCGCCATCCGTTTGCCATAAGCACCATTCGCTATAATCAGTAACCTGTCGGTAGGTTTCACGACAGCTCCCAAAGTTGCCTCTACGCCATAAGTCCCACTTCCTTGTAACAACACAGTTGTATATTCCTTCTCATCCAGTCCTGCCACCTCCAGCAATTCTTTCCGGATCACAGTAACTATTCCTTCATTGTAATCTTTATCCCAGGTACACCAATCCTGTAACATGGCTTCTTTCACCGTCTCAGAAGTACTCAACGGTCCAGGGGTCAACAGTAAATAATTTCTCATACACCTATTATTTTTTATTCATTAAATTATGTATCAGGTCCGGCAATTCACGGATATTATCCAGCACATAATGTGCACCGGCTGCCATCATCCGCTCTCTGACCTCTTGTTTCAAAGTATATAACTCCGGTTCAGGCATAGTTTTGTATTCCTCCTCGGTCAACCCCAACTCATTACTACCTGTAATTACTCCGACAGAACATACTTTTGCATTCAATCCTTCCCGGATATCGGCGATAGTATCTCCAACTTTAACCACCTCGTCAACAGAAGGAATCGCCAGCTCTGTCATGTTCCGGTAAATCATATAAGGAGCCGGGCGTCCGGCAGGCAAATGATCCGGAGTTACCAGACAATCTACAGTATATCCCTGAGCAGCAGCTCCGGGTTGTACAATTTTCATCATAGCGTCGGTATACCCTGTCGTTGAACCAATACGGATCCCTTCACGACGTAATTGTTCCATTGTCTCTATAACTCCCGGAACAGGAGTCGTAAAATCCTGAAGTGAAGCAAACAAATGTTTCTCAAAACTCTGATACATGATTGCGACATCATTCTGATTCCATTCCCGTCCATGTGCTGTACGAAACCTTTCACTCACTTCAGGCATTTTCAAAATAGCCTTTATATGTTCAATCTTTAATAATCCCATCGGTTCACGGGCTTGCCGGTAAGTGATCGTCACACCCTGCTCCTGAAACACCCTCAAAAAAGCATTCAATGGAGCAAAACACCCAAAATCGCCAGCCGTTCCGGCCCAATCCATAATGACACAACTAACTTTTTTCATGTCCTTAAATCAAATATTACTGTAATTAGAATAAAACCAATCAATAAGCATGAGCAGTTTCCAGAGGCATCACCTTTTCAGACGCTCTTCGTTTTGCCTGCCGGTACAGATAAACCCAAGCACCGACAAACAATACACTGCATCCCAAACCCACATAACCCGCCAATTGGTTATAAAACGATAACCAATTGATATCCGGATTTAAAAATTCTTTAAATATTAAGACGAGTACTGTTCCTGTA
>OGKF01001562.1_pt1 | contig 9987 bp, 5 predicted proteins | sample 1572391 | NCBI WGS metagenome assembly OGKF01 (sample SAMEA2582095, study PRJEB24529) | metagenome | biome: Human gut stool | place: China | collected 2011
CTTTCAGTCGGAAGAGGAGATCAGTAATGAAATTGCGACAGCGCTGCTGCCCCAGTTAACGACCCATGCCTTCAACGCTGTGTACTTTTATGGTGCCGGCTGTGGCTTCCCCGACAAAATTGCCATGGTACACCGTGCCATTATCCAGCATCTCCAGGTTTCGGGCGACGAAGTGGAAGTAAATACAGACATGCTTGCCGCCGCCCGCGGACTATGTGGACACGAAGCAGGCATTGCCTGTATCCTCGGCACGGGTTCCAACTCCTGCTTTTACAATGGCAAAGAGATTATAAGTAACATTTCACCTCTTGGATTTATTCTGGGTGACGAAGGAAGCGGCGCAGTATTAGGTAAACTGCTGGTAGGCGATGTACTGAAAAACCAGCTTCCGTCAACCATAAAAGAGGCTTTTTTAAAGCAATTCGACCTGACAGTCCCCGAAATCATCGACCGGGTTTACCGTCAGCCTTTCCCGAACCGTTTTTTGGCAAGCCTCTCTCCTTTCATGGCTCAACACCTGGACGAACCTGCTATCCGCACACTCGTGCTCAATAGCTTCATTGCTTTCCTTCGCAGAAATGTAATGCAATATGATTATAAGCAATATCCGGCACATTTCATCGGTTCTGTTGCACATTGTTATAAGGATATATTACAAGAGGCAGCACAGCAAACAGGGATTCAAGTCGGTAAAATCCTCCAAAGTCCAATGGAAGGATTAATCCAATATCATCAAAAATAATTTCTCTATCTACAATTAATTGGTAAACAGCAATTTGTATTATGCAGATAACCGAACAACCATCGCTTTACGATCACCTGGAAAAGAAATCCGTACGGGAAATACTGGAAGACATCAATCGTGAAGATCAAAAGGTAGCATCAGCCGTACAGAAAGCAATTCCGCAGATTGAGCACCTTGTCAACCTGATTGTCCCCCGCATGAGACAAGGCGGACGTATCTTCTATATGGGGGCAGGGACAAGCGGCCGTTTAGGAGTATTGGACGCTTCGGAGGTTCCCCCTACCTTCGGAATGTCTCCCAATTGGATTATCGGACTGATAGCAGGAGGTGATACGGCCTTGCGCAATCCCGTAGAGGGCGCCGAAGATGACACAAACCGTGGTTGGGAAGAACTGACCGAACATCACATCAACAATAAGGATACCGTTATCGGCATTGCCGCTTCCGGTACTACTCCTTATGTAATAGGAGCTTTACACGAAGCACGCAAACAGGGGATCCTGACTGGTTGCATCACTAGTAATCCCGATTCTCCTATGGCAGCAGAAGCAGATGTTGCCATTGAAATGATCGTCGGACCGGAATATGTCACAGGCAGTTCCCGGATGAAATCCGGCACCGGGCAAAAAATGATTCTAAACATGATCAGCACTTCTGTGATGATCCAACTCGGACGGGTGAAAGGAAACAAAATGGTGAACATGCAATTGAGCAATCAAAAGTTAGTGGAAAGAGGAACACGGATGATTATGGAGGAATTAGGATTAGACCACGATCATGCCCAAAAGTTATTATTGCTTCATGGTTCGGTAAAGAAAGTAATTGACGCAAACAGCCAATCATTTCACCGAAATACAAAGTCTAATTAACCTATACCGAATTTTAGGAGAGGGACAGGAATAAACTGTACCATGCTCTCTGTTTTGTAAATTGATGAAGAAAGAGGGGGTCCGAAAAGTGAAGTGCACCCCAAAAGTTAGACAAAAAACTTTTGGGGTGCACTTCATAATAGACGCAACACCTGTTTATCTTTATTATACTATATAAGATTATAATTCTACAATCTTATCTAACTTTACGTTATAGACTAATGCCGAATAAGGTTGTAAAGAACCGTCTTCGCTAGTACCGGAGCCATATCCACTCTGATAAGGAATATACAAAGTCCATAATTCACCTTCTGTCATATGCATCAATGTATATGACCAACCTGTAATTACCCCGTCCAAAGAAAATTTGGATGGTGAATCGTAGTTGCTAGGTTTAATCCCATTAAAGTTCTGCTGCACCACATCTCCGTTAAAATAAGTCATACGATAATATGCACTTACCGTAGAAGTATATAGTGGTTTTTTCTGACTGCTATTTTCATCCTTACTAATCTTCTTAACGTACAACATTTGATTATTAGTCGGATCTTTGTAAGCATGAAGTTTTTCCGGGTCGTTATCCGGCAAAGCCTTATTCTCGGCGCTGTTATATACATTTGCAATAGAATCAATGAATGCCTCACTACGTGCCTGCCAATTATCATAGCGACCCGCCTCCTCTGTTTCACTACAAGCAGTAAACGTCAGAGCCAGCAATACTAAAGAAAATAAATAGATCTTTTTACTCATTCGTCAAAGGTTTATTGTAAAGTTTTCAATAGAGAAGTGATACTTACTCTGTCTGCAATGATATTATTCAGTTCAGAGATAGCCACACGTTCTTGCTGCATGGTATCGCGGTTACGCAATGTCACACAGTTATCTTCCAATGTCTGATGATCGACTGTTACACAGTACGGGGTACCGATTGCATCCTGACGGCGGTAACGCTTGCCGATGCTATCTTTTTCGTCATATTGGCAATGGAAATGGAACTTCAGGTCATCGATGATTTCACGCGCTTTTTCAGGCAGACCGTCTTTCTTCACCAACGGCATAACCGCCAGTTTCACCGGAGCCAAAGCAGCAGGCAATTTCAAAACAACACGGCTTTCACCATTTTCCAGTTGTTCTTCGCAATAAGCGGCGCTCATAATGCTAAGGAACATACGGTCTACACCGATAGAAGTTTCAATTACATACGGAGTATATGATTCGTTCAGTTCAGGGTCGAAGTATTTAATGCTCTTTCCGGAGAACTTCTCATGTTGTGACAAGTCGAAGTTGGTACGGGAGTGGATACCTTCTACCTCTTTGAAGCCAAACGGCATCAGGAATTCGATGTCAGTTGCAGCATTTGCATAATGCGCCAATTTATCGTGATCATGATAACGATAGCTTGCATCGCCGAAGCCCAGCGCCTTATGCCATTTCAGACGGATTTCTTTCCATTTCTTGAACCAGTCAAGTTCCGTTCCCGGTTTTACGAAGAACTGCATTTCCATCTGTTCGAACTCACGCATACGGAAGATGAACTGACGGGCAACGATCTCGTTACGGAAAGCCTTACCGATCTGTGCAATACCGAAAGGAACTTTCATACGACCTGTTTTCTGCACATTCAGATAGTTTACGAAAATACCTTGTGCCGTTTCCGGACGAAGGTAAATCTTCATAGAACCGTCGGCAGTAGAACCCATTTCGGTAGAGAACATCAGATTGAATTGACGAACCTCTGTCCAGTTCTTAGTTCCTGAAATCGGGCATACGATTTCTTCATCAATAATAATCTGACGAAGTTCCTCCAGATTATTGTCGTTCAGTGCTTTTGCGAAACGGGTATGAAGAGCATCACGTTTTGCCTGATGTTCCAACACACGTCCGTTGGTAGAACGGAATTGAGCCTCATCAAAGCTTTCTCCGAATCTTTTGGCAGCTTTCGCTACTTCCTTATTGATTTTATCGTCATATTTAGCCAACTGATCTTCAATCAGTACGTCGGCACGATAGCGTTTCTTGGAATCTTTGTTGTCAATCAATGGGTCATTGAATGCATCAACGTGTCCGGAAGCCTTCCAGATAGTAGGATGCATAAATATGGCAGAGTCGATCCCGACAATGTTTTCGTGCAACAGCACCATGCTGTCCCACCAGTATTTCTTGATATTATTCTTCAATTCAACGCCCATTTGACCGTAGTCATACACAGCGCCCAGTCCGTCGTAGATATCGCTTGAAGGAAATACGAAACCGTACTCTTTACAGTGCGATACTAGTTTCTTAAAAACGTCTTCTTGTGCCATTTTCTTTTCTATATCTATTAATTTGATTTTGCTTTTTTCGTAAAAAGTGCCACAAAGATAGGGATTTATCTCATAAATAAGACAGGTAGGGTATTAATTTATCTTATTCCTGAACTTCTTCGCCGAAACGGGAAACGAGAAAAGAAGATAAGCCTCCTCTTTTTTGTTCAAAAATATAAAGTCGGAATATGTTATTATAGTTTATCACATTAATAGTTGAAATTAAAACATTTCAATGAATGCGTTTCAAATAAATCAAAAAGTGTTTACTCTTTATTCATAATCGATTAAACCTTTTCTAATAAATAAATGAATCGTTTATTATAAACGTCACCCTAGTTTATTATAAACTTTCGCACGCCCTTCCAAAGCGAATATATCAATATTATGCAACAATAAAGGCTGCGAATTTATAATAAATCCACAGCCTTTATTCCCCAAATCGTTTTTGTGAGTCTATTTCCATAGACACCAAACGTCTATGTCGTCAAATTATAGTACCATTCCAAGGTACAAGAAGATCCTCTATGATAGCAAAAAGCAATTCTTTTTTTCATTTATTCCGGTTTTTAGCTAAAAGACAATAGTCGATTACAAATATACAATATAAATAAGACGTTGTCAAGTAAATCTGTTATTGGCAGAGTTAAATAATGAAAGAATGAATCTTTAAAAAGTTATGCATATCATTTATAAATGTCTTTATTCAAAGATATACCAATTAAATCCTTTTGCGGGTATTCTAATTTTCAACGAAATAGAATAGTCTCTGTCAACAGTATAGGTCCGGGCTTTGCCATCCTGTTCTTTTACCCGAACTTTATCATGCAAACCGGTATAGTATAATGGTACCCGAATAGTGCGTTCGATGTCAGTTAAAAGAGGGTTATACACAGCCAGAAAGCCTTTCTGTTGAATGTCAGGATTAACATGCAGGATACCATCCCAGTCTCTGCCATCAGGGCGACGTAAATGAACAATATCAGAATCTAGAATACGACGATATTTCTTATAAAAAGCGACCCAATGACTTACCATTTTGCGAGTATCCTCCGTATCATACAGTCGGGGACCTCGAAAACATGCCTGGACTCCCGCCCCGAATAGATTCTGCAAACGAATCTGGTAATGCTCCAAATGTTCGCAAAGAGGCTCAATAGTCGCAGCTTCCCCGCCTCCATGATATTGTGTAAGAGGAACAAACATAAAGCCCATAGTCGGAGTTTTCTGCCAAGTTCCATCATATATGTTTTGGCGTTCAATAATTTCCTGATATGCACGGGGCAACGACCAGTTTGTTTCTACATATCCCATTGGGGTTTTGTTGGAGCCATTGAGAAAATACCAATCGGGAACATTCAAATATATGCCCTGTTCACGACACCAACGATAAAAGTGCCGTATCACCTCCCATTGCTTCCATTGGGAATCCAAATAGCCGCGATGATGTTTGTGTTGTGTCGAAGCACAAGGATCTCCGGGATAAGAACCGTCATTCTCAAATACCCCCATACCCGTCTGCGTAAAGAATGAGCGTAACTTGCCAAAGTAAGTATCTCCCCATGAAGAAGCAAGACAAGGAGATTTTCCAAAGCGGCTTCCCTCTTCCCGTGTTGTAGCAGGTTTTCCTGTCTTTCTACTGATAGCGGCATCTTCCGTCTTGGCGCCTCTGCTTGCCAATAGCGAATATCCGCCGAGTGCTATACCTTTAGAGTGAGCATAAGCATTCAGACGTTTCATCATTTCCATATATTCCGGAGAATTGTTTTCTATATTAAACCCGCTGCCAAAAGTCATTATTACCATTTCAAAACCAACAGCGGCACATTGGTCTATGGCGGCCTTAACAGAAGCTTCATCCGAGCGGCGAACGTGCATAAAAATAGGATTCTCTTGAGTCCAGGGTGCCATCATTCTCCAAAAACGGCATTCCGCTAACCCGCGGCGTTCATTATCAGTGGCATCTCTCAGCATTTCAAAAGCTGTGCATGAACGGAAAGTCATTCCCGGAGTTATTTCATAATCAGGACCAATAGGCGGGCATACTTCTAAACGCGCCGGTTTGTACTGTCCGTAATACCGTATTCCGGTAGCTTCATATTCCGGATGGTCGAACACCCAACGGACTGCCGGATTGTCTTTCATCGCTTCCATATCACCTCCCATGGCATAATCAGTCACTACAAAGAGCTGTGTAAAGCGATCTATATATTCACGAGGCGCGTCAGTCTGTGCAGGAGATTTCCGATAATTACGAGTGTAAGTACCCGGTTCCTGAGCCAACATACGTATTTCATGCGGTTCACCATAGTGCACTTTGGGAGCTGTTTCCGTTAAAGCCAGTATTTCAGATTTAAAAGAATTCAGAACAATCGAAGATTTTCCTTGATTTTCAACTTCTATCTGTTTTGACAGGATAGGAGCCCCATCATATAGCTCATAGATCACTTTTACCGACACATTCCGTATCATTTCCGGTGCACGTGGGGCAGCTTTATATGTAAAAACAATCCGCTTGCCGGGAGCCGGCCATGGATTTTTGTTCGACAGCCATTCTTGTTTGGGACGATAGGGAAAACGTTCGATCGTTTCTCCCACTGTATGGCTCACATACGTGAATGCAGTGTCGCAACTTATCATATCCTCAATAAAATCGTTATTCAGAAAATTTTGAACCGGTTGTTTATAAAGCCCTCCTACCGGATATTCCATACCATTAATGGTCAATACAGCTTCCGGACGGATAGCACGCAGCTCCGCATTGCCATTCATCAAATTGTCAAATGCAATCGTTGCGACATTAGGAGATAATATGAATGTACGTGAGAGTAGCCCGTTACTAAGGCACAATTCTTTATCGGTAGTTGTCACTTTGGCTTGATAGGATGATCCGTCAATCAACCAATCTTTTTGAAGATTCAATGCAAGAGAATATTGTACTTGTAATGCACACAATATCACCAGGATGTGTTTTTTAAGGTGTTTCATATAACTCAATATATTATATAGATAAATTCAAACATAAGCAAAAATACAGGAGGTGCATAATTTATATACACACAAATATTGTAAAAAAGTACGGTTTTCAATCTACATGAACAAAATAAGCACATTTTATGGAGGATTTGAACACATTTCTACTAAAAAAGTCTATCGGCAGAATTAAATATACACAAAGTCAACTCCGCCAACCGGTCAAATAAATCAAGAATATGACTCTTTATCCCATTAACCTGTATGTTCAGAAAGCAAATCCGGTGCCTGCTAAAAGATTAATGAAGCTGTCAGTATCATAAAAAACGTGAGTTCTTTTCGTCCTCATATGAATTTATTTCGTATTTTTGCGTGGACATCCCCTTTTTTGATGTTCAGGAAGATTATTTGTTGTAAAAGCAAAGTGAAGATTGATTTATGAGTGACGAAATTAACGAGATACCGGAAGAACATTCAGACTACAAACCGGCGGACGCACGGGACGAAAACGTAAAACACCAGTTAACAGGCATGTATCAGAATTGGTTTCTGGACTACGCCTCATACGTTATTCTGGAACGTGCCGTACCCCATATCAACGACGGTTTGAAACCTGTGCAACGCCGTATCCTGCATTCTATGAAACGTCTGGACGACGGGCGATATAACAAAGTGGCAAATATTGTGGGACACACGATGCAGTTCCACCCTCACGGTGACGCTTCCATCGGCGACGCTCTGGTGCAACTCGGACAGAAAGATTTGCTAATCGACTGTCAGGGTAACTGGGGTAATATCCTTACGGGAGATGGTGCTGCCGCCCCCCGTTATATCGAGGCACGCCTTTCCAAGTTTGCACTGGATGTTGTCTTCAATCCCAAGACTACCGAATGGAAATTGTCTTATGACGGACGAAACAAGGAACCGGTCACTCTCCCTGTGAAATTCCCGTTATTGCTGGCGCAAGGAGTGGAAGGTATCGCCGTCGGGCTTTCTTCCAAGATACTGCCGCACAACTTCAACGAACTTTGCGATGCCTCTATCAACTACCTCCGTGGAGAAGAGTTCCAACTATATCCCGATTTCCAGACGGGTGGTTCTATCGACGTAGCCAAATACAACGATGGCGAACGTGGCGGAGCCGTAAAAGTACGTGCGAAAATCAACAAGCTGGACAACAAAACGCTTGCTATCACGGAAATCCCTTACGGAAAAACCACTTCATCCGTAATCGACTCTATCCTGAAAGCTGTTGACAAGGGAAAAATCAAAATCCGCAAGGTGGATGACAATACGGCTGCCAACGTAGAAATACTGGTACCCCTCGCCCCCGGCACTTCGTCGGACAAAACGATTGATGCACTATACGCTTTCACCGACTGCGAAGTGAGCATCTCTCCCAACTGCTGCGTAATTGACGACAGCAAACCTCATTTCCTCACCGTCAGCAAAGTCCTGAAAAAGTCGGCAGACAACACACTGGATTTGCTGAAGCAGGAACTGGAAATCAAGAAAGGGGAAATCCTGGAAGCACTGCATTTCGCTTCCCTCGAAAAGATATTTATCGAAGAACGTATCTATAAAGACAAAGAGTTCGAGCAGTCCAAAGATATGGACGCTGCCTGCGAACACATCGACGAACGGCTGACCCCGTTCTATCCGAGCTTTATCCGTGAGGTGACCAAGGAGGATATCCTCAAACTAATGGAAATCAAAATGGGACGTATCCTGAAGTTCAACTCGGACAAAGCGGACGAACTCATTGCCCGGATGAAAGAGGATATTGCCGAAATTGACGACCACCTGGCGCACATCGTCGACTATACCGTCAACTGGTATCAGATGTTGAAGAACAAATACGGCAAGAACTTCCCTCGTCGTACCGAACTGCGTAACTTCGACACGATCGAAGCCGCCAAAGTGGTGGAAGCCAACGAAAAACTTTACATCAACCGCGAAGAAGGATTTATCGGAACAGCCTTGAAGAAGGACGAGTTCGTAGCCAACTGCTCGGATATCGACGACGTGATTGTCTTCTTCCGCGACGGAAAATATATCGTCACTCCGGTAGCCGACAAGAAATTTGTAGGCAAGAACATACTTTATGTCAATGTCTTCAAGAAGAATGACAAACGTACAATCTATAATGTCACCTACCGCGACGGCAAGGAAGGCACAACCTATATCAAGCGTTTTGCAGTCACTTCCGTTGTCCGCGACCGCGAATATGACGTCACGCAAGGGACACCGGATTCACGTATCACTTATTTCAGTGCCAATCCGAACGGGGAAGCCGAAATCATCAAGGTGACTTTAAAACCGAATCCGCGTGTGCGGCGTATTATCTTCGAGCGTGACTTTAGTGAGATCAGTATCAAGGGACGACAAGCACAGGGAGTTATCCTGACCCGCCTGCCGGTACACAAGATAGCCTTGAAACAGAAAGGCGGTTCCACACTCGGCGGACGTAAGGTATGGTTTGACCGTGATATCCTCCGTCTCAATTATGACGGACGCGGCGAATATCTGGGCGAGTTCCAGAGCGACGACACCATACTCGTTGTGCTGAACAACGGTGACTTTTACACCAGCAACTTCGACCTGAGCAATCACTACGAAGACAACGTAAGTATTGTCGAGAAATTCGACTCCAACAAGGTATGGACTGCCGCGCTATATGATGCCGACCAGCAGAATTACCCGTACCTGAAACGTTTCTGCTTCGAAGGTTCCAACCGTAAGCAGAACTATCTGGGCGAAAACAAGAATAACCGCCTCATCCTGCTGACCGACGAGTTTTATCCCCGCCTGGAAGTGATATTCGGCGGACACGACAGTTTCCGAGAACCATTGGAAATCGATGCGGACGAGTTTATTGCTGTCAAGGGATTCAAAGCTAAAGGTAAACGTATCACCACTTACACAGTGGAGACGATTAACGAGCTCGAACCGACCCGCTTCCCCGAACCGGAACAGGAACCGCAGGAAGAGGCAAGTGAAGAACCCGAAAATCTGGACCCGGACAGTGACAAAAGCGAAGGGGATATTATTGATGAAATCACCGGGCAGATGAAATTATTCTGATGAAGAAAAAACT
>OGKF01001569.1_pt1 | contig 9967 bp, 9 predicted proteins | sample 1572391 | NCBI WGS metagenome assembly OGKF01 (sample SAMEA2582095, study PRJEB24529) | metagenome | biome: Human gut stool | place: China | collected 2011
AAGCTTAATATTCAAAATATTCTGCATTCTGTAAATGAATTTTGCCATGCCCTGCTATCCCTCTATGGTTTTAAGCTTCGTAGTCCTTAAAAATCTCTGACAGCATTGCCAGTTCTTCTTCAAAACTGAATTTTTCATCCGTTGCCTGCCGCAAAAATTCATTTACTGCATCAATCTTTGAAATCGCATAGTCAATATTTTTATTAGAACCACTCTTGTATGCACCAATATTAATTAAATCTTCTGCTTCATTGTAAGTTGCCAGTACATTTTTCAATCTGCCCGCCATCTGTTTATGTTCCTTCGTTGTAATCTGACTCATACATCTTGAAATACTCTGAAGAACATCAATTGCCGGATAATGATTTTTATGTCCCAGCTTTCGTGATAACATAATATGGCCATCCAGTATGCTTCGCGCTGTATCTGTAATCGGCTCATTAAAGTCATCACCGTCAACCAGAACGGTATACAGTCCCGTAATAGAACCTTTTGCAGACATTCCTGCCCGTTCCAGAAGTTTTGGCATTTCGCTGTATACACTCGGCGGATATCCTCTTGTTACCGGAGGTTCCCCGGAAGCCAGACCGATTTCCCTTTGTGCCATGGAAAAACGGGTCAGCGAATCCATCATGAGTAAAACATCTTTCCCCTGATCCCTGAAATATTCCGCAATGGCTGTCGCTGTTTTTGCTGCCTTATTACGGATTAAAGCCGGTTTATCAGAGGTCGCCACAACAAGGACACTTCGTTTCATTCCCTCAGGACCTAAATCCCGCTCAACGAACTCCCGCACTTCCCTGCCACGCTCTCCAATCAGTGCGATAACATTAATATCCGCCTTCGTATTTCTTGCAAACATACCAAGCAGGGTACTTTTACCGACACCGCTTCCGGCAAAAATGCCGATTCGCTGTCCTTTACCGACTGTCAACAGACCGTCAACGGCTTTTACACCAAGCGGAAGCACCTGACTGATAATTTCCCTTGACATCGGGTCCGGCGGCTGTGCCTCAACGGAATATTCTTCTGTGAGCCCCAGTTCTTCACCATTCATTGGATTGCCCAGTCCGTCAAGTGTATGTCCCAATATGGCATCACCGACTTTTACCGCTAACGGTTTTTCTGTATTTTCCACAATACAGCCCGGTCCGATACCATCTACATTATCAAACGGCATCAAAAGCACTCTGGAATCTTTAAATCCTACAACTTCTGCATACAGATGGGACTCATTATCTGCGGAATGAATCACGCATAAATCATTGAGTTTTGCATCCGGTCCAATGGATTCAATGGTCAATCCGACAATCTTTGAAACCTTGCCCAGCTTATCAAAGTAGGATTTTTGTGTTAAATTATAGTATTTTGCTACATTAAATTCTGCCAAATCCAAATCCCCCAACTTACTACATACAGCTTAATAATTTAATCTGTTTAATGAGATTATGCAGTTCCACATCAAGGCTGCAGTTAAAAACTCCTGAATCTGTTTCTATCATACATTCATTCTGCTTTAACGCCATATCCTGCACAATATCAAGATTTACCTCATTGTTCATCGCACAATAGATTTTCCCCTGATTATTGAGTACAAAATTGTAATCATCAGGTGATACCTTAATGCTGTAGCTGTGACTGTTCTCTACATTCTTCAAAACATTGTTAATCAGATGCAGAACAATTTCTTTGTTGTCTTCAGAAACTGTATGTGTCACTTCGGTAAATACTGCCAGCAGTGCTTCAACAATCTGTGGTTCCATATCGTTTCTGCGCTGTTCATAATCTTCTTCCAGCTGTTTTACCAGCTGTGCGTGCTGCTGTTCTAATTCCTGTTTTTTTTCTGTGAGCTGGCGTTCTGATTCAATCGTTCCCGAATTAAATCCTTCCTTCTTTGCCTCTTCACGAATCTGTCCTGCCTGTGCCTGCGCCTGTGCCAGAATTTCTTCTGCTTCCGCTTTTGCCTGTGCAAGGATTTCTTCTGCTTCTGCTCTTGCAGCTTCAGCGGATTCCTGTGTCATTTCTTCTGATGCCGCTGCTTCTGTATCAATTTCATCTTCCGGAAGCCGTTCTACAACATCTGCATTTAACCCGTTGATAAATCCGTCCGAATCTGCCTTCTGACGGCTTGCCGCTCTTGCTGCTTCTACTCTGTCTTTAATAATATCATTGTAATCAATGATTCTTTCACTTTTACTGATTGTTGTTCCAACCTTTAGCAAATTAGACAATGATCTCGTCACCTCCGCCTCTTGCAATTACAATCTCTGCTGAATCTTCAAGCTTTCTGATTACATTTACAATCTTCTGCTGTGCTTCTTCAACATCTTTCATACGAACAGGTCCCATGAAGTCCATATCTTCGCGAATCATAACAGCAAGACGTTTTGAAAGGTTGTTTAAGATTACATTCTGTACTTCTTCTGTTGCACCCTTTAATGCAAGTGCCAGATCGGCATTGTCTACATCTCGTAATACACGCTGGATTGCTCTGTCGTCCAGTGAAAGAATATCCTCAAATACGAACATCTTCTTACGGATTTCATCTGCAAGTTCAGGTTCTTCAACTTCGAGAGTTTCCATAATATGTTTTTCTGTTCCACGGTCAACCGAATTGAGGATTTCTACGATTGCATCGACACCGCCGACAATTGTGTAATCCTGGTTGACCAGTGCAGAAAGCTTTCTTTCAAGCACTTTTTCGACCTGTTTGATAACATCCGGTGATGTTCTGTCCATCTGTGCAATTCTTCTTGCTACATCTGCCTGTTTCTCCGGTGGCAGTGATGACACTACCATCGAAGACATGGAAGCCGGCAGATATGCAAGAATTAAAGCGATGGTCTGCGGATGCTCGTCCTGAATAAAGTTTAACAGCTGGCTCGGATCTGTCTTTCTGACAAACTCGAACGGTCTTACCTGTAATGATGCTGTCAGCTTGCTGATAACATCCTTTGCCTTGTCTTCGCCAAGCGCCTTTTCGAGCAGTTCCTTTGCATAAGAAATACCGCCTTCGGCAATGTACTGCTGTGCCAGACATACTTCGTAAAACTCATTCAGTACCATTTCCTTGGTCTGTGGTGATACGCTGCTGGTGTTTGCAATTTCCAGCGTAAGCTGTTCTATTTCATCTTCTTTTAAATGTTTAAAGATTTGTGCTGATTTTTCCGGTCCTAATGCTATCAAAAGAATCGCTGCTTTTTCAACACCGTCCATTTCTTTATCTTTCCCTGCTGCCTTTGGCATACTCTCACTCCATTCCAATATACATCTATATCTTTATCTGCCTTTTATTAATCCCATCCGTCATTTAACCAGTTACGCAGCAGTAATGCCACTGCTTCCGGATTCTCATCAACGAATTTTTCAATTGCCTTTCTCGTTTCTGACTTCTCCTGAATATCAATGTCATCAACAGCAGGCTGGTTCTCTTTGGTTGTTGCAAGCATTTCTTCTACTGACAATTCCGGTTCTGTCTCCTCTACTGTTAATGGTCTTGCACTTCTGATTACTACAAATGCAAGCAGTCCTAAAATAACAACAGCGAGTGCAATCTGAATCCAGAAGCTTGCTGTCTGGAATACGCTCGGTGAATCCGAATCTTCAAAGTAATGTGTTTCATAAGCCAGTACATTGATATTGCCCTGTGCAACACCTGTACCTCTTGAAATCGCATCCAGCCATGTATTATCAACGTCTAATGCAACGGAATCTGCATTCTGTGCCTTAAACTCATCCCATGTCATGTTATCAAGATAGCCAAGCTTCTTACATTCATCCTCATTGTAAATGCGGTTCTTAATAAATGTAACCTGAAGCGTAGATGAATCATACACAATAGAACCCGGCTCTTTTGTTGTGGTTGTTACCAGTTCATTTGGCAGGTAAGCATACTTATGTACTTCATAGGTTGAAGTAGAAGAAGTCCCGTCTGTCACTTCATAGGTTGTATCATCATTTGATGTTGTACCCGGCGTGCCGCTCGCACCGTTTGTTCCAACAGATGTTTCATCATAGGACTCTGAATAAAGTCCCTGTTCCTGTCCGTCTGCCGGTGTATATTGCTTTGCAATCGTATTGACTGCATCCCAGTCGAGTACAAGATTCATTGTAATATAAGCATCATCGTATAAACCGGTTGCAAGAAGTCCCTGTCTTAATGAATTCTTGGTTGTATTTTCAATACGTTCCTTATACTTTAATTTGCTGTTGTAGCTGACACCGGAAACCGTTGAATTATTTGCACCGGAGTACAGTGTTGAACCATCACTGCTTAAAATTGTAATGTTGTCGGTATTACCGACTGATGTTGCAAGGAAATTCGCAATACTTTCCGCCTTTTCATCTTCCATCGTCTTTGACAATTTTAACGTAACACCTACTGATGCGTCAGAGGTTGCCGTATAAAAGGAATTGGTTGAATCTGCAAGCTGGATATTTACTGTTGCATTTTTAATTCCATCCATGGATTCCAAATCTGATTTCAGCTTTGATTCCAGATAATGTGCATATTTCTTTGTCTTATCCGATTCTGTCGTTGTAAAACTGCTGTTCATTGCATCGTCAAAGCTGTATCCGTCTGACTGGATATTCTCAGAGGCAATTAACATTTTAGCATCTGTCAGCTTTGCCTTTGGCACCTGAACAATCAGTGAATTATCTGCCACCTTATAATCATAGCTGTTACTCTTTAACAACGCCGTTACTTCACTTAATTCGGTATAATCCTTACAGGTTGTAAGCACCTGGTAATTCGGCTGGTTTAAAACCACTGCAAGAATTACAACCGCCACCAAAAACACAGCCACTGCACTTACAATTACCGTCTTTTGTTTTTTCGTCCAATTATTCCAGATTTCCAACAGTTTCTTTGGAATCTGTTTTATTCTTTCAGCCATCTATCCATTAACTCCCATCAATTAAATTGACATATTCATAATTTCTTTATACGCTTCAAGCGCCTTGTCACGAATTGCCACCGTATACTGTAATGCCATATTAGCTTTCTGCTGATAAACACCCAGTTCATGAGTATTGGTCATATTTCCCAGTGCAAAATCAACTTCTGCCTGCTGTGCCTGCTGAATATAGGTATTAGTACTGTCTAACAGTCCGGATACTGCATTATAAATGGAATCGAATGTACTGTCTGTCTTTGCTGTACTTCCCGTTGCCGAATCCTGCATTGCCTGTGAAACCTTTGATACATAATCTGTTCCAAGGCTGTTAATTGCTGATGTTACGTCCATAATAAATCTCCATTCCTCTATTTACGGTTTTATTTACTGCTTACTGTTCTCCAATTGTAAGTCCTTTATTTGCCATTGTTTTGCTTGCATTAAATGCAGAAATGTTTGCCTCATAAGATCTGGAAGCATCAATTAAATCTGTCATTTCCTGTACAACGTTTACATTTGGATAGGTTACGTATCCATTCTCATCTGCATCCGGATGTGACGGATCATATACCATATTCATATCTGTTGAATTATCTTCATAGACAGAAGTTACCTTTACACCATCGCCTAACAATCCATTGTGTGCCTGTTTTAACACGCTGGCAAAAGATGAACCGTTTGAGCTTGAGCCGGTCACGGCGGTTGAAGCTCTCAGTGTCTTTTCCGTAAATACGACTGCCTTTCTGACATAAGGTGTTCCATCGGACGTTCTTGTCGTATTGACATTTGCAATATTCTGTGAAATCACATCTGTCCGCAACTGCTGTGCCGTCATTCCAGAAGCACTGATATTAAAAGCTGTAAACATCGACATATTAATCATTCCTCCCATTTATAACAAACATTCTGCTAAAAGCTGTCACGCCTATTTATTTTAATACTGCCTTCATTCTTGTAAATTCATTATTCATGCTGTCTATTAACGCATTGTAATTAATCTGTTCTGCTGCCAGTTCAGCATTCTCTGTAGACAAATCCACGTTATTACCATCCATTCTGTATGACAATGTTGTATTTTCCGTATATGTCCTGGTTGTAATTCCGCTCAAATTAGCTTCATTCACCTTCTGTGTCAGCGTTGAAGCCGGTGTACCTGCCTGCTCAAGCGCAGACTTTAAATAAGTTGTAAATTCCACGTCCTGTCTTTTATAATTTGGTGTATCCACATTTGCAATGTTATTGGTAAGAACTTCCTCTCTTAACCAGCTTGCATCTGCTGCCGTCTTTAAAACATCTACATATCCAAATGCCCCCGAATTCATATTCTATACTCCTTTCTTCGATGCGTTCCTATGTACTCATCACATAAAAAACCTAAGATATATTATAAATTATATATGAAAAATTACAAGTTTTTTTTAGCATTTTTTACATTATTATTCTAATTTTGACAGATTTTACCATAAAAAAAGGACTGATGCGCTACACTTGTGTATCATAATTCCTATATACGCATCAGACCTTTTTATTAGTTTTGATCAAGTTTTTTTATTTCTTCAAAAACGACTTCATTAATGACTTTGATGTACGTTCCCTTCATCCCCGATGATCTGGACTCAATAACTCCTGCGCTTTCAAATTTTCTCAATGCATTTACTATAACAGACCTTGTAATACCAACCCTGTCTGCAATCTTACTCGCAACAAGAATGCCCTCTGTCCCATCCAATTCTTTAAAAATGTGTTTAATCGCTTCCAGCTCTGAAGAAGAAAGCGTACTGATTGCCGATTTCACAATCTGCTGTTTGCGGACTTCCTCAGCATTTTCCTCATTTACGGAACGCATCATCTCCAGTCCGACAACAGTTGTTCCATATTCACACAAAATAATGTCATCAATTTCATAGCTGTTATTGCTCTTGTACATAAACAGCGTTCCAAGCCGTTCACCGGCAATCTCTATCGGTGCAAGCAGTGCCTGAAACTTTTTGACATTCTCATTTGTAAATCCCAAAGTTGCCAGATTTACATTTTCTTTTGTCGAAAGAACACTGAGCAGTCTTTCATTCAGCATATTATCCACAAATCCGCCAACCTTGTCATAAATCAGTTCATCAATAACTTCCTCACTGTTATAAAATCCCGTGCCAAGCACCTTGCCTTTTTTACTGATCACAAGGATATTGGATTCGAGAATGCCGCTCAACACAGCACAGATATCATTGAATTCAACCCGATGTGAGTGATTGTTATGAAGCAATTTATTGATTTTTCTGGTTTTATCTAATAACTGGACACTCATTTCTATCCTCCTTATGTTTACTTGGCAAACTGCCATACTCTATTATTGATAATAACACGTTTTTCATTACAATTCAACTGAATTTACTGTATTTTTCACAAAATTTCACTTTATTTCAAAAGCTTTCTATTTATTTTCATCGTTTTCACGATTTTCTACATAGCCGCAGTTTTCATCACCGCACACCAGCTTATTGCCTTTTTCCAGCATATAGCCGCCGCATTTCGGGCATTTCTTATCAGAAGGCTTCTGCCATGTCATAAAATCACATTCCGGATTATCCTCACAGCCAAAATATCTTCTGCCCTTCTTGGTCTTTCTCATAACGACTTCTTTTCCGCACTTCGGACACGCCACACCGATTTTTTCAAGATATGGTTTGGTATTTCTACATTCCGGGAAACCAGGGCAGCCTAAAAACTTACCGTGCGGACCGTATTTTACAACCATGTTTCTGCCACACTTCTCACAGACAACATCCGTTACTTCATCTTCAATCTTTACCGATTCAAGTTCTTTTTCTGCTGCTTTGACGGCTTCATTTAAGTCCGGATAAAAATTTCTGATAACCTCTTTCCATTTTACTGAGCCCTCTTCCACACCGTCGAGCAGTGATTCCATGTTTGCGGTAAAATTCACATCTACAATAGAAGGAAATGCTTTCTTCATAATGTTATTGACCGCTTCACCCAGTTCTGTCACATAAAGATTTTTATTTTCCTTTGCAACGTAATGTCTTGCGATAATCGTTGTAATGGTCGGCGCATACGTACTCGGACGGCCGATTCCCAGTTCTTCGAGTGTCTTTACAAGCGATGCTTCCGTATAATGTGCCGGCGGCTGTGTAAAATGCTGCTGTGGATTCAGTTCATTTAATGTCAGTTCTGACTGCTCATCAATTCCCTTTACCAGTGCATTGGAGGCTTCCTTTTCTTCATTATCCTTATATACAGATAAGAATCCTTCAAACTTTACCTTGGAAGCTGCTACCGTAAAACGGTATTTTCCTGCCGCAATCTTTACAGAAATGGTTTCATAGACCGCCGGACTCATCTGACTTGCCGTAAAGCGCTTCCAAATAAGCTGATAAAGACGGAACTGATCTCTGGATAACGATTCTTTAATCACAACCGGCGACAGTGCAATATCTGTCGGCCGGATTGCTTCGTGTGCATCCTGAATCTTTTTATCATCTTTTTTATCCACACCGGTATTTCCTACATAATCCTTTCCATAAGAAGCTTCAATATATTCTGCTGCCATAACTACTGCTTCATCTGCTACTCTTGTGGAATCCGTACGCAGATACGAAATTACACCTATTGTTCCTCTACCTGCAATATCCACACCTTCATAGAGCTGCTGTGCAAGGCGCATGGTTTTTTGTGTTGAAAAATTCAATGTTTTTGCTGCTTCCTGCTGTAAGGTACTTGTTGTAAACGGCAGTGGGCATTTTTTTGTCTTTTCACCTTTTTTAATGCTTTCAACATAGAATTTTTCTTTTTCTACCGCCTGTGTAATTTCCTGTATCTGTGCTTCATCTTTAATGTCGATTTTCCCGTCAGCATCTCCGTAAAACTTTGCCGTCAGGGGCTTTTTCTCACCTTTTACGTCTAATACCGCTTCCATTGTCCAGTATTCCTGCGGAATAAATGAATTAATCTCATCTTCTCTGTCACAAATGATACGCAGTGCAACAGATTGTACACGACCGGCACTTAAGCCTCTTTTAATCTTTGCCCATAACAGTGGACTAATCTGATAACCTACCATCCGGTCAAGCACACGTCTGGACTGCTGGGCATCCACAAGATTCATATCAATCTTGCGTGCATTTTTAATAGAAGCTTTTACTGCATTTTTTGTAATTTCATTAAATGTAATCCGGTAAATATCTTTATCCTCCAGCTTCAATGCCTTTGCCAGATGCCATGAAATCGCTTCTCCTTCGCGGTCGGGGTCAGTTGCAAGATACACTTTATCTGCTTTTTTGACTTCTTTTCTTAAAGCAGCAAGAATATCTCCTTTCCCACGGATTGTTATATATTTCGGTTCAAAATCGTTATCTATATCAATTCCCATCTGACTTTTCGGTAAATCTCTGATGTGCCCCTGAGATGCCATAACCTCATAATTTGCCCCCAGAAATTTTTTAATCGTCTTTACCTTTGCCGGGGACTCTACGATTACCAGATATTTTGCCATAGTCTCTTTTTTCCTCCTCAAATCTCTAAATCGTTCCTTACATAACAGTTTTTTGAGATTTCCGTAATCAGCCCCTCAAGCTGCATTTCCAGAATCATCTGATTTAAATCTGCTATTTCAAGCCCTGTTTCTGCTAAAAGTTCATCAAGGCTTTTTGGATACAAATCGAAACAACTATACACCATATCTTTGGGGGTTGCAAGAAATTTTTTTTGTATTTTTTCTTTTTCTTCCCCTTTCCCGACTGTTTTATTCATAAAAATTTTATCTTTTAACGCCTTTGTCTGAAAAATATCTTCCGGTTTTGTAATTACAATTGCCCCCTGTTTTATCAGTTCATTACATCCTTCACTGAGCGGCTGCCCGATATTCCCTGGCACAACATAAACATCCCTATTCTGCTCCAATGCCGCATCTGCCGTTATAAGTGAACCGCTTCTTTTTCTAGCTTCTACAACAATCACCGCATCTGATATCCCGCTGATAATGCGGTTTCTAACCGGAAATCTACCTGCTGCCGGTACTGTCCCCGGCGGATATTCCGAAAGAATTTTCACCTGGT
>OGKF01001572.1_pt1 | contig 9962 bp, 8 predicted proteins | sample 1572391 | NCBI WGS metagenome assembly OGKF01 (sample SAMEA2582095, study PRJEB24529) | metagenome | biome: Human gut stool | place: China | collected 2011
GGCGGTACTGAAAAAATAATCCGTACAGCTTGAAAATTGTATGTGCCACTTCATTGGCAATCTTGTGCCAGCATATAGGCATAAGCGTGCCATTAAAGTGGCACATACATAGACTGTGAACGGCACGCTTAAGGTTTAAGCAACGAGCGCAACTCCTGCACGCCTTCCGATGCTCCTTTTTGAATTACATGTATCTGCCGCATGGAATGTACATCCACTGGCTTAGGGTCTATCAGGTACACTTCGGCATCGCGAGGCACATAGTTGAGCAATCCGGCAGCCGGATATACATTCATCGAAGTACCGATAATGACGAATATATCCGCTTTCTCCACATAGTCCACAGCCGTTTCAATCTCAGGAACCGACTCGCCGAACCAAACGATAAACGGACGAAGCTGAGTACCGTCGCCGGCTTTATCTCCCAACTTCACTTCGTACTCATCCGGTTTCAGTTCCTTTATGTAGTGCGGATTATAAGGGTCGCGGCTGGAACAGACCTTTGTCAGCTCGCCATGCAGATGAATCACGCGTTTGCTCCCGGCACGCTCGTGCAGATTATCAACATTCTGCGTAACGACCGTTACATTGAAGTCCTTTTCCAGCTCTGCAAGCCCGATGTGTCCGGCATTCGGCTTTACATCCAGCAACTGTTTCCGGCGTTCATTATAAAAATTAATCACCAATTCCGGGTCACGCGCATAGCCCTCCGGAGTGGCCACCTGCTCCACCGGATACTTATCCCATAATCCACCCGCATCACGAAAAGTACTGATACCGCTCTCCGCACTCATTCCGGCACCGGATAAAACAACCAAGTTTTTCATAATCTCCTCCTTCATTTAATATATGAATAGCAAAAATAGAATAGAATAATCGAATATCAAAGTCCGTGTCTGCATAATCTAAGTGGCCCGGCAACAATAATCGATTCATTTCTCCCCATTATCGCAATAAAAGTAGATAACTTATAAGACAATAAGAAATTTTAATTCCAAAAAGCCCGTTCATTCAAATAAAACACGTATTTTTGCCAATTGTAAATTTGCAATTGATTGAGAGTGAAAGATTCAACATTCTTCCTCCAATCTTCAACAAAAACATATATGGATAAATTTAGTTATGCAATCGGCCTCGGAATTGGCCAAAACTTGTTAGGTATGGGTGCCAAAGGCATCGCGGTAGAAGATTTTGCTCAGGCAATCAAAGATGTATTGGAAGGTAATCCGACAGCTATCAGCCACCAGGAAGCCCGCGAAATAGTGAACAAATATTTCGAAGAACTGGAACAGAAAATGAACGCCGCCAGCATCGAACAAGGCAAAGCATTCCTGGAAGAAAATAAAAAGAGAGCAGGCATTGTCACTCTTCCGAGCGGACTGCAATACGAAGTTATCACCGAAGGCAAAGGCAAACTTGCCAAAGCTACCGACCAAGTGAAATGCCACTACGAGGGTACACTGATTGACGGAACCCTGTTCGACAGTTCCATCAAACGCGGCCAACCGGCTGTATTCGGTGTCAATCAGGTAATCCCGGGATGGGTAGAAGCCCTGCAATTGATGCCCGAAGGTTCCAAATGGAAGCTATATATTCCTTCCGACCTGGCCTATGGCGCACAAGGTGCCGGAGAAATGATTCCCCCGCATAGCACATTGGTATTCGAAGTAGAATTACTTGAAGTATTAAACAAATAAATTTTTTAAAGCGAAATGAAGAAAATTACAACGCTGGCAGCCATCGCTGCCGTAGCCGGCCTTGCATCATGTACTCGATTCATTGTCTTATTCAATCGGTATGGCTCAGACTCAAGGTCTGAAAGGTTACTTGGTAGGCCGTATGGATGTTGACACAGCTTATTTAGCTGAATTTATCAAAGGCGTAAACGAAGGTGCCAAGAAAAGCGGTAAAAAAGAAACTGCTTACATGGCAGGTCTCCAGATCGGTCAGCAGATCAGCAACCAGATGATGAAAGGTATCAACCACGAACTGTTCGGCAACGATTCTGTAAAAACAATCAGCAAAGAAAACTTCCTCGCTGGTTTCATCGCCGGTACATTGGAAAAAGGTGGTTTGATGACTATGGAACAGGCACAAACCTATACTCAGACTGCAATGGAAGCCATCAAAGCAAAAGCAATGGAAGAAAAATATGCCGACAACAAAGCTGCCGGTGAAAAATTCCTTGCAGAAAACAAAACAAAAGAAGGTGTAAAGACAACTCCGAGCGGACTGCAATACAAAGTAATCACTGAAGGTAAAGGTGAAATTCCTGCCGACACTTGCAAAGTGAAAGTAAACTACAAAGGTACTTTGATCGATGGTACTGAATTCGATAGCTCTTACAAACGTAACGAACCGGCTACTTTCCGTGCCAACCAAGTTATCAAAGGCTGGACAGAAGCATTGACCATGATGCCCGTAGGTTCTAAATGGGAACTTTATATCCCGCAGGATCTTGCTTATGGCGCAAGAGAATCAGGCGGCCAGATCAAACCGTTCTCTACTTTGATTTTCGAAGTTGAACTGTTGAGTATCGAGAAAGATAAGAAATAATTTTCTGTCTAAATAGAAAAAGGAAAGAGGTGCAAAGTGATTGCCCCTCTTTTTTTTGCTTTTTCCTATTTTTTTTCTCGGAAAAGAAGAATAATTAAAATAAATCTCTATATTTGCTTACTATTTGATAACAACTGGAAATTACAATTTATTATTATGGAAAGAATAGACAACCTCGACAGGCAAATACTAGAGATTATCTCACAGAATGCCCGCATCCCTTTCAAAGACGTAGCAGCCGAATGCGGAGTGTCACGCGCAGCTATTCATCAACGTGTGCAGAGATTGATTGACTTGGGTGTCATCGTAGGCTCAGGCTATCATGTAAATCCGAAATCATTGGGATACAGAACATGTACGTATGTCGGCATCAAACTGGAAAAAGGCTCTATGTACAAATCTGTAGTGGCCGAGTTGCAGAAGATTCCGGAAATCGTAGAATGTCACTTCACCACTGGCCCGTATACCATGCTGACCAAACTTTATGCATGTGACAATGAACACCTAATGGATTTGCTGAATAACAAAATGCAAGAGATACCGGGTGTAGTAGCTACCGAGACATTGATTTCTCTGGAACAAAGCATCAAAAAAGAAATTCCTATCCGAGTAGAAAAGTAAGCCCATGGAATTTCTAAGTGAATATCACCTTGCAGGGTTATTCATCGGAATTTGTACCTTTTTGATTATCGGCCTTTTTCACCCTGTTGTGGTAAAGGCCGAATATTATTGGGGCACAAAATGCTGGTGGATATTCCTGATACTCGGTATTGCCGGTGTAGTTGCCTCATTAAGCATCGAGAACGTCATCATAGCTTCTCTGCTAGGCGTATTTGCCTTCTCCTCTTTCTGGACAATCAAAGAGGTTTTCGAACAGGAAGAAAGAGTAAAAAAAGGCTGGTTCCCCAAGAACCCGAAACGCAAATATAAATTCTGAGAAGAAAAGTCACGTAGTTTTTTATTGAAAGAATTTGCATAATTCAATAGAAAATACTACTTTTGTCACCGCATCCGATAAAAGGATACATCGGACTTGTAGCTCAGTTGGTTAGAGCAACAGACTCATAATCTGGAGGTCCCTGGTTCAAGCCCAGGCTGGTCCACTTTAGAAATCAGCGACTTACGTTTGTGCGTAAATCGCTGATTTTCGTTTTGCGAAAACAATGCGAAAACAAAAGGTTTGAGTTTCACATTATTACAAATAGAATATTAGTTAATCTCTGTGATATTTTATTTGTTATTGGGTAGAATTTGATGTTATTCAAGTCCAAGTCGCTTTTCTAATTCTTGAATGTGATCATTCACTCTGCGTTTTCGTGTATCTTCCGAAACAAATTTATCACAATATACTTTTATGTTGCCACAAACAGAAAAGCAAACAGATGAAATGAAGAGTGTTATTGGTTTTACCAATTCTTGCTTTTCTTCATAAACAGCTCTTTTCGTTGCGTGTGACAATTCTCCACGATAACAATACATTATGTCAATAAGAGAATCAAAATTCAGTTCTTTGTGTTTATCGGTGCATTCCTGTTTAATCTCTAAATACAAATCATAGTTCCGCTCTTTAATCATGCTTATTGTCGATAATACAGCATATTTAAGCATGTTAGATTTCTTAAAATTCTGTTTTTGCTCTCCAGAAAATTTACCCTTTGCAAAACAATATTCTAAAATCATGTAAAAATGAATATAAGCAGAAATATAATCTAGTTTGTCTAGATAGCTATTAGCTTCTCGAAAGAAATTATATGGAACTTTGGCTTCTGGTATAAATGTTTTATCAAGCATTAGTTTAGAGAAATTGTCACTAGTAATTAATACCTTTTTCTGTTTGTTTAATGATTTTCTCATAGAAAACAATAACTCGTTTTTAGCCTTGTCTGTCCATGATAAGTCTAAGTATTCATTATAATAGACTTTCATTATGCCATGTTGAAATCCACCATAAACTTCTATATTACGAAATATATCAAGCATCCTACTGTCAAGGTATTTGTCCACATTCATGGTAAATGATTTGTTTTCTCCATTTTTAGACAATTCGACTAAATCTGAATGCTCAATACTAATCTCTTTGGAAACAGATAACATGTACATTCCGCCCTCAAGATATAAACTAATTTTATGTAAACAATATAATATCTGTACTGGCTCTTTCAGTGCAAAGTTTCCATCAATAATTGTTTTGGCAGTAAATATAATATTCATATAGCCTATCTGATTTAAATATTCGAGTGTAAAGTTAATAAATTTATTTCCAAACAATAACGAAAATGAAAAATAATCATTATTTTTGCAATCAAAAGATGCAATAATGGAAGACGTAAACAGAATTAAACTCGTTTTAGTAGAGAAAAAACGTACCAGCAAATGGCTTTCAGAACAAATGGGGGTTAATCCATCAACTGTGTCAAAATGGTGTACAAACACATCGCAGCCAGATATAACCAGTTTGCTAAGGATTGCAGATTTGTTGGAAGTAGATATTAAAGAATTGATAGTTCGCGAGTATAAATCATATATATTGTCTCAAAAGGCATGAAGCAGTTTTCTGAAGCGACTCGGGTACAGATGCCTGCAATGGTTCATCTTACCCGAATAGGATATACTTACTTTGGTAAGCTGAGTGAAGATAAGAACGGCACAGTCTATGACGGTGACACGAATATTCTTTTACCTGTTTTTGAGCAACAGTTCAAAAAACTGAACCCTGGTCATGAGGGTGAATGGATGCAAGTGCTGAAAGACATCCGCAAAGAACTGAACGATGATGACCTTGGACGTGGCTTTTACAACCGCCTTAAAGTCGTATCTCCTGTAAAACTGATTGACTTTGACAATATCGAAAACAATACTTTCCATTTTACAGCTGAGTTTACTTGCAAGAATGGTCAGGATGAGTTCCGGCCAGACATCACCCTGTTTGTAAACGGACTGCCGCTTTGCTTCGTAGAAGTAAAGAAACCAAATAATCATGGTGGTATGCTGGCAGAAAGCGCACGGATGAACAAAGAGCGTTTCCCGAATAAGAAGTTCCGTCGCTTCATCAATATAACCCAACTGATGATTTTCAGTAATAATATGGAATACGATGCGTTGGGTGGTATCGTACCCATACAAGGGGCTTTCTATTGTACAGGCGCACGCACTTATTCTCCATTCAATTGCTTTCGTGAGGAAAACCCAAGCGGCCAGAAAATTGCTCCATACCATCATGATTATCCATATAAGGAGATTGACAGGGTAGCGGAAAAGAAAATACTGTCTGATTACAACTGTCAGGTAATCCATACCAGTCCCGAATATCAAACGAACCTCGATTTCAATACGCCCACCAACCGTATATTGACTTCCATGTGTTCGCCAGAACGCTTATTGTATATCATTAGATATGGTATCGCTTACGTCCGCATGGAGCGAGAGGTGGACGGCAAGATTGAATCTACCGACCAAAAGCATATCATGCGTTACCAGCAATTGTTTGCATCATTGGCTATTCGTAAGAAACTTGCCGAGGGAATAAAATCAGGAGTTGTTTGGCATACACAAGGTAGTGGAAAGACAGCTTTGTCTTATTATCTGACCTATATTCTCAATGACTTCTATTCTAAGCAGAACAAGGTCGCCAAATTCTATTTCATTGTTGACCGCCTTGATTTGTTGGAGCAAGCCACACAGGAATTTGAAGCCCGTGGACTGGTGGTTTCAACTGCTAACACAAGGGCGGAACTGATGGAGCAGTTCCGCAGCAACCAAGCACAACAAGGAACAAGCGGCCAAGCTGAAATTACAGTCGTGAATATACAACGCTTTGCAGAGGATAAGGAAAAAGTACGCATCAATGACTATGCTACAAATCTGCAACGTATCTTCATTCTCGATGAAGCACACCGTGGCTATAAACCCGGTGGATGTTTTCTTGCCAACCTTTTTGATGCGGACACTGATTCGATAAAGATAGCTCTCACGGGTACTCCGCTGTTAAAAGAGGAACGTGCAAGTTGCAAGGTCTTCGGCACTTACCTGCATACCTATTATTATGACAAGTCCATTGCAGACGGTTATACGCTGAAAATCATTCGTGAGGATATAGAAACATCCTACAAAGAGCGACTTTCGGACGTGTACGACAAGCTGGACACATTGGTGCAAAAGAAAGACATCCGCAAATCGGAAATCATAGAGCACCCCAGCTATGTGAACGAGCTGGCTCACTATATCATGCAGGACTTGAAAGAGTTCCGTAAGATACAAGGAGACGATACATTAGGCGGTATGGTCATCTGCGAAACCAGTGAACAAGCAAGACGGCTTTATGATGTATTCCAAGAGGAGTGGCAGAAATACCAACCAAAGCCTATCAAGATTAAGCTCCCTGACGGGACGTTTGTGGTAGGTGAACCCGAAGTGGATTACAAATCAAAGTATAGACCACTGAAAGCCGGAATCATTCTCCACGACACAGACGACAAGGAAACAAGAAAACAGACAGTCAAGGATTTCAAAAAGAATATGACCGTAGATATTCTTATTGTCTTCAACATGCTATTGACTGGTTTTGATGCACCTCGTTTGAAGCGTTTGTATTTCGGTCGTAAGCTGAAAGACCATAATCTACTTCAAGCCATTACCCGTGTAAATCGTCCATATCCGGGAATGCGTTACGGATTTGTCATTGACTTTGCCGACATTAAACGTAACTTCAAAGAAACAAACGAGGCTTATCTGCAAGAGTTGAATCGTTTTAACGATGTGGAAGAGACTGGTGACGGCAATGCCACAGACACTTTCACTCAAGTGATTGAGGACAAGGACGAGATTGTGGCACAAATGAAAAAAGTACGCCAGACCCTCTTCGATTATTCCTACGATAATGCGGAAGAGTTTTCTTCGGAGATTTCCACGGAAGAAGACAAGGCTGTTCTGCTTGACCTAAAACAGGCTTTGGAATCTGCGAAAAATATGGCAAACCTCGTGCGTACTTTCGGCGATGAGGACATGAAGGAACAATTCGCTAAACTTGAAATCACGAAGTTGCCTCAGTTGCTTTCCGAAGTACAAAGGCGTATTGGCATCATCAACCAAAAGGAAGCTTTTAGCATCGGTGATGAAACAAAGACACTAATCAATGAGGCGATGATGGATATAGAGTTCACCTTCTCTAAGATTGGACAGGAAGAAATGCGCCTTATTTCGGGTGGAGCGGAGCTGAAAGAGAAATGGCAACGCACCATTGCCTCGTTTACCCAGAACTTCGACCAAGACGATCCTGAATTTATGTCGCTGCGTGATGCTTTTATGGAACGCTTCAAGGAGCATGGCTTTGTGATTGACAGCATAGCCAAGTTCAACGAAGAGACTCAGGCTTTGGATGAAATCATAACCCGTTTGCAGGACTTGCAAAAACGAAATAATGCTTTGGTAAAGAAATATAAAGGGGATGAGAAGTTTGCCCGAGTACACAAGCGCATCCGTGAGGTCAACAAACAAAGAGAAGAGAAAGGGCAGAAGCCGATGTTCTCATTCCTTGATGATGAGATTGTAGCCATTCTCAATATTATCAAAGAGGATGTGGATGCCAAAGTATATGACCGTAACGATATTTTGAAAAAAGATGCATACTTCGGGCGCACGGTAATGGCTCTTATCAATGGGTGTTTGTATCATTTTCCACAAATAAGGCCGGAAATGGACGATTATAAGTTCATCCAGCAACGAATTTCACAACAATATATCAACCAATACAATGCCACATACGGCATGGCTTAAAAAGAAGGAATTATGTCAGATATAAAAGAAAAAACATTAAAGCTCATTGACGGACTGAAAGCGACATGCCAGTCTTACGGTATGGGCAACGATGGCAACGAATATAAGATAATCACTCAGGTGTTTCTCTATAAATTCTTGAACGACAAGTTTGGCTATGAGTTGAAAAACGCCAAAAGCGATATTGCCAAGAAACTGATAGGGGATGTGAAATGGGAAACGGCATACGAGAACCTTTCGGATGATGAGCGTATGCTTATCCAAAGTGCCATTTCGCCCGATGTTCCTATGCTTGAGCCTTATCACCTGATAGCTAACCTTTGGAACCAGCAAAGTAAAGGGGATTTCGATACAATCTTTGATTCCACGATGACAGACATTGCGGAGCAAAATGCGGATATTTTCTCTACGCAAACAACTGCCAACACAAAGATTCCTTTGTTTGAGGCTTTAACACCGTTTGTGACTGACACGGCACAACGTGCGCCATTCGCTCGTGCTTTGGTGGACAAGCTTGTGAACTTCTCTTTTGAAGAGGCATTTGCTCAAAACTACGATTTCTTCTCCAGTATATTTGAGTACCTGATAAAGGACTACAATACAGCCGGAGGTGGTAAGTACGCGGAATACTATACTCCTCATGCTATTGCCACGATTATGGCCCGTCTTTTGGTGGGTGACAATGCTGACCTTCATAGTATGGAATGTTATGATCCATCAGCAGGAACAGGAACCCTTCTTATGGCACTTAGTCACCAGATTGGTGAAGACCGTTGTACCATCTTCTCGCAAGATATTTCTCAACGAAGCAACAAGATGCTGAAGCTGAATCTGCTGCTTAATGGGCTTGTCTCTTCACTTGACAATGCTATTCAAGGTGATACCCTTGTTAATCCTTATCATAAGAGCGATGGCGGACAGCAACTGCGCCAATTCGACTTTGTTGTCAGCAATCCGCCCTTCAAGATGGATTTCTCAGATACAAGAGAAAAGATAGCTGCCATGCCTGCACGTTTCTGGGCAGGAGTGCCTAATGTGCCTGCTAAGAAAAAAGAATCAATGGCAATCTATACTTGCTTTATCCAGCATGTTATCAACTCGCTGAAAAAGACAGGCAAGGGTGCGATTGTTATCCCAACCGGATTTATCACAGCTAAAAGTGGTATTGAGAACAAGATACTTCATAAAATAGTAGATGATAAGATTGTATATGGCTGTGTTTCCATGCCAAGCAATGTATTTGCCAATACGGGTACGAATGTAAGTGTGTTATTCTTCGACAAGTCGGCAACCACAGATAAGGTAATTCTGATTGATGCCAGCAAATTGGGTGAGGAATACAAGGATGCCAACGGATTGAAGAAAGTACGTCTAAACGATGAGGAGATAGAAAAGATTGTCGGCACATTCCAACGCAAGGAGGCCGTAGATGATTTTTCTGTAGCCGTTACCTACGATGAGATTAAGGAAAAAGGATATTCGCTCTCAGCCGGACAATATTTCGACATCAAGATTGATTATGTAGATATTACCGAGGAGGAATTTAACCAACGTATGGCTAACTATAAGCAAACCCTTTCCGAACAATTTGCAGAAAGCCATCGGTTGGAAGAAGAAATCATGAAACAGTTGAA
>OGKF01001574.1_pt1 | contig 9956 bp, 8 predicted proteins | sample 1572391 | NCBI WGS metagenome assembly OGKF01 (sample SAMEA2582095, study PRJEB24529) | metagenome | biome: Human gut stool | place: China | collected 2011
GGCCAGGGAACAGGGGAAGATCCGTTTCATCGGCATTACTAACCATCGTTTGGCAGTAGCCGGCGAGGCCATAGAATCTGACTTGTATGCAACGCTGCAGTTTCCTTTCAGTTATCTGACGACTGAGAAGGAACTGGAGCTTGTCCGTGCATGTGCTGCTCACGGCATGGGCTTTATTGCCATGAAGGCACTGGCGGGAGGGCTGATAAATAATTCTGCAGCCGCTTATGCTTATTTGGCGCAATTTGATCATGTACTGCCTATTTGGGGCGTGCAGCGTGAAAATGAACTGGATGAATTTTTGAACTATATCGACTGCCCACCGCTTCTGACAGCAGAGCTGCAGACAGTAATCAATAAAGACCGGCAGGAGCTGATCGGCAGTTTCTGCCGTGGCTGCGGCTATTGTATGCCTTGTCCGGTGGGAATAGAGATCAATTCCTGTGCCAGAATGTCGCTGATGATCAGGAGAGCACCGCAGGCAGCGCAACTTACTGACAAGGCCCAGGCTATGATGAAAAAGATCGAAGACTGCCTGCACTGCGGTAAATGTAAGGCAAAATGCCCTTATGGCCTGGATACTCCCAGACTGCTGGAAGAAAACTATCAGGATTATCGAGAAATATTAGCGGGAAAGATGATCTGAAGCAAACTGCTTAAAAGCGCAGGCTTAGTGCCTGTGCTTTTTTATATAGTTTTGTCTACAGAAAAAGCAGGGAGTTACAGTAAAGATTTTTTAAGAAAATTTAAAAAAGTAAAAGGAGAAACGCAATTTATGGCGAATACAATCAGGTAACCTAAATTGTGAAAACTTAGAGGAGGCAGAAGAATGCATACTTACAGTATGGAGCTTGGCGGCAGAACGCTTACCATGGAAATCGGTAAGATCGCTAAGCAGGCAAATGGAGCCGTATTGGTTCGTTATGGCGATACCGCAGTAGTTGTTGCGGTAACTGGTACAAAAACACCCAGGGAAGGAGTAGACTTCTTTCCGTTGACTGTAGATTTTGAAGAAAAAATGTACGCTGTCGGTAAAATCCCCGGCGGCTTTATCAAACGTGAAGGTCGTCCCGGCGAGCAGGCCATTTTGACCAGCCGTCTGATCGACCGTCCGATCCGTCCGATGTTCCCTGACGGGTATCATAATGATGTGCAGATAGTAGCTACTGCTGTATCTGTTGACCCTGATAATGCTCCGGATATGCCGGCAATGATCGGCGCTTCCTGCGCTTTATCTATTTCCGATATCCCCTTCGAAGGCCCAATCGCAGGTGTACGCGTTGGTCTTGTCGATGGTGAATTTGTTATCAATCCTACTGTGGAACAGGCTAAGGTCAGCCTGCTGAACCTGGCTGTTGCCGGTACTAAAGACGCTATTTTGATGGTTGAGGCCGGTGCGAAAGAAGTTTCTGAAGAAACAATGCTTGACGCTATCTGGTTTGCCCACGGCGTTATTAAAGAGCTGGTAGCCTTCCAGGAAAAAATCATGGCTGAAGTCGGTAAAACTAAAATGGAAGTTCCTGTTTATGAACCTCCTGCTGAAATCGCTGCCGAGATCGAAGCCTATGGCGCAGATAAACTGAAAGAAGCTTTGATGGATGCTAATAAATTAGAGCGTGAAGAAAACGTTGCTAAGGTAAAAGCTGAAATCGCAGAAGTTTTCATTGAAAAATATCCTGATAATGCAAAAGACGTAGCTTACATCACGCAAAAGCTGGTGAAAAAGATCGTTCGCCGTACTATTTCCGTTGATAAGATCCGTCCTGACGGACGTCAGCTGGATGAAGTACGTCCTGTTACCTGCGAAGTAGGCCTGCTTGCACGTCCGCATGGCAGTGCGCTCTTTACCCGCGGCCAAACTCAGATCCTCAACGTTCTGGCACTCGCTCCGCTGCGTGAAGCACAGATCCTTGACGGTTTGGGAGTAGAAGATACTAAACGTTATATCCATCATTATAATTTCCCGCCGTACAGCGTTGGTGAAACCAAACCCATGCGCAGTCCCGGACGTCGTGAGATCGGTCACGGCGCTTTGGCAGAACGTGCTTTACTGCCGGTCATTCCTTCCGAAGACGAATTCCCGTATGCTATCCGTCTGGTTTCCGAAACTCTGGAATCCAACGGTTCTTCCTCTATGGGCAGCGTCTGCGCCAGCACCCTGTCTTTGATGGATGCAGGCGTACCTATCAAAGCACCTGTAGCAGGCGTAGCCATGGGTCTGGTCAAGGACGGCGAATATTTCACTATCCTCACCGATATCCAGGGTCTGGAAGACTTCTTCGGCGATATGGACTTTAAGGTAGGCTGTACTGAAAAGGGTATCACTGCTATCCAGATGGATATTAAGATCCATGGTCTGACCCGTCCGATCATTGAAGAGGCAATTGCAAGAACCCGTGAAGCAAGAATGTACATCTTAGACAATGTTATGAAGCCAGTTATCTCCGAGCCTAGAAAGCACTTAAGCCAGTATGCTCCAAAGATCAAGCAGATCACCATTGATCCTCAGAAGATCGGCGATGTAGTTGGTAAGCAGGGCAAGTTGATCAACAAGATCATCTAAGAGACCGGCGTTAAGATCGACATCAGCGATGATGGTATTGTAAATGTTTGCGGTACTGACGAGGCTATGATCGACCGCGCTATCGCTATTATTACAGGAATTGTTACTGATATCGAAGCTGGAATGGTATTTACCGGCAAGGTAGTACGTATCATGAACTTCGGCGCATTTGTACAGCTGGCACCAAACAAAGACGGTATGGTACACATCTCCAAGCTGTCTGATAAGCGTGTTGCAAAGGTAGAAGATGTTGTAAACATCGGCGACGAAGTAACTGTTAAGGTTGCAGAAGTTGACAAGATGGGAAGAATTAACCTGACCATGAGACCAAGTGACCTGGCAGAGAAGAAGGAAGAAAAAGAAGAAAACTAAAATCAGAGGGTGAGAAAATGAAAGTAAGAACAAGATATGCACCAAGCCCTACAGGAAGAATGCATGTTGGAAATTTGAGAACAGCTCTGTATGCGTACCTGATCGCAAAACATGAGGGAGGCGACTTCCTTTTAAGAATTGAAGATACAGACCAGGAACGTTATGTAGAAGGCGCTGTAGATATCATTTACAGAACCCTGGAAGAAACCGGTCTGGTCCACGATGAGGGACCTGACAAGGATGGCGGCTGCGGTCCTTATGTTCAGAGTGAGCGCCAGGCTTCCGGAATTTATATGGAGTATGCAAAGCAGCTGGTAGAAAAAGGAGAAGCATATTACTGCTTCTGTACACCAGAGCGTCTGGAGTCCTTAAGAAAGACTGTAAACGGTGAGGAGATCATGACCTATGATAAGCACTGTCTGCACCTTTCCAAAGAGGAAATCGAGGCAAATTTGGCTGCTGGAAAGCCATTTGTTATCCGTCAGAATAACCCGACTGAGGGAACTACCACCTTCCATGACGAGATCTACGGAGATATCACTGTAGATAACTCTGAACTGGATGATATGGTACTGATCAAATCTGATGGTTATCCTACCTACAACTTTGCAAACGTAGTAGACGATCATCTTATGGGCATTACCCATGTAGTAAGAGGAAATGAGTATCTTTCTTCTTCACCAAAGTACAACCGTCTGTATGACGCTTTCGGCTGGGAAGTGCCGGTTTATGTACACTGCCCGCTGATCACAGATGAAAGCCATCACAAGTTAAGCAAGCGCTGCGGACATTCCTCTTTTGAGGACCTGGTAGAACAGGGCTTTGTTCCGGAAGCAATCGTAAACTATGTGGCACTTCTTGGCTGGTCTCCAGAAGGCAATAACGAGATCTTCTCTCTGGAAGAGATGGTAAAGGAATTTGATTACCACCGTATGAATAAGTCTCCGTCTGTTTTTGATATGACCAAGCTTCGCTGGATGAACGGCGAGTATATCAAGGCAATGGACTTTGATCGTTTCTATAAGCTGGCTGAGCCATACTTAAAAGAAGTGATCAAGAAAGACTTAGATCTTAAGAAGATTGCAAATATGGTAAAGACCAGAATTGAAGTATTCCCGGAGATCAGGGATCACATTGATTTCTTTGAGGAACTTTCTGAGTATGACATTGCTATGTATACTCACAAGAAGATGAAGACAAACGCAGAGACTTCCCTTAAGGTATTAAAAGATGTACTTCCTATTCTGGAAGCACAGGAAGATTTCAGCAATGACGCTCTGTTTGCAGCACTTTCCGCTTATGTAAGTGAAACTGGCGTAAAGACAGGCTTTGTTATGTGGCCTGTACGTACCGCTGTTTCCGGCAAGCAGATGACTCCTGCAGGCGCAACTGAGATCATGGAAGTTCTTGGAAAAGAAGAATCATTAAAACGTATCCGCAAAGGCATTGAAATGCTGGAGGCTTAATACATGGCTTTTAATGAAGCACAGAAAAGGGCGATCCGTCACACAGACGGACCTGCCCTTGTACTTGCAGGACCCGGCTCAGGTAAGACTACGGTCATTACCAACCGGGTCCGTTATTTAACGGAAAAAGTGGGCGTGGAGCCTGGAAATATCCTGGTGATCACCTTTACCAGGGCGGCGGCCCGTGAAATGAAAGAACGATATGAACGGATAACCGGGACAGGATGCAGCAGAGTCTCTTTTGGGACCTTCCATTCTGTCTTTTTTATGATATTAAAACTGGCATACCGGTATCAGGCCTCCAATATCGTAAAAGAAGAGCAGCGCATCCAGTTTATCAGGGAGCAGTTAGACCAGACAGATCTGGAGATCGAGGACGAAGGAGAGTTTATTTCTTCTGTATTGTCAGAGATCAGCCTTATTAAAGGGGAATTAATGTCCTTAGATAACTATTATGCAAAAAGCTGCTCCCAGACCGTCTTTAAAGAACTGTATGATGGCTATGAGCATCGTCTTCGCAAACAGGGACTTCTGGATTTTGATGACATGCTTGCCATGTGCTATGAGCTTTTTAAAGAACGTAAGGATATTTTACAGGCATGGCAGAGAAAATATAAGTACATACTTATCGATGAATTTCAGGATATCAACCAGATCCAGTATGAGATCGTAAAAATGCTGGCTCTGCCGGAGAACAATCTGTTCATCGTAGGAGATGATGATCAGTCCATTTACCGTTTCCGGGGCGCAAGGCCGGAGCTAATGCTTGGATTTGAAAAAGATTATCCAGATGCAGAGAGAATCCTGCTGGATGTAAATTACCGCTGCGTGGATCCGGTGATCGAGAGCGCAGGAAAACTGATCGCTAATAATAAAACACGTTTCCAGAAAGAGATCCATGGAAACAGGGGAAAAGGCTGTCCTGTATTTGTAAAAGAGTGGCCGGACCCTTTAGCAGAGACAAAGGCTATTACAGAAGAACTGCGGGATTACCACCAGATGGGGATCGCTTACGAAGATATGGCGGTTTTATACCGCACCAATCAGGGACCAAGACTTCTGATCGAGCGGATGATGGAATACAATATCCCCTTTCATATGCGGGATACAGTGCCAAATCTTTATGAACACTGGATCTCCAGAAATGTGTTCTGCTACATTTACGCGGCCTTAGGGGATCTGAGCCGTTCCAATATACTCCAGATCATCAACCGGCCTGCAAGGTATATCAGCCGGGATGCCTTAGATACCAAGGTGATCCGATGGGAACAGCTGAGATCTTTCTATCAGGATAAAAACTGGATGCTGGACCGTATTGACCAGCTGGTATACGACCTGGAAATGCTGCGGGAAATGGCTCCGGCAGGTGCAGTAAACTATATCCGGAAAGCTATTGGATATGACGATTACTTAAGAGAGTATGCCAATGAGCGAAGACTAAAGCCGGAGGACCTGTTTGAGGTCTTAGATGCCCTTCAGGAGAGTGCTGTGCCCTTTAAGACCTATGAGGCATGGTTCAACCATATGGATGAGTACAAAGAGCAGCTAAAGGAGCAGTCTGCCTTAAGAGAGGCAGAAAAAGAAGGTGTCAGTCTGATGACCATGCACAGCTGTAAAGGTCTGGAATTTAAAGTAGTATATATCCTGGATACAAATGAAGGCATAACACCTCATCATAAGGCGGTTTTAGAGCCGGATCTGGAAGAAGAACGGCGCATGTTCTATGTGGCAATGACCAGAGCAAAGGACCGGCTGCATATTTTTTATGTAAAAGAGCGGTATCACAAGCGGCAGACCGTATCCCGGTTTGTAGTGGAGACAGGACTTCTTGGTAAAAAAGGGGATTTAGAAAAAAATGGAAAACAGGGAAGAAAATAAGGAGAGGGAATCTGGTAAAAGAACAGATGGCCTGGTCCATATCTACTGTGGGGATGGAAAAGGAAAGACCACTGCTTCTGTAGGTGCAGCCGTCCGGGCAGCAGGAAGCGGAAAAAAAGTGGTGATAAAACGTTTCCTGAAAAATGATCATTCCGGGGAAGTGGAAGTTTTAAAACAGATCCCGGGGATAACAGTCCTGCCATGTACCAGGCAGTTTGGATTTTCCTGGAAAATGAGTTCCCAGGAGAAAGAAGAGGCAAAGGAATATTACGGGGAAGAACTGGAAAAAGCCTGGAAAACAGCATGGGGTCAGGATGCAGATATGCTGATCTTAGATGAGGCGGTAGGCGCCTGCAGCCTTGGCTTTATAAAGGAAGAACGCCTGCTGGAACTGATTGGTTGTAAGCCAGAAAAATTAGAAGTGATCCTGACAGGCAGAAATCCTTCTAAAGAACTGCTTGCAGCTGCAGATTATGTCACGGAAATGGTCATGCGTGCCCACCCTTATACCAGGGGAATACCCGCCAGAAAAGGAATTGAATATTAGCTTGCAATTTTACAGGCAGTCTGATAAAGTGTAAATGAACAGCGAAAAGCTGTAACATTTAACCGGATTGGATATGAAAGGAATAAAATATGGCAGACGAGAAGAATTTAAATGAAGAAGAGGAAATGACCGTTACCCTGACATTAGATGATGATTCTGAAATCGAGTGCGTGGTCCTTAACATCTTCTCTGCAGGAGACCGTGAATATATTGCCCTTCTTCCTATGGAAGGAGCAGAGTCCGAAGAAGGAGAAGTTTATCTGTACCGTTACAGCGAGACAGAAGACGGAACTCCTGTTCTGGATAACATCATGGATGATGATGAGTACGAGATCGTTGCTGACGCATTTGACGAAATGTTAGATGACCAGGAATACGATGAGCTGGTAAGCGAAGAAGATTTAGACGACTAATTCTATTAGATCATGTATCTGAATGCTTGTAGGGCATTATAAAGCATTATAAAGCGGAAAGAAAGCCGGGATATGTAAATGTGCATGTCCCGGTTTTTTGCACTTAAACAGCCTAGTTGTGAAACTTGTGTGAAAGCGTAGAAAACCCGGATTTTTTTGTTATAATAAGGGCGAAGTAAGTTTTTTATAAGTACATAAAATAAGCAGGAGGAGCAGGAAATGGATGCTTTGAAAATATTAATGGTAGATGATGAAGAGAGAATGCGGAAACTGGTAAAGGATTTCCTTACCAATAAGGGATTTTCTGTAGTAGAAGCAGGTGACGGAGAAGAGGCTCTGGAGATCTTTTTTGCCCAGAAAGACATTGCGCTGATCTTATTGGATGTAATGATGCCGAAAATGGACGGCTGGGAAGTCCTTAAGACCATCCGGAAATACTCTAAAGTGCCGGTGATCATGCTGACAGCCAGAAGTGAGGAACGGGACGAACTTCAGGGATTTTCTTTAGGAGTGGATGAATACATTTCCAAACCATTCAGTCCAAAGATCCTGGTTGCAAGAGTAGAGGCCCTTCTTCGCAGGACCAATGCAGTATCTGCGGATGTAATGAATATCGGTGGCATCTGTATTGATAAGGCAGCCCACAGAGTGACCATCGACGGAAAAGAGATCGAATTAAGTTTCAAGGAATTTGAACTTCTCACCTATTTTGCAGAAAATCAGGGAATTGCCCTTTCCAGAGAGAAGATTTTAAATAATGTATGGAATTACGATTATTTTGGAGATGCCAGAACCATTGACACCCATGTAAAAAAACTGCGCAGCAAAATGGGGGAAAAAGGTGATTATATTAAGACCATCTGGGGAATGGGCTATAAATTTGAGGTGAGTGAAGAATGAAACGCTCCATCCGAACTACATTTATAGGACTGTTTATCGGCCTGCTGGCAATGGTCCTGTTAGCCGTATGGGCTATGAACAGCTTCTTTTTGGAAAATTATTATCTGAATGATAAAGTAAAGATCCTTCAGGATACCTATACCCAGATCAATGCATATGCAATGGAAAAAGCGGCAGCCGGGGAAGACATCATGGATGACCTGCAAAGTCTTTATTCTAAAGACGGAGAACAAAATGAGATCACCAGGCTGATCCGCAATGTAAATGAAAAATACAATATTACGGTAGTGATCGTAGACAGTACCAATGATGAAACGTATCCTTCTTTCTGGGATGGAAGACTTTTAGCAGACCGTGTGCAGCAGTATATCCTTGGAAAGCGTGGACCAAAGACAGAAACACTGGTGCATGAAGAAAACTACACCATTGAAAAAAGTTTTGACAAACATGCCAAAAGCTTCTATCTGCAGAACTGGGGCTTCTTTGAAGATAATAAGACTATCTTTATCATGTCCATGCCTATTGCAAGTATACATGAAAGCGTAGATCTGTCTAACCGTTTCATGGTATATATCGGTCTTATTGCCTTGGCAGCAGGAAGCATTATCATGTATTTTGCAGGGAAAAAGATCACTTCTCCTATTCTCTCTCTTGCAGCTTTGTCGGAGCGGATGTCAGAGCTGGATTTTGACGCCCGTTATACAGGAGACTCCGAGGATGAAATCGGTGTACTGGGAAATAGTATGAATACTCTTTCGGAAAAGCTGAAGGAAACCATAGGAGAACTGAAAACAGCCAATAATGAACTGCAAAAGGACATTGAAGAGAAGATACGCATTGATGAAGCCCGAAAGGAATTTATCGCCAATGTATCTCATGAACTGAAAACACCTATTGCCCTGATCCAGGGATATGCAGAGGGACTTACAGAAGGAATGGCAGAGGACCCGGAAAGCAGGGACTATTACTGTGAGGTCATTCAGGATGAAGCCGGAAAAATGAATAAAATGGTAAAACAGCTTCTTACCCTTACAGCCCTTGAATTTGGCAATGACAAACCAGTTATGGAACAGTTTGATCTGGTTACATTAATAAGCGGTGTTCTTTCATCTGCAAAGATCCTTCTTCAGCAAAAAGAGGCTCAGGTTATATTTGATGCAAGCGAACCGGTCATGGTATGGGCGGATGAGTTTAAGATAGAAGAAGTAGTGACCAACTATCTGAATAATGCCATGAACCATTTGGACGGGGAAAAACGCATTGAGATCCGCATTGAGAAAAATGATAAAGAGGTAAAAGTAACGGTATTTAACACAGGGCAGAATATACCGGAGGAAGATCTTGGAAAACTCTGGACTAAATTCTATAAAGTAGATAAGGCACGCACCAGAGCTTACGGCGGAAGTGGCATTGGCCTTTCCATTGTGAAGGCGATCATGGATTCCCACAATAAGGCCTGTGGCGTACAGAATGTAAAAGATGGTGTGGAATTCTGGTTTACACTGGATTGCAGCATCTGATAAATATAGTATAAAGGGGTGCTTGGAGGCACCCTTTTATAGTGCGAAAATGTGCGGCAAAATTTTTTTGAAAAATAATTAAAAAGTTGTTGACATTCTGCTGTGGATCTGATAATATATATTTCGCTGTCGCAAGACAGAAAAACAAAAAGAAAAATAAATAAAAAAGTTGTTGACAAAAGCAAATACTTATGATAATATATCAGAGTTGCTGCTGAAGAAGTTAACAACAACGAACCTTAATAATTGAAGATTAAACAGTATGTAAAACCCTGAAAATTCTAAAATAAAAGGTCT
>OGKF01001577.1_pt1 | contig 9946 bp, 7 predicted proteins | sample 1572391 | NCBI WGS metagenome assembly OGKF01 (sample SAMEA2582095, study PRJEB24529) | metagenome | biome: Human gut stool | place: China | collected 2011
GTCCATGTGGACACCCGCCCCGCCAAAAGCCGCTGGACAGGTTAAGAAGGAGGTGAATCCAATGGAAAGCATCCTGTCCGCCCTGATCGCCGGTGCCGTGACCCTGATCGGGGTGCTGATCGCCAACAGCCGCAGTCAGGCCGTGACCGACACCAAACTGGAAGAACTGACCCGCGAGGTGCGCGAGCACAACAATTTCGCCCGCCGCGTGCCCATTCTGGAAGAGCAGATGAAGGTGGCCAACCACCGCATCGCCGACCTTGAGAACCACGAACGAATGAAAGAGAGGAACTGATTTATGGAACTGAGCAACAAGATCTCCGCCGCTACCCTGGCCCGCACCGCTGTGCTCCTGCTGGCCCTGACCAATCAGGTGCTGAGCGCAATGGGCAAGCCCGTGCTGCCCATCGAGAGCACCACCGTGGAGCAGCTGGTCACCGCCGGCATCACCACCGTGGCCGCATTGATCAACTGGTGGAAGAACAACAGCTTCACCGCTGCCGCCGTGGCCGCCGACAGCTACATGGCCCGGCTGAAGCAGAAGCAGTGATCGCCGACTGCCCTATATAAGGTAGAGGGCAAGGCCCCCGGAGACGCAGGTTTCCGGGGGCCTTTTTCGTCTGCAGCAGGGCGGCAGGAGAAATTCCAGCCGGTTCTTTGCCAGAAATTCCGTCCCTCAAAAAGTGGTTTTCCGCAACAATCCGCACACTCTGCACCAGTACCGCAACCGCATCATTTCACATCCGCAACAGTTTCTCTTTTTTCTGCAACAAATTCTTGTGATTTGTGCAAAATATCCAATTCAGACTTTGGAATATTTTCACAAATCATGCGTTTCTACATATTTTTTCTTGACAACCCGCACCAGAAAATGGTATAAAAGAAGCAGGATAGCAAGCCTCGAAATATGTCCATTATATGGGACAGTTATAATGCGTAAAAGACTTGACACCATTTGAAAGGAGCCATCAATCATGACGAACAAAAAGCTGAAACTCGCTGCCATGTCCGTAGCCCTGACCGCCTGTGTTGCTGTACAGCCCATGGCTGCCCATGCTGTGGAAGGCCCCGACCCTGCCGAGGATAACGCTGCCCCGCAGGCCGAACCCGCCCCTGTGGAAGGTGAGACCGCAGAAGGCGAGGTCGAGGGCGAAGAGGGCAAGCAGGAGGAGTTTACCCCCCCCGGTGAACGAAGAGGCCAAGAGCGAAGAGCAGGCCCCTGCGTTCGGCCCCGGCACCAAGACCGATGACATCACCATTGACTATAAACCTGCTGAGAAGCCGGAACAGCCCGGCAAATCCGGTGAGGACGGTGAAGCCGACGGCTCTGAGGGCTCCGGCGAGACGGACGAGACTGAGAACCCCGACGGCACCTATGTGAAGGGTGACGTGATCGACAACAGCAAGAAGGACGAAGCCACCGGCAAGGACGGCAAGATCGGCACCGCCACCAAGGAAGAGACCCCCGACAGCTCTTCCAGCACCACCGTCGTGGACCCCGACGCCGAGGTGAAGAAGGGCGACCCCGTGGTGGGCAAGGACGAGGACGGCAACACCACCATCACCACCCCCACCGAGACCACCGGCACCGAGACTACGACCACCACCGGCACCGGCAAGGCCGATTCCTCCACCACCATCACCGACACCAAGAAGGGCGAAGAGATCGACCTCGACGACGAGCTTGGCAAGGACGTGCGTCCGGACTGGAAAACCGATAAGGATGCCAAGCTGGGCGGTTACACCGTGGACAAGGTCGAGCCCGCCAAGGACGGCAACTCCAAGACCCTGACCCTGAAAAAGACCAGCGAGCCCGAAACGAAGGAAATGTCCGCTGAGGACGTTGCCAAGCTGCTGGATGTCCCCGAGGACGGCGTGGAGAAAAAGACCGACGACGAGGGCAAAACCACCTATATCCTGAAAAAGGAAGAGACCTCCACCGACGAGAACGGCAACACCGTCACCCGCGTCACCTACTACAAGATCACCGGCAATACGGTCGAGACCACCACTGAGACCACTCTGAAGCTCAAGGTGGAAAAGGGCACTGTGGATGTTGATGAGAAGGACCTGACCACTGAGATCGAACTGCCAAGCATCACTGCCAAGAACACCGACGAGACCAAGACGGATGTCATCGAGATTTCTTCGGAGAAGCTGGGCGAAATGCTCAAGGACGAGTACTATAACAACGATACCGGCGAGTATGTCTATACGGAAACCGATGCAAACGGCAAGGAATATACCTATAAAGTCAAGAAAACGGAAGACACCAAGCCGCTCACCAACAAGCAGTTGGCCGACCGTCTGGGCGAGGGCTTCACCGGCGATGACAACGGCGTTTACTACAAGGGCGAAAAGCTGAACCTTGACCAGATGGAAGCCGTCCGCAAGACTTTGAGTTACACCGTGGAGGTCACCGAGGTCACCAAGACCCCCGGCCAGGTCGAAGGCGGTCAGGAAAGCATCAAGAGTGCCGAGGAAACTGCCAAGCTGGAAGCCATCAAGGCCGCTCTGACGGATGCCGCCAAGAAAACCGGCATCAATGTGGACAGCGAGGATTTCAAGAACCAGCTGAATACGATCGATCCCACCGGCAAAGGCCAGCTCAATCTCAGCTATACCGATGCAGACGGCAATGTTCATACTGTCACCCTCCGCTATGACGGTGCAACGGTTTCTGCGCCTCAGCCGGGCAGCTCTGATCCGAGCAAGGACACCGAGACCCGTAAGGATGTTACGGACAACGTCATCACCGGCACCGCTTATGTGACCGGCTCGAATACGTGGACCGAAAGCGGTTCCCTCAACGGCACCTACGTCAAGCCCGGCAGCGGTGAACTTCCCTCTTTCGATGGTTGGACGATCGCCAGCAAAGACCCGGAGAAGGGCACCACGACCTACAAAAAAGAAGAAACCGTGACCTCGCCCGACGGCACCAGCACCAAGATCACCCGTACCTGCACGATCACGGAATCGTCCGCTTCCCTCAGCGATACGGAGAAGGAAGAGATTGCCTGGGCGGAGTTGCTGAACCAGCACCCCGAATATAAGAACAAAGATGAGTTGAAAGCTGCAGGTTATAACATCAATATCAGCAGCATGGACTTCTCCGGCATCAAGCGCGTGGAATGGACGATCGACACACTTTCTGAATCCACAAAGACGGACACCAAGGATCTTAACGACAAGCTGGTGATCCCCGGCGGCAAGAACTGGTCGATCGACGAAAACGCCGGCACCATCACGGTGGACGGAAACATCTACCGCAATGTGACCAAAACCGATGACGGCTACACCTGCACGGTCGAGGACAAAAACGGCGTAAAGACCACCTACACCTTCACCAAACAGGCCGGTGCTCCGCTGACCCCTGAAGAGATCCAGACCGCACTGGCAGGCCAATACAGTGTTTCCGCTGACAGCATCCGACTGAACGCCGACGGCAAGACCGCGACCTTCACGAAGGGTAACGAAACCATCACCGTGGATTACAGCACCCTGAGCGAGACCCTCACCGTCCGGAAGGATGTGCACACCTCCTCCAGTGTCACCGACATCATCAAGGACAATAAGGATCTTGAGAAGGCATACGACGAGCTGTGGAAGCAGATTCAGGAGATTCAGAGCAAACTTCTGCCCGGCGAGGAACTCTGGATCGGTAAAACGAAGATCGATTCCACCACCAAAAAGGAAGATATCATCAAGTATTTCACCAAGGCCATCTCGCCCGAAAACATGAGCAAGGATGAGCTGATCAAGGCTCTGCAGGAGCAGGAACGGATCGCCAAGAACTCCACCTATGTTGCCAACAAGGGTTCTGATTACGAAGAGACCAAGAAGAACTACTACTCCGGTGAAAAGACGGATGAATTCAAATCCTTCAGCAAGGCACCGGATGGTTCCAAAATTGAGGTCTATTGGAAATCGACTTGGTTGTGGTACGGCTATTATTACTATACAGACGCTAACGGCCAGGAAGTTCGTGTTGATAATAACACTGTGCACTCCGAAGAGCAGCGCGACGACATCGGCCACCTCGACCTCGCTTCCGGCTCCAAGCTGGATCTGCTGCCGGACGAGGACGGTAAGGTCGATCAGACCGACTGTGTGCTGGTGAGCAAGAATCTGAAGCTGGAGTGGAACTACGATGCCGGAAACCTGGTCAACGGTAAGGGCAACCAGCCGGTCGGCCTGGACAGCAAGATCAGCTGGGATGATGAAGGCGGCAAGGGCGACGGCCACTACGAGTATGACCGCGGCAATTCCAACAACTGCCCCGACAAGAGCGCCTACTACAAGCTGACCGGCACCGTTGCCTACGACCCCATCAAGGAGAACGGCAGCATCAAGCTGTATCAGGGTCAGAGAGGCGACTATTGGACCCCTGGCATCAGCGCAGAGGATGAGGCCATTAACGCTTACCTGAAGGCAACCGGCAGCAACAAGACAGCCGCCAGTCTCACGAAAAAAGAGCGTGATGCCATCGTTGGCACCTATGTTGTGCAGATCGGCACCACCGGCACCAACAGCACCGGTGAGAGCGGCTATCAGGTCTATCTCAAGTCCTCTGAACTGACTGCCTACGGCTATATGACCCGCGATGCCAACACCTGCATCAACAGCACCTACAAGCGCCAGGACGGCACCTGGGGTTACGTCGGCGGCTATGACCTGATGATCTCCGAGCTGACCCAGGTGAGCGAGGGCAAGGTCGTCGGCCAGACGGAATCCACCATCAAGACCATCACCGCCCCGCTGAGCATCCGCAGCTCTCAGGACTTCGCCAAGCGCCTTCTGGAGCTGAACAAGCAGACCACCACCACCCATAAAACCGGTGAGGGTGCTACGGCTTACGGCGAAAATACTTCCGGCGACTTCGACGGTACCTATACGCAGAAGAAGAGCGAAACGGTCGAAGGATCCGGTACCGGCAAAGGCCACTACACCACCTTTACCGAAGTGCTGAAGAAGATCTTCTCCGGCTCCGGCAGCAAGGAGCACGATGAGGGCAGCGTCTCCTACACCCACCGCACCACGGACAAGGTGAACACCACGCCAGTGTCCAAGGAGACCGTGACCACCACCGACGCCCATGTGGGCTACAACTATACCTCCATCGAGACCCGCACGGTCACCGTGAACGGCGAAGAGACCGTCATCGTCCCGCCCGTTACCCCGCCGGAAACGCCCGTGGAGGACGAGACCCCGGACGAAGTCGTGACCCCGGAGACCCCCAAACTGCCGCCCGTGCAGGATGCCACCCCGGACGCTCCGGTCCTGCCGTCTGACGCGGTCCTGCCCGCTGTGCAGGATGCACTGCCGCAGACCGGCGTGAACTGGATGGCCGCTCTGGGCATGGCATTCAGCGGCATGCTGCTGACCATCGCAGGCGCATTCGCCAGCCTCAAGTACAAGGAAAAGCACTGATGCTTTTCCCTTCCAACGTGATCCACGTCAAGTCGTAAACGCATAGAAAGGGCCTCCCCATTCCGGGGAGGCCCTTTCGTGTTGTGTTCGGCTTATGCTTCCGCATCCAGGTACGATTGCTTGTGCACCAGATTCCCCACGCTCATGTACTCCTTGCGGAAGGAGTAATCCTGATAAAACGGCTTGTTGCGGCCATGCTGACCGGCCGCACGGCGCACAGCAAAAGCCGCCCCGCAGGCCGGAACTTCCGGTGCCTGCGGGGCGGCTTTTTGCATTTATGAAACGGAGGAAAACGCTCAGAGGTCTGCGCCGTTGGAGCGGATGACCTTCTGATACCAATCGAAAGAATCTTTTTTGCTGCGGGCCAGCGTACCGGTGCCGTCGTCCTGCTTGTCCAAATAGACGAAGCCGTACCGCTTGCTCATCTCGCCGGTGGAGGCAGACACCAGGTCGATGCCGCTCCAGGCGATGTACCCCATCAGGTCCACGCCGTCGGACACAGCCTGCTTGACCGCCTCGATGTGACGGCGCAGGTAGTCGATGCGGTAATCATCGTGGACGCTGCCGTCGGGCTCCACCGTGTCGTGGGCACCCAGACCGTTTTCCACCAGGAACAGCGGTTTCTGGTAGCGGTCGTACAGCTGGTTTATGGTGATGCGCAGGCCCAGCGGGTCGATGGCCCAGCCCCACTGGCTGGTCTGCAGATAGGGGTTCTTCACCGAGCGCACCACGTTGCCGTCGTTCACGGCCTTGCCCTCCAGGCTGGCCGCCACGCAGCGGCTGGCGTAGTAGCTGAAGGAGATGAAGTCCACGGTGTTCTCCCGCAGCAGGGCGTCATCGCCGGGCTCGGTGTGCAGCTGCACCTGCTTTTCCGCAAACAGCTTGCGGGCGTAGCCGGGGTAGCGGCCCCGCACCTGCACGTCGATGAAGAGCAGGTTTTCCTGCTCCTTCTGCACCGACTCCCAGACGTCCTCCGGGTTGCAGGAGTAGGGGTAGAAGCTGCCGCCGGCCAGCATGCAGCCCACCTGATTGGCGGGGTCGTACTGGTGGGCCAGACGGGTGGCCGTGGCGCTGGCCAGCAGCACATGGTGGGCCGCCTGATAGATCACCTGACTGCGGTTCTCGCCCTCCTGGAAGGCGATGCCTGCCCCGGAGAAGGGGCTGTGCAGCAGGATGTTGATCTCGTTGAAGGTAAGCCAGTAGTGCACAAGGCCGGAGTATTCTTTGAAGCAGGTCTCGGCGTAGCGGGCAAAGCATTCCAGCGTTTTGCGGCTGCGCCAGGAGCCGTACTGCTCCACCAGACCCATGGGGATGTCAAAGTGGCACAGGGTGACCAGCGGCTCAATGCCGTACTTCCGGCACTCCTGGAACACATTGCGGTAAAAGGCCACACCCTCCGGGTTGGGGGTCCGTTCATCGCCGTGGGGGTACAGGCGGGACCAGGAGATGGAGGTGCGGAACACCTTCAGCCCCAGCTCTGCCATCAGGGCGATGTCCTCTTTGTAATGGTGGTAGAAGTCCACGCCGGTGTGGCTGGGGTAATACTCCCCTGCCTGCAGCGTCGGGTGGGGCGTGCCGCCCAGCTTGACCTCCATGCGGTGGACACCGTGGGGCATCATGTCGATGTTGCTCAGGCCGCGGCCGCCCTCGTTGTAAGCGCCTTCGGCCTGATTGGCCGCAATGGCAGCACCCCAGAGGAAGTTTTCGGGCAGTTTGTAATCAGACATGGGAATCACTCCTCTTCCGGGAGATCCTCAAAGCCGATCACCAGCGTCAGCACAAAGGACAGCACGATGGACAGCACCGAGATGCCGGCGATCCAGGCGATGCTCACACCGGGGTTGGCCGGGTCGATGAACTGCACGCCGGTGAGCACGCTGGGCGACACCATGGAACGGCTGGCCAGACCTGCCATGCCGGCCAGGCAGCCGCAGACAAAGCCGGTGATCAGGGAAGCGATCAGGGGGCGCTTCAGGCGCACGGCCACGCCGTACAGGGCGGGCTCGGTGGTGCCGGCGATCAGAGCAGAGGAAGCTGCGGCCAGAGCGGTCTGGCGCAGCTCGCTGTTCTTGGTCTTGAAGGCAACGGCCAGGGACACGCCGCCCAGGGACAGGTTTGCACCGATCTCAGAGGGCATAACGGTGCCCTCCATGCCGGTCTCGGAGATGGTCTGCAGGATGGTGGGGGTGAACACGCGGTGCATGCCGGTGATGACCAGCAGAGGCCAGAGGGCGCCCATGATGCCCACAGCCAGGAAGCCCAGCTTAGCCTGCACGAAGTAGACGAATGCGGAGATGCCCTCGCCGATCATGATGCCGACCGGGCCGACCACGATGATCGCAATGGGAGCAGCAATGAGGAAGATCAGCATGGGCTTGAGGAAGTTCTTGGTGACAGCCGGGGTGATCTTGTCGATGGCACGCTCAATGTAAGACAGGATCCAGGTCATGCACAGGGCCGGGATGACGGTGTAGGTGTACTTGACGCCCACCACCGGGATACCCAGGAAGTGTGCGGCGGTATCGCCGACCGTGACCGCCTCCATCATGGTGCGGAAATCCGGGTGCAGCATCAGGCCTGCAATGGCAATGGCGATGAACATATTGGTGTTGAACTTCTTGGAAGCAGAAGCGGCCACCATCACCGGCAGGAAGTAGAAGGCTGCATCACCGATGGTGTTCAGGATCTTGTAGGTCTCACCGTCGGCCGACAGCACACCAACCATGCCCAGCAGCATGACCAGCAGCTTGACCATGGATCCGCCGATGATGGCGGGGATCAGCGGGGACATGGTGCCCACGATGGCATCCAGAATGTTGTTGCCCACCTTCTTCAGGGTCAGAGGCTCCTTCTTCTCGCCGCGGGCCACCTGGCTTGCCTCGCCGAAGTCGCCCATCTTGAGCACTTCGTTGTAGGCCTCTTCCACATGGTTGCCAATGATGATCTGGTACTGGCCGCCCTGGTTCACGACGCCCATCACGCCGTCGGTCGCCTTGACGGCTGCGTCGTTGATCTTGCCCTCGTCCTTCACCACGAAGCGAAGGCGGGTCATGCAGTGGGTCACGCTGGCAATGTTCTCCACACCGCCGATGTTCTCCACGATCTTTTTGGAGATCGCAGCATAATCTTTTGCCATGATTGTTTCTCCTTTACCTTTTCAAGTCATCCAATTTCCGGTCGAAGTACTTCTGATGCGTCCATTATAGACGCAGGCAGGTGGTTTGTCAGCAGTTTCCGGGCATAAAAAAACAAGTGCCGTTTTTTTGCACTTGTTTTTTTCGGGTAACACCCTGTTTTTTATTTTGGACTTTTTTCAGATGGCCGCCGGGCCCTCGGAAGTGTAACGGTAGAGCTTTTTGCCCAGCCGTTCCACGATGCTCATGGCCGGGAGTTGGGTCGTCACATCGTAGACTCCCAGCCGCTCGTAGGTGACATAATAGGCCAGATTATAGTCCGAGAGTTTTGCGATGGTGCAGTTTTCCGTGTTGGTCACGCTGAGGATCTGGCAGTTCTGCTCCTTGAAGCGCATCACATGGCCGATGGTGTCGCGGGACTCGCCGGACACTGAAAACACGATCACCAGCGAATTTTCCACGAATCGGCTCTCGGTGGGGTAGTGGGGCTCGTCAATGTACAGGCAGAACTTGCCCATGCTGGAAAAATAGCGTGCCCCGTACTTGGCCACGATGCCGGACATGCCGCTGCCTACAAAAAAGATGTGCCGGGCCTGAAAAATGACCCTGGTCAGCATGTCCAGCTTCTGCTCAAACTCCGCCGAGCAGGTCTTTTTCAAAAAGTCGATGACCTCCGACACATCGTCCTTGACCGGCGGCTGCTTTGCCTGTTCCAGATGCTGGCGCAGCCGGATCTTGAACTCCGCGTAGCCGTCGCAGCCCGCCTTTTTGCAGAACCGGAGGATGGTGGAGGTAGACACATGGGCGGCATCCGCAAACTCCCGGATGCGCATATAGCACACCTTGTCCGCGTTCCGCACAACATACTTATAAACTTCCAGCTCCAGATCATTCAGGCTGCAGATCATCTCTTCGCTGAACATCGGCCGCCCCTCCCTCGTGGTGGTTTTTGTTCCAGTATACTGTATTTTTTGCCGCGTTACAATTCCCCTGTTCAGAAAAAAACCGCCGCACGGTGGCAGGGCCGTGCGGCGGCAGAAACATGCTTTGGGGAACCGATCAGATCAGGCTCAGGGCCTCTTCGTCGCCCACGAGGATGAAGTCGGGGTGCATCTGCAGGATGCTGGCGGGCACTTCCGGGGTGACCGGGCCGAAGAAGGCCTTCTTCACGATCTCGGCCTTGCCGGTGCCGTTGACCACCATCAGCACCTTACGGGCCTGCATGATGGTCTTGATGCCCATGGTGTAGGCCTGCTTGGGCACCAGGTCTACATTGCCGTCAAAGAAGCGCTTGTTGGCCTCGATGGTCTCCTGGGTCAGGTCCACACAGTGGGTCTCCAGCTCAAAGGCCTCGCCCGGCTCGTTGAAGCCGATGTGGCCGT
>OGKF01001581.1_pt1 | contig 9935 bp, 9 predicted proteins | sample 1572391 | NCBI WGS metagenome assembly OGKF01 (sample SAMEA2582095, study PRJEB24529) | metagenome | biome: Human gut stool | place: China | collected 2011
ATGATGGAAATGGTCTCGTTACAGATAAAGCCGATCACAACGGCATCCCGCACAAGGGTGGAACCTATCACGGCATCCAGCCTGCAGGCCACCAGCACGATCAGCAGCGTTTCGCCCTTGCGGCACAGGCCCTTCCAGCCTGCGCGGCTTTCCAGCGTGCCGCTTTTGGTCTTGGGGCTTGCATGGAACACTCCTGCCACGATCAGGCCGGTGATGTAGTCGATGGCCATAAAGATGATGAGCGTCTGCAACGCTGTGTCCCACCCGCCGAACACGCTGGCAAACGCAGCGCCCAACGCACCCACCGCCATGCAGAAATAATCTTTCAAAACGTCACCTCCTCACTGCGTCCACCGGCTTTTGTTCGGGCGGGTGTCCACGTGCACCCAGCCCTTGGCCCGGCCTGCCTTGACCGGGTAGCGGCCCACGCCGCCCCAGCCGGTCATCAGGCTTTCAGCGTAGGCGGCAACGGCCAGCGGGTCGGTGTCCTGCACCTGAATGTCCGCGGCCCGGCCCAGCAGGTGCTGGCTGTTGCGGGATGTTTTGATACCCTTTGCAGGCAGCGTCACGTTGTTGTAGTGCTCTGTGCGGTAGCCGCTGGTAATGGTCACTGGCTTGCCGAAGTGCTCCCGGATGCACTGCAGCAGTACCACAAGGCTCTCGTCGATCATCACGGTGTCGGAGCCGTCGCGGCAGCGGAACTCCCGCACGCGGAACGCGGGAGAGAGCTGCTTTGCACCATCATTCTTCAAACTGTACTGCTTGATCGCCATATGTATCACGTCCTTTCATAGGATCAAGCCACGGGCTTATTTTTCCAATTCTGCCTTGATGGCTTCCAGATCGTCCGTGGTCAGGGACGGGTAGTCGGCGGCGATGTCTTCAAAGACTTCACCGGCGGCAATGCGGATTTTGAAAGCGCGGGTCATAATGCGAAGTTTGAGTGCGTTCAGGGTTTTCATAAAAATCAGCCTCCAATCAAATCAGCCATCATCAAAATAATATCGTTGTTTGCGGTTTCCAGCGCGTCCACGCGCTCCGGCAGCTTCTCCCGGGCTTCGGCCTTTTTGCGCGTTTCTTCCTGCGCGGCCAACTCTTCGTCCGTATAACGGATGTATCTCTGCACCGGTACCTGTTCGGTCCATGCGGCCTGCGCAGGCACGCCCGGCACGTCGATGACCTTCCGCACATCCCTGCCGCCGCCGGGATACTCCGTTACGGTCTCGTAGTGGCTCACTTCCTCCACGCCTTCCACGGCGGGGTGAGTGATCTCTTCGGTGTCGTCGGTCAGGTAGCCCAGCGTCAGGTCGGGGTTTTCCACGACCGCGCCGGTCTCGTCAAGGATCTTCATTGTGTCACCTCCATGGGGGTCACATATTTGCCGATTCGCGAGTAAGATACTTTTCCGTCAGGACTTTCAGCCGACAGCATCCACTGTCCGCCGGTCTTTCCGGAGTCACGGCGGTCTACTTTTACGCACCCATTTTCGTCCAGCTGCATCGGGGGCACAAAGCTACCGTCGCTGCGCCGCAGGTGGAGTCTGATTTTGCAGGTTTTCCACTCTTCCGGGATGGCAAAGTGCAGACTGGTCGGGTGACCCTCACTGCCAAACTGCAATGTTGCCACAGTGTCAAATGTCACAGGGATCATCGTTCAAAGCCTCCTTTCTCAGGCCACGCGCCGCCAGATGTGCACAAAGTAGGCGGCGGGCTGCACGGTATCGCTTGAACCGTAAATCGAATTCGAGCGGGAAGCATCAAAAGAAATATCATATACCGACCCTTCATATCCACCAAATCCACAAAAAGGAGAGCTAGCCTCTGTAACTGCCAAAGCACCTATTGACGATATGGCGTTTTTATTACCGCGAAATGGTGATGCTTTACCGTTATTTGAGGTTTCGCTTAAACTACCTGCAATGTTCGGCAGTCCGGCCTTCACCGTGCTTCCCGCTGCGTGGCTGCTGCTGGCACCCATCAGCACGCGGTCGGATGCGATCTCTTCCCATGTGCCGCCAAACAGGGCGGCAGGGCTGGTGGGGTCGGTACTCTGGTAGATGCTGCCCACCGGGTAGGCAGCGGAGCTGGGTGCGGCCAGCAGAGCATCGACATCTTCCTTTGTATAATAGGAAGAAAAATCGGCACCGAAGGTGCGCAGGGCGTTTGCCTTTTCGGCAGCGGTCCATTCCCCGGCGGCTGCGGCGGTGGTCAGAGCCTTCTTCACGCCATAAGGCAGCAGGGCTGCGGTCAGCGGCAGAAGTGCATCCGTCATGCTGTCCAGCTGTTCGCGGGCAGCTGGTGCGGTGATCAGGGTCCCGTCGCTGCGCACGTTGATGCCGCAGGCGGGGTCCACCCGCACTGCGCCGGGGGCCGAAGCCGTGGGCACCGTGCTGCTGCGCAGATAGGGCGACAGATCCGGCATGGCGGCAGTATCGGTCAACACGGCCCCGGTGTTGGGGTCCACGCTCAGCACCCGAAGCAGCTGGCCGGAGACCGGAACTGCCGGGCAGGGAAGCGCCCCCACATCCTGCGCCGTCAGTTTTACGATGCCGCTTTTGCCGTTCACGCTCACTACCTGACCGTCGGTAGGCACCAGCTCCTCTGCCCGTGCAGCAGCAGCCTCGGCACGGGCTGCACAGCGGGATGCAGCGGCACTGTCGGCGCTGGTGCGCTGTGCCGCGGTCTGGGCCTGTGCCGCATTGGATGCCGTGCTTGCAGCACTGGCTGCGGCACGCTGCGCGGCGGTGGAAGCGGTACTGGCACTTTCCAGCACACGCGCCACGAACTGCTCATACTGCGAGGGCGGCAGCTCTTCCGTGCCGCCGTCGGTGGGCAGGATGGCGTAGGTGTCGTAGCTGCCGGGCCGGGTATAGGCGGCGTAGCCGCTGGCATCGATGGCTGCCAGCATCCACTGTCCGCCGGTGCTTCCGGTCAGGCGGCGGTCCACGGTGACGCAGTGCTGCGTGTCCAGTGAGACCGGTGCCAGCAGGGTGCCGTCGCTGCGGCGCAGGTAGAGCGCAACGGTGCACCCGGCCCATGCTTCCGGCAGCGTGAAGCACAGCTCGTCCACACCGGCAGCGTTCTGTGCACCGAGGTGCAGGCGGTGCGGCTGGGACAGAAATTCGGTGCCGCCGCACTGCCTTTGAATGATCTTGATGTTCACTTGAAAACCTTCCTTTCTGTTTTTTGTTTGATTGTACAGCCGCTGCCCGGCAGCTGCCAGTGTGGTCTTTTGCTGCACAAATTTCTGTGCTTCGGCATTTTGCCGGAAGGCGCTTTTCATGGGTAATTCGCACAGTTCTTTGTGGGTGAAAAATGGAATGAAAAAGAGGTGGCTTTGTACGGAAAACCAGCGATTTTCGGCCGCTTGCCGCATGGGAAAACGAACCCAAAAGTGCAGTTTCCGGTGCAAAAAGTCCAAAATAAATGTTAAAAATTCGTGAACAAAACACCCCAGAAAACAGGTCGAAAATCGGAAGGAAATAACCGAAAAAACAATATTTTGGAGAAAACAATGTTAAAGTTGCACAAAAAATAACGTCAAAAAACTAACAAAGTATGAGAAGGTGATTTGACAAATGGCCATTGGGCTGGTAAAATAAGACTCGCTCAACGGAACCAACAGACGTTGCAGCGTTTAAAATTTATCTGGATGAAGTAAAAAGCCGTCTTATATACGGCGCGGCGCGGGCAGATGGGGTTCGGGCCGGGAGGGTAACTGCACCCTCCGCAGCGGAGTCCAAATTGTATACGATGCTCGATTTTACCAAAAAGAGGGCATCGTATTTGATTGTGGGGCCAGATGGCTTCTGCCCGCCCCGCAGTCCGGGCGGCCGGGGCATGAAAAACATGTCCGCAGCCGCAGCCAATTTTGAAAAGAGAGGAGTTGTCTCGTATCGCTTCCGTAAAATTGAAGAAAGCATTGTCTGACTGCAAGCATGCAGTCTCTCCCCGTGTGCTGGCGTTTTGTGTCATGGTCGTGTGCCTTGTGGCTACACTCAGTGTGACCGCTGCGAATCTGCGGCTGACCTACGTCACAGACTCCAATGGTGCCCGGCAGGTGATCCTCACCTCCGAGACCGACCCTGCACAGGTTATGAACCTTTCCGGCATCCAGTCCGAAGAGGGCGATCAGGTCTATTACACGGCCTACAGCGGCAATCTTGCCGCCCTGAACATTGAGCGTGCATTCTCCGTCAGCATCACTGCCGACGGTCAGGAGTACCCCGTCAAAATGGTGTTCGGCACCGTGGCGGATGCCCTGAAGCGTGCCGGTATCACCCTGGAGGGTGACGACTACACCGAGCCTGCTCTGGACCAGCTGGTGAGCGCAGGTTCCACCATCACGGTGCACCGCGTGGACTACACCGACCGTGTGGAGACGCAGGCCATCCCCTACGATACCGAGTACGTCTACACCAGCCTGTATTTCCGCAACACCGGCCGCGCCACCACGGTGCGCCATGGTGCGGAAGGCCAGCAGACCATCACCACCCGCGACCGCTATGTGGACGGCGAGCTGGAAAACAGCATCGTGGTGGATTCCACCACCACTGTGGAGCCGACCAACCACATCGTAAAGACCTATGGCGCAGGCGCGCCGGTCTCCCCGCTGACCGGCCCGGACGGCACCACCAATGCACCCGCCTCTTACAGCAGGGTGCTCACCGGCAAGGCCACCGGCTACTATTCCAAGACCGGCAAGGGTTCTTCCGGTCTGGGTCTGGGCTACGGCACTGTGGCTGTGGACCCGGATGTGATCCCCTACGGCACCAAGCTGTATATCACTTCCACCGACGGCAAGTTCGTGTACGGCTATGCGGTGGCTACCGATACCGGCATTGCCGTGCAGAAGGGCCAGATCCTTGTGGACCTGTTCTACGAGACCTACGCCGAGAGCGTGATCAATGGAGCCATTCAGGTGAACGTCTACGTGGTGGACTGAGCAGGCCGAAAAGAACCGGGGAAACCGGAACTGAAAATTTTCAACAGAAACAGAGAGCTTCTGTACACCTTCCCTTTGGGAGGGTGCGCAGAGGCTCTTTTTTATTGTCAGATTGGCAGGATTCACCATAAAATTTGTAAAAATTTAGCGGGTATGTATATAAGAGAAAAATATCAATGAAAAGATTATGGTAAATTTTACAGTAAAATGCGGCGAAACTCTTGAAAAACAGACCGAAATTCTTTAATATAAAAGGGTAAAAAGCTACAGGTGCGCTTTGTGCATCTGTACGGGGAGGAGCAGTCTATGAAACCGACCGAGGAGAAGATCCAGAGCAATGCATCGGACCTGCCGGTGTATCTGTTTAAACAGGGCAATAACTGTGAAGCATACCGCTACTTTGGCGCACACATGGAAACGCGTGCCGGTGAAGCAGGTGTGGTGTTCCGCGTGTGGGCACCCCATGCTGTAGCCATCAGCGTGGTGGGCGACTTTAACAGCTGGAAGCCGGGCAGCCACCCGATGCGCAAGGTGGATGGCGATTCCGTATGGGAATTGTTCATCCCGGGCATGAAGGAATATGATGTTTATAAATACTGCGTGACCACCCGCGCAGGTGATCTGGTCTATAAGGCCGATCCCTATGCGTTCCACGCCGAGACCCGCCCGTCCAACGGCAGCAAGGTCTACGATATCACCGGCTTTGTGTGGCACGATGACGCATGGCAGGCAGCACAGAAAAAGGCTGATGTGATCAACAGCCCGATGAATATTTACGAGATGCACGCCGGCAGCTGGAAGATGAAGGAGGGCGGTAAGCCCTACAATTATTCCGAGCTGGCAGACGAGCTGATCCCGTATATCACAGAGATGGGCTATACCCATGTGGAACTGCTGCCGGTCATGGAATATCCGTTTGACGGCAGCTGGGGCTATCAGGTCACCGGCTATTTTGCACCCACCAGCCGCTACGGCACCCCCAAGGACCTGATGGCCTTTGTGGATAAGCTCCATGCCGCCGGCATTGGTGTGATCATGGACTGGGTGCCTGCTCACTTCCCGAAGGATCAGTTCGGCCTGTACAACTTTGATGGCGAAGCCTGCTACGAGGACCCGAATCCGAAGCGCGGCGAACATAAGGAGTGGGGCACCATGGTGTTCGACTTCGGCCGCAGCGAGGTGCAGAGCTTCCTGATCTCCAGCGCACTGTACTGGCTGGAGCAGTACCATATCGACGGTCTGCGCGTGGACGCGGTGGCATCCATGCTGTATCTGGACTATAACCGCAAGCAGGGCGAGTGGGAGCCGAACAAGGACGGCGGCAAGGAAAATCTGGAGGCTGTTGCTTTCCTGCGCAAGCTGAACGACACCGTGCTGGGCCGTCACCCCCACAAGTACATGATCGCGGAAGAATCCACTGCATGGCCCATGGTCACAAAGCCTGCTTCGGACGGCGGCCTTGGTTTCAACTTCAAGTGGAACATGGGCTGGATGAACGACATGCTCAGCTACATGAAGACCGACCCGCTCTTCCGTTCCGGCAACCACAACAAGGTCACCTTCAGCTTCTTCTACGCGTTCAGCGAGAACTTTGTGCTGCCCATCAGCCACGATGAGGTGGTGCACGGCAAGGGCAGCCTGATCAACAAGATGCCCGGCGAGTACGAAGCCAAGTTTGCAAACCTGCGCACCTTCTTTGGCTACATGATGGCCCACCCGGGCAAGAAGCTGCTGTTCATGGGTCAGGAGTTCGGCCAGTTCGCCGAGTGGAACGAGACAAAGCCGCTGGACTGGATGCTGCTGGGCTACGATAAGCACACCGAGCTGCAGACCTACGTCAAGACCCTGAACGCCTTCTACAAGGAGCATCCCGCCTTCTGGCAGGTGGATTACAGCTGGGAGGGCTTCCAGTGGATCGTGCCGGATGACTCGCAGCAGAGCGTCATCGCCTTCCTGCGCAAGGATACCTCCGGCAAGCAGATCCTGGTGGTCTGCAACTTCAACCCCGTCCTGCGCGAGGGCTACACGCTGGGCGCACCGGTGGCAGGCTCCTACAAGGAGATCCTGAACAGCGACGATGCAGAGTTCGGCGGTTCCGGCGCAGTCCACAACAAGGCCGTGCGCACCCACAAAAAGCCGATGCACGGGTTTGAGCAGAGCATCACCATCACCCTGCCGCCCATGAGCACCCTGTATTTTGAAGTGCCCGCCAAGCGCACCCGCAAAGCCGCAGCGGACAAGACCGATAAGGCGGGAAAAAAGACCGCAGCCAAAAAGGCAAAGACCGCTGCGGAGAAAGCTGCAGCAAAAGTGGTAAAGAAGCCGGGCCGCAAGCCCAAGGCAGAAGCTGCCGCTGCAGAGGAAAAGCCGGTGAAAAAGACCGCCCGCAAGGCAAAGGTTGAGCCGGAAAAGGCCGAGGAAGCATCCAAAAAGCGCGGCCGCAAGCCCAAGGCAGAGGCAGAACCCAAGGCGGAAAACGCACCCGCAAAACGCACCCGCAAACCGAAGGAGCCCAAGGAATGACCCGGCACTTCGGCCGACCCATACCGCACACGTTGACGCTCATTTCCGAACAACGGAAATGTTAATGTTAAAGGGGAGAATAAAGCTATGGCAAAAGAAATTGTGGCAATGATCCTTGCCGGTGGACGTGGCTCGCGCTTGTACGCGCTGACACAGAAAACGGCAAAACCCGCAGTGTCCTTCGGCGGTAAGTACCGCATCGTGGACTTCCCGCTGTCCAACTGCGTGAACTCCAACATCGACACCGTTGGCATCGCGACCCAGTATCAGCCCCAGAAGCTGAACGAGTACATCGGCAACGGCCAGCCCTGGGATCTGGACCGTCTGCACGGCGGCGTGCACACCCTGCCGCCCTACGAGCAGGCAAAGGGCACCGACTGGTACAAGGGCACGGCAAACGCCATCTACCAGAACATCGGTTTCATCGACAGCTACGATCCCGAGTATGTGATCATCCTGTCCGGCGACCAGATCTGCAAGCAGGACTATGCCGACTTCCTGCGCTTCCACAAGGAAAAGGGCGCAGAGTTCTCTGTGGCTGTTATGGAAGTGGACTGGAAGGAAGCTTCCCGCTTCGGCCTGATGGTGGCTGACGAGAACGACCGCATCACCGAGTTCCAGGAGAAGCCCCCGGTACCCAAGTCCAATCTGGCTTCCATGGGCATCTACATCTTCAACTGGGATGTGCTGAAGAAGTATCTGGAAGAGGACGAAGCAGACCCCAACTCCAAGAACGATTTTGGCATGAACATCATCCCCGCCTTGCTGCGCGACGGCCGCAAGATGTACGCCTACCGCTTTGCCGGTTACTGGCGTGACGTGGGCACTATCGACAGCCTGTGGGAAGCCAACATGGAAGTGCTGGATCCCGAAAACTCCGGCATCGATATCTTCGACGAGAAGTGGAAGATCTACAGCCGCAACCCGGTCCTGCCTCCGCAGAAGATCGGCCCCCGCGCTGTGGTGCAGGATTCCCTCGTCACGGAGGGCTGCAAGATCTACGGCAATGTGCATCACTCTGTGCTGAGCGCAGGCGTTGTTGTGGAAGAGGGCGCTACCGTTGAGGACGCAGTCCTGATGGACGGCGTTGTGGTCAAGGCTGGTGCTGTTGTCAAGCGCTGCATCCTGGCGGAGGATGTTGTGGTCGGTGCAGGTGCACGAGTGGGCGGCGATGGCCCCATTGCCCATGTGGGCACCGGCCTGACCGTCGGCGCAGGCGCAACCGTCAAGGAAGGTGCCAAAGTCTTTGAATCCGTCAAGGAGGGTATGGAAGTATGCTGAGCCAGAACACCAATGCGTTGGGTATTATTTTCCCCAACAGTTATGATAATACCGTCCCCGAGCTGGTGACCGAGCGCGCAATGGCTTCGATCCCCTTCGCGGGCCGCTACCGTATGGTGGACTTTGTTCTGTCCAGCATGGCAAACTGCGGTATCTCCAATGTCTCCATCGTGGTGCGCAAGAACTACCACTCCCTGATGGATCATCTGGGCACCGGCCGTGAGTGGGATATGGCCCGCCGTCACGGCGGCCTGAACATTGTGCCTCCTTTCGCCGAGAAGGGCGTGCGCATTTATTCCGGTCGTGTGGAAGCTCTGGGCTCCATCATGAACTTCCTGGAGAACCAGAAGGAAAAGTACGTGGTTATGAGCGATGCCAATGTTGCCCTGAACTACGACTTCAACGCCCTGCTGGCTGCTCATCAGGCAAGCGGTGCCGATGTGACCGTTGCTTACCAGAAGACCGAGATCCCCGAGGGCCGCAAGAATGACAACTACACCCTGACCGTTGATGCTGATGGCCGTGTGACCGAGCTGCTGTTCAACGATTACCGCCCCGGCGTGCAGAACCTTGACCTGAACATCTATGTTCTGGAGCGCGAGACCCTGCTCAAGCTGGTCCGGGATGCGACCTCCCGCGGCCTGATCTACTTCGAGCGCGATATTCTGGCCCACAATGTCAACATCCTGAACATCCACGCTCTGGAGTACACCGGCTATGTGGCACATGTCTGTGACATGAAGAGCTACTTCGACGAGAACCTCAAGCTGACCGATGACGAGAATCTGGAAAAGCTGTTCCCCAAGAAGAGCCCGGTCTACACCAAGATCCGCGACGACAACCCCACCCGCTATGTGCCGGGCTGCAAGGTGACCGACTCCATTCTGGCCGACGGTTGCGTCATCGAAGGCACAGTGGAGAACTGTGTGCTGTTCCGCGGCGTCAAGGTCAAGAAGGGTGCCGTCGTCAAGAACTGCGTGCTGATGCAGGATACGGTGGTGGAAGCCAATGCCGAGCTGGACTGCGTTGTTACCGATAAGAACGTGAAGATCACCGCCGGCAAGAAGCTGTCCGGCACCGAGAGCTTCCCGGTGTACGTGCAGAAGAACCACACCGTCTGATTTTACTGAGTTATCCATAGGGGCGGCTTCCTCCCCGGTAGCCCCTCTTGAGAGGGGCGGGGGCAC
>OGKF01001587.1_pt1 | contig 9908 bp, 10 predicted proteins | sample 1572391 | NCBI WGS metagenome assembly OGKF01 (sample SAMEA2582095, study PRJEB24529) | metagenome | biome: Human gut stool | place: China | collected 2011
TTCATTTGAGCCTTTTTTCTTTGGCTCGTTTTTTCATAGGTCATTTGACACTATCCTTCATACTCACAATATAAAACATCTACATTACAGCCACATTCTCTCTACCTTACATTTACCTTACAAATGAGAAAATGACTGTTTAACTTTTTTTAAAATGTTATAATGGGATAAATAAACTGCAAAAAGGGCGTGACAAATAAATGAATGATACATACTTAAAATCAAAAAAAATATTGATCGTTGATGATGAAGAATGTTTAAGAAGTATGCTTATAACCATATTAGAAGATGAAAATTTTTTAAATATTATTACCGCTGATTGTGTAAAAACAGCTTTGGAAATCTGTCAACAGGAAAAACCAGATATAGCTATATTAGATGTCATGCTTCCAGATGGAAACGGTTTTGAACTTATGGAAACACTAAGAAGTTTCACTAATATTCCAGTGATATTTTTGACCGCAAAAGATGATATACAGGATAAATATTCTGGATTTGGGATGGGAGCTGACGATTATATAACAAAACCCTTTATGCCAAAAGAACTTATATTTCGTCTAAATGCTGTATTACGCAGATGTTATAAGGAAGATAGCCCACTTATAGAATTACATGATTGTAAAATTGATTTAGCTAATGCACAGGTTATATGGGAAGATAAGATTTTACCTCTTACTGCAAAAGAACATGATATTTTAGAAGTGCTTGTACGAAATGCTAACCATATCGTAACAATAGACGCTCTTTGTGAAGCTGTATGGGGCGACAATCCATTTGGATATGGAAATTCGCTGCTTGCTCATATTCGACGCATAAGAGAAAAAATTGAAATTACCCCCTCAAAACCAAAATCACTAATAACTGTTAAAGGATTGGGATATAAAATAAATGTGGAGAGCAGGTTATAATCATGCGGAATTTTGGGAAATTTATTAGTAAACATTTATTCATATACTTGTCAGTAATAATCCTTATAGTGGGTTTTGATTTACTGCTTTTCTTCCTAACTTTTAATGGTACTGTCAACAGTATAAGCGAAAATAATCCTGTCCAAACATTAGAAAAAGTATCTAATAATCTTACTATCCAAGATGGAAAATATATATTAAATAATAGGTGTCAAAAAGATTTAATTACAAACAACATCTGGGGAATTGTAATAGATAATAGCGGTAATGTAATCTGGCAATACAATCTACCAGAAGAAATACCACTTAAATATTCATTACAAGACGTTGCCACCTTTTCTAAGGGGTATATCAAAAATTATCCCGTATTCACATGGAAGCAAGAAAATGATTTATTGGTATTAGGTTATCCAAAGAACAGTTATTCAAAATTTGTGACTAACTATCTTCCTTTATCAGCAATGCAGAAAACTCCCATTATTCTGTTTATTATGCTGGTATCAAATGTAACTATTCTGTTTATTGTATATTATTTATCAAAACGAAATGTAATGCTGAAAGTTGCTCCTATTCTCAATGGATTAGATAAGCTATCTCATGGCGAAACGGTTGTCCTTAATATAAATGGGGAATTGGAAGATGTTGGAAAACGTATTAACGAAACATCATTGCAATTAGACAAACAAAATAAAGCGAGAGCAAACTGGATAAGTGGCGTTTCACATGATATACGAACACCTCTTTCCATGATTATGGGGTATGCAGATAGAATAACTTCTTCATTAGATGTTGGGGAAAACACCAGAAAACAAGCAAATATTATCAAAATCCAAAGTGTTAAAATTAAAAATTTGGTTCAGGATTTGAACCTTGTGAGTCAATTAAATTATAATGTTCAGCCAGTTAAACAAACTCCTGTTCATTTATGTAAAATGATACGAGAAATTGTCGTTGAGTATCTAAATAACAATCTAAATAATAAATTTGATTTTGAATTAAATTTAGACTGTAATACAGAACAAATCTCTATTATAGGAGATGAAAGATTGTTATATCGAGCAATACAAAATATTATTTCTAACAGTATCAATCATAATGAAAATGGTTGTACAATCTCAGTCAGTTTAGCTGTAAATGGAAACAATTTAATATTGGTAATCAGTGATAACGGAAAAGGAATATCAGAAGAAAAATTACAAAAAATACAGTCAACACCTCATTATCTGCAAAGTACAGATGAAAGATTAGATTTACGACATGGTTTAGGACTTCTGCTTGTGAAAGAAATCATTTCTATTCATAATGGAACAGTATCTATTTCAAGTGCATTAAATAACGGATTTTCCACGACTATTTCCTTACCCATAAAAAAACAATAATAAAGCCCTGGCTTGTAACATAAAAATAAATGATAAATTTTTGTATATATCAATACAAGCAAAAGGATGAAAATCAGCTGACTGGTTGTCTGTAAAACAACTAGTCAGCTGATTTTCATTTTCTGTTAAAATTATAGAAAACGGAATACCCCAAACACTTTTCCTAAAATCGAACATTCTTTTACAATGATCGGGTCCATCGTATCATTCTCCGGCTGCAGACGGTAATAACCGTCTTCTTTATAAAAAGTCTTAACCGTTGCAGAATCATCCACCAATGCCACTACAATATCGCCATTCTCGGCATTTGGCTGTTTCTTCACAAGAACATTATCACCGTTGAAAATACCGGCGTTGATCATACTTTCTCCCTTTACTTTTAACATAAAAGTCTCTTCATTCGGCATATATTCAACCGGGATAGGAAAGTAATTCTCAATATTCTCAGTTGCGAGGATTGGCTCTCCGGCTGCAACATGTCCGACAATAGGTACGTTCACAACCTCACGTCTGGTAAGGTTAAAATCATCATCTAAAATCTCAATCGCTCTTGGCTTGGTCGGGTCTCTCCGGATATAACCATTCTTCTCTAACGTTTCAAGATGAGAGTGGACAGAAGAAGTAGACTTTAAATCGACCGCTTCACAGATCTCACGGACTGCAGGCGGATATCCCTTGCTTAAAATCTCACTCTTAATATATTCTAAAATTTCTTTTTGCTTTGCACTAATCTTACCTGGCATAAACTGTCTCCTTATATATGGAATTTCTGTAATGATTCAGCAGCTTCTTAACCACTGATTTCTTATCTATTTATCATGATAACATACCATATATTGAAATGCAAACATATATTCCGAAAATTTGTTCGATTTTTCTATTGACAAACAGATGTTCGAATAGTAATATACAGTTATGCAAACAAATGTTCGTAACAAGTGTTCGGGGTATTTATAACACAGATTTACAATTGATGATCCAGGGAGGTACCGTTATGAGAAATGAGAACAATACAATCACAGGCAGAACCTGTCAGATGTCTGGCAATACATCCAGCCGGGTGCATTCTGGTGATGTATCCAGAAACAGACGTATCGTTGTCCGCAGGCAGAAGATAGCTTTAGTTTCGGTTGCATTCGTTGCATTGGCAATTGTCATCTGTACATTTTTATCCGGTGCGATCCGTACTCAGGCAGCACCATCTGAGATTTCCTGCAAATATTATACAAGTATTGAAGTACAGAGCGGTGATACTTTGTGGTCGATTGCATCCGATCATATTACAGAGGAATACTGTGATATGAATGCCTATATTGACGAAGTTTGCTCTATCAATAAGATTTCTCAGAATGAGATCCATGCGGGACAATATCTTACCATCCCATATTACAGCAGTATTGCCATTGCAGGGAATTAAAAGTTTTACTGTTTACTCAGCAGTAAATCAAATGTTTTTTCTTCCAGTGCCCGGTAAGTTGTCAATTTGCTGGGAATAGGGTATAATAATCATTGTTTCATCTGAAAAATATGTTTCCATACATGCTATAGAATGAAACAGTAATTATTTGGGGAGAGATTTAGTTCTATGTTACGATTTATATATGTTATTTTACTGAACCTGTTCCGTGCCCCTTACATGATTCCAAAGATGCGGAGGGAAGCTGACCATCCAGAAAAGTATTCAGCAGAAGAACGCTATGAGCTGGCAAGACATTGCATCCGTCTGATGAAAGTTACCGGTGGAATCCATACGAAAGTATATGGACAGGAGAATCTTCCGAAAGAGGGCGGTTACATGATGTACCCGAATCATCAGGGCAAGTATGATGCGCTTGGAATTGTTTACACACACCGTAGACCTTGTTCTATCGTTATGGATAAGGCAAAATCCAATACCATTCTTGTAAAAGAGTTTATTGATCTGTTGGAAGGAAAGCGGCTGGATAAAAAAGATGTACGTCAGGCGCTGACCATTATCAATGAAGTATCGGAAGATGTTAAGAATGGAAAATGTTATATCCTGTTCCCGGAGGGTGGGTATGATTTTAATAACCGCAATCATGTCTGTGACTTTAAAGCCGGCAGTTTTAAAATTGCATTGAAAACTAAAGCGCCGATTATCCCGGTAGCTTTGATCGATTCTTACCGTGTATTTAACAGTTTCTGGCTTGGACCGGTTACAACACAGGTACATTATTTAAAACCTATTTTATTCGAGGAATATGGCTCTTTAAAGACACAGGAGATAGCAGCATTAGTCAGAGACCGGATCAATGAAAAAATCAATGATGTATTAAAAATCACTGAAAAGCAGGAAAAATAAGTTTTACCTATCTTTTACAAAACATTTAAATATTGTTGATAGAAAGCAAATATCATCAGGCAGATAATAATACTAAAGAAAACAAAAAAATGTTTTAAAATTTAGAGAATGTCTGGTGATTTGTTTATGATGAGATTATGGAAGTATGTAGATGCAAAAAAATTAGATAACAAAAGCAAAGCAAATATTTTTTTGATCATGAATATTATATTGTGGTCAGGTATCGCTTTTCTGCTCAGCCTTATCGCAGGTGTCTTCTGTGGATACAGTGCCGAATGGGTGGAGTGGACAGTGATCATTACTGGCTATGCAGGAATCGGAATCGGATTCTTTGGAGGAGTTATTTATTATATGCGTCAGGCATAAGAATATTTTTCAGATTACACAAGAATGCCCAGTCAGGTTTGCAATACAAAATCAGTATTGACAAATCAGGCTGGGCATATTAATTCATTTATCTACGGTTCACGAAGTTTCACATATTTCGCAGCACTTCTGCGGCGGTCATCATCAATAGCAGCATAGTGCTTTCGTGTGGTATTTACATCCTTATGGCCTAACACATCAGCGACAAGATAAATATCGCCTGTTTCGCGGTAAAGCGATGTGCCATAGGTACTGCGCAATTTATGTGGGGTAATATGTTTTAGGCTTGTTACAAGTTTTGAATACTTATTTACCATTTTCTCAACAGAGCGCACGCTGATCCGCTTGTTTTGCAAAGACAGGAAAAGTGCATTTACACTGCCATCTGCGGCAGTGATTTTCTGTCGTTCGACCATATATTCCATCAGGGCAGATCTTACTTCTTCACCAAAGTAAACAACAACTTCTGCGCCTCCTTTACGGTGAATTTTGATTCCATTATTTTTAAAATCAACATCATCCATATCAAGACCGACACATTCTGAAACACGGATTCCGGTTCCAAGCAGTAATGTCATCATAGCAAGATCTCTTGTCTTTGTTTTTTCATGGAATTTCTGCTGTTTTTCTGTGAGACTTTCCCCTGATTCCACCTCATCCAGCAGGTTTGCAACTTCATCGATATCTAACCGGGTGATCGTTTTTTCATGAATCTTTGGCATATCTACCTTCACTGCCGGATCCTGTCCGATCATCTCATTTTTATATAAATACCGGTAAAAGGAGCGGAGAGAAGCAAGCTTCCGTTTTAGTCCACGCTCATCATTTGTATGTTCCACACCATCTTTTTCATAATATTTCAGATAGGAGAGATATTCTTCAATATCCATGGGCGCTAAATTGCCCAAAACAGACAGAGGTATTTCAGTGATATCCTTTTTTGTGCATAATGGATTATTTTCATGCAGATAGTCAAAAAAACAATTCAGATCATATGCATACGCAATCCGGGTACGGGAAGAAGTAGTAGGTTCAATACCAATAAAAAATTGTTTACAATACGGCGGCATTTTCTGGAGCAGATTGCGAAGCAATGTCTCGTTTTTAACATTCACTTTTTCATAATAAGCCTTTTCTTTCATTGATGTCCCTTTCTTTTGTGTTCTGTTTTTTCTGGCCAGCCGGGAATATTTCCATCCAAAATAGCGGTAAACATCCGCTTTTTAGCACCCGGATGATCCAGATTGATCTGTCGCACCAGATCTTTTGCATATTGACGTTTTGTAGCTCCGTCGACAGGACACGGATTTTCCACAACCGGAAGATTATATTTATTGCGAAAACCTTTGACCTCAGCCTCCGATACATACATCATTGGCCGGATCACAGTCAATTCCATACGGTCTAAAAAAGTGACCGGGGAAAAAGAGTAAAATCTGCCCTCAAAAATCATGGATAAAACCATCGTCTCAATTATATCATCTATATGATGCGCATAGGCAACCTTATTGCATCCCAATTCCTTAATTTTCTGGTTCAGCGCACCTTTGCGAAGTTTTGCACAGAGAGAGCAGGGGGACGCCTCATTTTTATCACCAAAAATAATTTTTGCGATTTCAGTGGAAACGACATGATATTCAACCTGTAAATGTTCGCATAATAGTTTTACCGGTGTCAGATCAAAGCCTTCATAGCCCAAATCTACCGTAATTGCGATCAGTGAAAATTTTTTCGGATAAAACCGCCTCAAATTTGCCATTGCATATAAAAGAGTGAGAGAGTCTTTTCCACCGGAAATTCCAACTGCAATTTTATCGCCTTCCTGGATCATCTGATAATCGTCCATGGCTTTTCTTGTTAAACTCAGTAATCGTTGTAAATCCATTTCTAATTGCCTTTCTAAAATAAAAGACTGTATTTCAACACTGAAATCTATTATAATAAATTTGTATGCAAATTACAAATGAATCACTCATTTGGCTTTCAAAACCTGTAGGATTCAATTCCCACAACATTTATATGTAAATAAATTGCGTACAATTCATTATCAAAGGAGATTTAATACACATGAAATTTGTAATACAGCGTGTTTCAAACGCATCCTGCACCGTAGAGGGAAACATCACCGGAAGCATCCAAAAGGGTTTTCTTGTCCTTATCGGAATATCAGATCAGGATACCATACAGATTGCTGATAAAATGATCAAAAAACTGCTTGGAATGCGTATTTTTGAAGATTCTGATGGAAAAACAAACCTGTCCCTGCATGATGTAAACGGAGAATTGCTGTTAATTTCCCAATTTACATTATATGCAGACTGCAGGAAAGGAAACCGTCCATCCTTTACAAACGCAGGAAAACCTGATATGGCAAAGCAAATGTACGAATATATCATTGATCAGTGCAAAAAAGAAATTCCGGTTGTTGAACAGGGAATCTTTGGCGCTGACATGAAAATTTCGCTTTTAAACGATGGTCCATTTACAATCATATTAGATTCTGCTGAAATATGTTAAACCCTTGAAAACAGATGGCTGCAAAGGATTTTATAATATTTATTTTATCATCCGCTGGTGGCAGTATTGTGGCTCTGTAAATCCATTTATTCGCAAAACACAAGTTTAACGAATAGTTGGCTTATTGCAATGTGTTTTCCCGGGATTACATTCCCCGGTTCAGACAACGTTCCGCAACGGCTTGTTATTAACGCTCATAATCAAAATCATCGGCGTTATCCAGTTCTAAATAATCACGTGCGTTTTCGATTCGATTTTGTTCATCGGCAATGTAATTCTGCCAGTCAGCATTACTCTTAGTGAGATTTGACAGATTTCCAAGTTCAATTTCTTGGGATTCTAAAAGCTTACTAATATTACTTTTAAGCTTTTTCATTTCGTTGAAATACTGACTGCATTTACTTTTCGCAGTCTCGAAATCCTTTGTCTTGGAATCCAAGGCGGTTCTGAGACTTTCATTCTCCATTTTGAGATTCTCATTCGCAGTCTGGAGACTTCGGTTCTCGGAACGCATGTCTTGAATAATTTCATCTTGTTCCATAATTTCCATCTGGTTTTCAGCCATCTTGTCTGTCTGTTTCAAAATCGTGTCTCGGTTGGTATCAATGACTTTGTTTTGAGTGTCGATTACTTTCTGCATTTCATTTCTGGCTATATTAGTCTCTGATTTAAGTTCCTCAATACTTTTGTGTTGTGGGTCTTGATATGTCCGATATGACACTCCGAACTCTTTCAGACACATCTCGTCTACCACTTGAGTTGCCCGGGATAAATTCGCCTTGGTCATAAAACCTTTGGCATTGACACCCTTACCCTCGACGAATGGAGTTGCAACCCCATGGGCATGTTCCAGAGACATACACTGTTCATGTTTATGTCTGTCGTAATAACCATGAACTTCGTCAACGTGTACTTCCATTCCGTGCCAGTTTTCTTCTCCGAAATACTCTTTCATACAGTCGTTGACCTTATTAAAAAACTCCTTGGTCTTACCCTGTTCTGTAATATCTCGAGGACATGGGATATTGACTAATAAGACTTCAATTCTGTCCTTTTTGAGACGCTTAGGTGGTAGAACCTTATCTACTTCTTTCAGTCTCTGTTCTGCCTTGTCCATTGCTTCTTTAAAGTTTCCACAACCCACATGGAAGTTCCCAGACGACAGTTCTGGATTGATATTCTTATTGCTGTGGGAACGAGTGTCATTCTCCTTTGTTCTGTCCATGTGGTTTGTTCCGATAATTCTTCCAGTCCGAATTTGTTCTTTCTTCAAGTTTACGCTTGCCATATTCAGGTCTTCCTTTCTGTTCTAAAAGTTTTTGGTAACCTAAATATGGTGTCCATGCACCCTAAACGGAGTTAGGGTGTAGCTCCTTATACCTTAAGTTGGTCTGCGCTACGCTTGACCCCCTTAAGGTACTCGTCGCAAGGGGAGACCCCTTGACCCCTTTTCCGGGTAGCGCACCCCGGGTTATTGTTTATCGGGTGTCCATACCCAGTTCTTTGCTTTGTCTTCCAAGGTCTGTTCCGGTGTAATCTCTGCCGTTTTTCTTGTCGGAAACTGTCCCGGATATTTCTTCTTGAGAAAATATCCTCGAGTTCTTAACGTTAATTTTCTTTTATAATTCAATGCGTCTTCATAATGCCTATTTTTAATCATATCGAAATATCTTGTTAAATCAGCCTTATGATATTCAGAGACCAATGAATCGTATCTCAATGCAAATTTACTAAATCTGTCTCCACGCTCTTTAACCTGTCTTGGTTTACCTCTATCCGAACAAGATATAGGATTGAGAGTTCCATCATCATTCAATTCGCAAATAAAGAAACGAGATATTGCAGACTGAATTTCCTCTTTGTTCAATCCACACTTTTTAGCCCATTTCTCAAATGGAAGATTGCTTGTAACAATTAATAAATCTCCAGTGAAATAACGATCATCTGAACCACGGCGGTAAGCTGTTACTGCTTTATTATCTGAAATGGTCAGAAGTGAATCTGTAGTCTGGTCGTCGATAAGAATCGCTTGTGTGGTCGGTGTTAAATTATCATATTTTCCAGTACCATTATTATCCACGCATAAAATTCGTTCATACCCTAATTCTCGCATGGTCTCTAAACTCGTATAACTTTTTCCCATGTTCGGTTTTCCAGTTATGAAAATGCAGAGGCGGTTCACATATGTCTCATCTTTAATGCTGTCTGCAATACCTTTATCATAACGTTCTCGACAGTGCTTCATTCTAGCATTGCTTCTCAAAAATAAACGCTGTTTGAAGTACCATTCGTCGAAGTCTCCGAACTGGCGACCGAGTTCGTAACAAAACTCGTCTACCTCTACAATCTCGCCAGAAGTGACTTTTTTCATTTTATCTGAAACTCGCACATAGCCTTCTCTGATTTTAAGAATCT
>OGKF01001591.1_pt1 | contig 9892 bp, 7 predicted proteins | sample 1572391 | NCBI WGS metagenome assembly OGKF01 (sample SAMEA2582095, study PRJEB24529) | metagenome | biome: Human gut stool | place: China | collected 2011
TCGCCGCCCATAAGATCTGCAAGCTCATCGTGAACAATCTTCACCATCATCTGCCCCGGCTTCACAGCCGTAAGCACGTTCATACCTAACGCCTTTTTCTTTACAGTATCCGTGAATGTCTTTGCCACTTTATAGTTAACGTCGGCATCGAGCAATGCACGTCTTACATCCTTAAGGGTTTCGGCCACGTTAATCTCGGTTATTTTGCCTTCACCTTTAAGTATTTTAAAAGAGCGTTCCAGTCTGTCGCTTAAATTCTCAAACATAATTATGTATATATATTATCTTATTCGTTTTATTCACTAAGTAAAATCCGCTTCTAATCATTTCTGCTGCCTGCCTCATTCTAATTTCACCACACCGAAAACCCATCGTAAATCGGGTATGGAAAACGACATCGGCCGGCATAAAATATAATCGGCTTTCTCTTATGCAAAAATAATCATTTAATAATGAAATACACAATAACTGGCATTGTATTTAAAATATTTTAAAACACTGACGCAAAAAAAATGCTCATACGCTTTTTAATTGTGCAATATTTTCCACTTTATGTCATATCTGGCATGGTCTTAACTGCAAATACGAGCCACAAAAAGCCACCAAACAAGCATTTTAGGTCAAAAATTATAGCAAAATATCATTTCGAAACATTATAACCGCATGCATTCACAATATGAAAGAATATGCATCAAATTTGATTATATTTTATGTTTCTGTTTGAAAATTATGCATTATCTTTGCCGGCAGATGAAAGATACAGTGCTTTATATCAAGAACATGGTTTGCGACAGATGCAAGATGGCCGTAGAACATGAGTTGCGCAATCTTGGACTTACCCCCACAAAGGTTGAGCTGGGAGTTGTATGCGTAAAAGAAGAGGTCGATTCTGAATGCCGCGCCATAATACGTGCCGGACTAGAGGCACTCGGTTTTGAACTGCTTGAAGACCGGCAGCAGCAGACTGTTGACCGCATAAAGAGCCTCATCATTGAACTTGTGCATTACAGAAACAACAAATCGGGAACAAATCTCTCGGCATATCTTTCAGAGCAGCTTGGCTCAGCCTACAGCGCACTCAGCAAGCTGTTTTCAGAAAACACAGGCATGACCATTGAAAAATTTTTCATCTTGCAAAAGACTGAACGCATAAAGGAACTGCTGTTTTACGGAGAAATGTCGCTGAGCGAAATAGCGGACATGATGAACTATTCGAGCGTGGCCTATCTCAGCACACAGTTCAAGAATATTACAGGAATGACTCCATCGCAGTTTAAGGCCCTGAAGGAAAAGAACCTGACACAACTCGACAAGCTATAGCGGCAGTTTCAACATCAAAGTATAGCCTGGCCAACACAATATAGCGACAAAATGTTATAAATGTTTTCCATTATTTCGTAACGCCTCCACCACACATTATAACTACCTTTGCGCAGAAAAGGCAGAAGCAATGGCGCGACCTGGGATTACACAACGGCAAAGCACTCAGACCGGACTTGCAGCCATGCTATGCTATTACTTAAAAAACATACTAAACAATGGAAAAAAAGACGATAGCCGTCATAGGCATGGCATGCGCCGGATGCGCAGCCAACGTGGAAAGAAGGCTGAACGAACTGAACGGAATAAGTTCTGCTGCAGTGAACTTTGCGGCACGCACAGCCCTTGTAGAATACGACCCGAAAGTGATAACGCCGCAGATGATGAAAGAAGAGATTATCAAGGCTGGATACGACCTGGTGATTGATGAAGACGAATCGGTTGCAGCCATTGAACGGCATGCATATAGTCAGCTGATCAGACGCATGGCTGCGTCGTGGGTGTTTGCCGCCCTGACCATGGGCATATCCATGAGATGGCTGAATGTCGGCAGCACATCAGCCGCAGACCAGACAATGCTGATAATCGCCCTGGTAAACATTGCTTACTGCGGACGCGTGTTTTACGTCAACGCTTGGCGGCAACTCATGCATAAAACCGCCAACATGGACACGCTTGTGGCTATGAGCACGCTCATTTCTTTTCTGTTCAGCGTGTTCAACACATTCTGGGGCGACTCTTTTTGGGGCTCGCGCGGCATAGAAAATCATACATATTATGACGCATCGGTAATGATTATCACTTTCGTGCTTACAGGACGCGTGCTTGAAGAACGTGCAAAAAGCAGCACGGCATCTGCCATCAGGGCCCTTATGGGCATGGCACCTAAGACAGCGCACCTTATTAACGGGGACAGAATAGACGAAGTGCCGATTGCTGCTCTTGGCTCAGGCGACATTATTGAGGTTAGAGCCGGAGAAAAGGTTCCCGTAGACGGTTTGATAATAACAGGCGAGACTTATATAGACGAAAGTATGATTACAGGCGAACCTACTCCTGCACGGCGAAGCGAAGGCGACAAGGTGTTTGCAGGAACAATCCTGAAACAGGGCACCATCCGTTTCCGTGCTGAGGCGACAGGCGACAAGACTATGCTGGCACAGATAATAAGAATGGTGCAGGAGGCCCAGGGCAGCAAGGCACCGGTGCAGCGCGTGGCAGACAAGATTGCCCGTGTGTTCGTACCGGCTGTGCTGTGCCTGTCGCTCATAACGTTTATTTTATGGGATGCAGTCGGCGGCGACAGTCAGCTCCCGCGCGCAGTTCTTTCTGCCGTATCAGTATTGGTTATAGCATGTCCATGCGCTCTCGGACTGGCCACGCCCACAGCTCTGATGGTTGGCATAGGCAGGGCGGCACGCAACAACATCTTGATAAAGGACGCAACAGCCCTTGAAAACATGCGAAACATTGATGCCATTGTGATTGACAAGACTGGTACACTGACAATACCTAATAAGGATGTTGACTTCACCAAAGCCGACTCGCTGACGCTTGACCTGCGAGAAACGCTAAAGCCCGGAGCTCGCGAGGCCATGCAGATGCTTCATGACGAGGGCGTAGAGGTGTATATGATGAGCGGCGACAAGGAGGAAGCAGCCAAATATTGGGCCGACAAAGCCGGAATAATCCATTGGAAGAGTCGCGTTATGCCGCAGGATAAAGAAGACATGGTAAGAAAGTTGCAGTCGGAAGGACATCACGTGGCAATGGTAGGCGACGGTATTAACGACACTCAGGCACTGGCTGCCGCCGACGTAAGCATCGCCATGGGCAAAGGAACCGACATAGCAATAGACGTAGCCCAAGTAACACTGATGGGAACCGACCTGCGCAGAATTGCCTACGCGATAAAGTTGTCGCGCCAGACCGTAGGCATGATTCACCAAAATCTGTTTTGGGCATTTATATATAATGTGGTATGCATACCTCTTGCAGCCGGACTGCCATACTTATTCGGCGCCCATTGGCAGATAACCCCGATGTGGGCAAGCGCGCTCATGGCATTTTCAAGTATCAGCGTGGTGATGAACAGCCTGCGACTGAAATTTATGAAGCAATAAATAGCAATAAAAAAGACCACGATATAATGCAAAAAGTTACGATAAAAAGACAGAGTATCTAACAATGTCTCGAAAATCGTAACTTTTTGCGTTTATTTTAATTACAAGTAATAAAATTTACTGGATTTTTAAAGAAATCATTTAAGCAAAAACAGCATTTATACTTTCAGATCATTAACCATAGGTTTACGCATCGTAACTCGGTCACTTTTTAACCGAAAACGGCCGAGTTTTTATGCAAAACTCAGCCGTTTATTTTTAGTATTTCAGTACGTTTTTATTTAAAATAAAATCGCCAATCATTATTCCGTAATATTCAATTTTGATTTTATCTTATCAATTACCTTTTCTATCTCTATATTAGCTTCGTCTTTGTTTATCATATCAAAAGTTTCTCGACATTTAAAATTGCAGAAGTTGATTCCGCTTAAATAATCAATCTCTTTTGATTTTTCATCATCAATACTCAGCTCTATACCCTTACTACTAAAGCATATATTGTAAGATTCACCTCTATAATTAAACGGAACATCTGCTTTACCTGTCTGCTTGTGAGCCATTCGAGTGATTTTTTGATGCAAATCTGTCTTATTGATTTGATATTCTCCATTAGATATGGGAATATTAAAGGTGATGCCTTCTATACGTGCCATTTTCTTAATCAAATCAGTAATAAAATCATCTATTGTATGCCACATCACATGTTTCATTGCATCTATAAATTTAAAATCAACATCTTTATTTTCTTTAGAAGTATACCTATGAAATGCAATGTCAAGATTTCCTGAAACCCATCTTTTTAAATCAAGAATGTCTTTTACAGCAGGTAGAGCAATATCAATCATATCAAGATATTGTTGCATCAAACTCCTCTTAAAGTCATCTGTTTCTAACCCACTACATGCTTTAATCCAGTTTCTTATGTTTTTATCATAGCTTATTGTTATCAAATTCTTATTCTTAAACTCTTCTTTTTCAGAAGGGAACACACCTCTAAGACTCAGATACACGTAATAAATGTTTTTCTCATCCCTAATATTTTTGAATTCAGCTGATTTTATAATCTTCTTCCCATAACCTAAAAGTTGTGGGTTACCATCTACTATTCTGTCTTTTGCAAATGTTTTGTTCTCGATGATAATTACCTTGTTTGTTGTCTTTGAAGTAATCAAAATATCTATATTTAGTTTTTCTGCGTGATCATTTATATTGGGGAAGACATCGCATTTACAAAAATCCTCAACACAAAAATTACCTTTATCATCATTCTTTTTTATTTCCTCAATGAACAGCTTGAGATATCTTTCATCAAGTGATAACATCATACTTATAAAACTTGAATGCAAATATTTCTCATTATACCAATTGAACATTGACATAAAGAGATTAAAACCTTTCTTCTTTCCTTCTATCTTTCCAACAATAGTTTTCATTTCTTCTTCATTCTTAGGTTCCATATCGATTTTAATATCAATTATTTAAGTTATAAATTTACAGGATTTCCTTAAATAAACGTACCCCACAACAAAATAATGACAACTCAAACATAGAATTGCCATTCATAACAAAAAAGTCTGTATCATTTACTTCATAGTCCGTCCTTCGACAGCCACCTGAATGCTGAAGCTCGGACTGAAGTTATATTTTACGGCTGCGCCTATACGGTCGCCAATATTGCCTATATCATAAAGAGGATAAGGCATGCGCTTGTTAGAGAGCGACTTTTGTCCGTAGATATAACCTTCCCAATGCTCGTCAAACTTATAGCCTATCACGGCGTTGAGCCCTGCATCCATGTATGAGTAGCCTGTCCAATAAAGATGATTGAGATATCCGCCAACGGCTATCGACAATTTGTAGTTCACCGGTATGGCATACATTGCGGCTATGTTCTGCCCAAACCCCGAACCACGCCATGCGCCTTTGCCGAACGAGGCAAACACTGATGCGCCAAGGTTAACATTAAGTCCTTTGTGCAACTCCCAATTATATGCGCCGCACCAGTCGAGCGGATACATGTTGACATACATACGCCCAAGCGAATCGAAAGCAGGAAGGTGGAGCGAGTCGGTCTGCGGCATGCCTACGCCGAAGTCTCCGTCCTGAAGATAAACATGAGTAGGACCGTCGGCAGAACCTATTATTTCGTTCTGCGGCATCATATCAGAGCCGCCAATCGTGTCGGTAACAGCTATGTGCCGTCTGTCTTCCTGAGCATAAACAGAAACTGCCGACACACATAAAAACAATATAATCAACAACTTTTTCATCACAGGCAAAATTAATCCGTAAGCATGAAAACTCAAAATAATACTGCCTTTTTTCATCATAATTAACTCTAATTCATTCTTAGTCAGACATATTGCAGCTATATGAAGTAAAAGCCTATACGCATACAGTGCAATGCATGGACAGAAAAACACGACTCAAGACAAGTCGCCGTCGGCAAGGACAAACATTGACGTTTTATTTGCAGATATCATCACAAATTAGTATATTTGCACAATTAACGCCGCATGATGCCGCGCCTGACATGCAACGACTAAAAAAACGGGCGCATGGCATCCGGCACACTAAATTAATATCATAAAAAACAACAAACACCATACTAAAATATGAAATTCTTCAAAGCTCTGTTCGGCAGTAAAGAAGAAAAGCCGGAAGAAAAGAAAAAGGCCGAAGAGGCTAAAAACTTCGACGTGTTGAAATACGACGGCGTGCGTGCACTGCGTGCCGGTCAGGCCGAATTTGCAATAAGATGCTTCACACATGCCCTGCAGATGCAGGACGATCTCGAGATACACGACTATCTGTCGCAGGCATACATACGCATCGGTGAACTTACGCTGGCCTACGAACAGCTGCAGAAACTGGCCGAAGCACAACCTGACAATCAGCAGATATTTATCCGCATGGCCAACGTGGCATATATGATGGAAGACAACGGAGCCATGGCCGGGGCATGCGAAAAGGCAATGCTCATTGACGACAAGACAGCCGAAGTGATGTATCTTTATGCAAGGGCGTGCATCGGACAGGAAGACGTAACCAACGCCGTGGCAATGCTGACCAAGGCAATATCTCTTAAAGAAGATTATGGCGACGCCTACCTGCTGCGCGGAGAGACATTACTGAAAAACGGCGACACAGACGAGGCTGACGAAGACGCCACATGGCTTATTGAACACACCGAGAACAACGAAGACGTTATGATGCTGAAAGCCAGAATTGAACGGGCTAAAGGCAACACCGACGCTGCAAAAGATTACTATACAAAAGTGACCGATGCCAATCCGTTTAACATCGAGGCATACCGTGAACGCGGAGAACTGCGGCTTGCAACAGGCGACGAGAAAGGCGGAAACGAAGACATTGAACACGCCAAAGAACTGACGGCACAGCTGCCCGAGAACAACGACGAAGAAGGAATAGAAAACAAAGTGAAGGAGAAATACAAGTCTATGGATCCATACGGAGTGTTCTGATATACAATAAGACATTATTATAATAATTAAAAAGCAAAAATGAAACCTTATAACAAAATTTTAATATAAAATGTTTGTAGGTGTCATTTAAATATTATACTTTTGCAAGCAAATAAGAAAATATATCAAAAAATGAGAAATAATTTATACGCATCTTTCTTTTACTTTTATTTTTACTTTGCAAGGAATTGTGAAGCGGGAAGTTGCGTGTAGATTTCAACTTATGACAAGACAATCTTTTAAGAAAGATACAAACAAGTCCCGCTTCATAACAATGAGGCGGGATTTTTCATTATAAAGAAAATAATAAATAAACATGAAGAGAATAGCAATACAGGGTTCAATCGGGTCGTTTCACGACATTGCAGCACATCAGTATTTCAAGGACGAACAAATACAGCTGATATGCTGCTCGACGTTTGAACAAGTGTTTGAGAACATAAAGCACGACCCTACGGTGATAGGCATGCTTGCAATAGAGAACACCATAGCAGGTTCGCTGCTCCACAACTATGAACTGCTGCGCGACTCGGGAACAACCATCGTCGGCGAACACAAACTTCACATTGAGCACAGCATATGCTGTCTGCCGGAAGACTCATGGGAAACGATAACCGAGGTACACTCCCACCCCGTCGCACTTATGCAGTGCCGCGGATTTCTTGCCGGACATCCAGAAATGAAAGCTGTAGAAGCTCAAGATACGGCCGGAGCAGCAAAGTTTATCTCCGAGAACAAATGCAAGGGATGGGCAGCAATATGCAACGCTAACGCCGCACGCCTTTATGGAATGAAAATCCTGCAGGAATCTATTGAGGACAATAAGCACAACTTCACAAGATTCCTGGTTGTAAGCAATCCTAACAAAGCCGACTTTCTGCGCCCGCTTGAGCAGACAAACAAGGCAAGTATTGTTTTCTCTCTGCCTCACGAGGAAGGCAGCCTTTCACAGGTGCTCAGCATCTTCTCGTTCTACAAAATCAACCTGACAAAAATACAGTCACTGCCTATCATCGGCCACGAATGGGAATATATGTTCTATGTTGACCTCGCATTTAACCAGCTGACCCGCTATCGCCAAAGCATAGACGCAATAATGCCGCTGACGAAGGAACTTAAAATTTTAGGAGAATACCAAGATGACGGAAAACAACCCAAACCATAACATAAAGCCGGCAGAAAGAGTTTCGGCTGTAAGCGAATATTACTTCAGCCGCAAGCTGAAAGAGGTGGCAAAGCTTAACGCCGAAGGCAAGGACATAATAAGCCTGGCAATAGGCAGTCCGGACATGCCGCCGTCTGAAGCCGCGATAAACAAACTGTGCGAAGTGGCACGACAGGACGGTTCACATGGCTACCAGCCCACAATGGGAACGCCGGAACTGCGTGAAGCCATGGCCGGATTTTACAAACGCTGGTACAATGTTGACCTTGACCCTCAGAAAGAAATACAGCCGCTCATAGGCTCAAAGGAAGGCATACTGCACGTAACGCTTGCCTTTGTCAATCCCGGCGACGAGGTGCTGGTGCCTAATCCCGGATACCCTACCTACACTTCGCTCAGCAAAATACTTGGCGCAAAGGTGGTCAACTATAATCTGCGTGAAGACAACGGATGGCAGCCTGACTTTGATGAGCTTGAGAAAACAGACCTGAGCAAGGTGAAACTGATGTGGACCAACTATCCAAACATGCCTACAGGAGCAAATGCGCAGGAGGATACATACCGCAAACTTGTAGACTTTGCAAAAAGACATTCAATAGTTGTGGTGAATGACAACCCATACTCGTTCATTCTAAACGAGAAACCATTGTCGCTGCTGCAAATTCCTGAGGCAAAAGACTGCTGCATAGAGTTCAACTCCATGAGCAAGAGTCATAACATGCCGGGATGGCGCGTCGGCATGTGTGCATCAAACAGCCGTTTTATCGAATGGATTCTCAAAATAAAGAGCAACATTGACTCGGGAACATTCCGCGGAATACAGCTTGCCGCCGCCGAGGCATATAATAACAGCGACGAATGGCACCGCCAGGCAAACATAACGACATACAGAAGAAGGCGCGACACAGCTGAACAAATAATGAAAGAACTCGGCTGCACATTCGACCCCAAACAGGTCGGAATGTTCCTGTGGGGCAAAATTCCTGAGAAATATAACGATGCAGAGGAACTCACAGAACGTGTATTGCATGAGGCAAGAGTGTTCATCACGCCGGGATTTATATTCGGAACTAACGGCGAAAGATATATACGCATATCGCTGTGTGCAAAAGACGACAAGATAGAGGAGGCTCTCAGCCGCATAAAGGGCATGAAGCAGAAATGATACTTACTAACATTCGAAACAACAAATAAAAGAAAATACAATTATGGAACTTGATTTATTACCGCTGAACCTTCCCAGCGACAACGAAAAACTTACCGTAATAGCAGGCCCCTGTTCAGCAGAAACAGAAGAACAGGTTATAGAGACAGCACGCCAGCTGGCTTACAAAGGCTGCCATATATTCCGTGCCGGTGTGTGGAAGCCACGCACAAAGCCCGGAGGCTTCGAGGGCAACGGTGAGGCAGCTCTGCCGTGGCTGAAAAGGGTTAAGGAAGAAACAGGCATGCTAACTTCTACAGAAGTGGCAACACCCGAACATGTTGAACTGGCCCTTAAATATGACATTGACATCCTGTGGGTAGGTGCGCGCACATCAGCCAATCCTTTTGCCATGCAGGCCATTGCAGACAGTCTGCAAGGCGTTGACATACCAGTACTTGTAAAAAATCCTGTAAATCCAGACCTTGAGCTATGGATTGGAGCCATGGAACGCATCAATCAGGCCGGCGTAAAGCGCATCGCAGCCATACACCGCGGATTCTCAAGCTATGACAAAAAGATTTACCGCAATCTGCCCATGTGGCAAATTCCTATCGAGCTGCGCCGACGCATACCCGAACTGCCTATATTCTGC
>OGKF01001598.1_pt1 | contig 9849 bp, 7 predicted proteins | sample 1572391 | NCBI WGS metagenome assembly OGKF01 (sample SAMEA2582095, study PRJEB24529) | metagenome | biome: Human gut stool | place: China | collected 2011
GGTCTTATCCGTTCTCGCTCCCTTAGCCCCGCTAAGGTAAGATACTGGGTGCAGAATCCTTTATAAGGAAGAAACTCTCCTACGTTTGTCTCACCAAGTCAGTTACACACTGTTTCAGTGCCGCATCTCTCTCGATTGCGGATGCAAAAGTACACGGTTTCAACCTGACTGCCAAACATATCATCTGATTTTTCTTACACTTTTTTGAAACTTGTTTGTAACATGCTGATTTACAACAGGACATCACAAGTACTTTTTGAAAACAACAGAACAGGAAGAAAATGGAACACACATAATTATATTGCGGGCGCGCATGTATGCGCACGGAGAAGAGTAGACAAGAAGGTTCCTAACAGCACTAGGCAGACTTAGCGCCTCCACCTGTTTCTCGCCAGCCTTGTTTTTAAACTACCAAATAAATAGAAACTACATTTCACGTACAGAAGGCAACTAATCGTCTATATCACAACTGCTTAACATTTAAAATAACATTACATATTTCGAGTTAGTTACATACGTACGTGTAAACCGATGCGTATATATGTGTAGCCCGATGGCACCGTATGTATAGTCCGATACGTACGTATGTATAACCAGATGCGTACGTACACATTTTAAATCACGATGCATGTTGCAGAAAGACCTTGATATTTTTAAAAAACATCAAAGTCTTTTTAGAAAAGCTCGGCATGTTTTTTATGTAAGAGCAGATTACACCTCTCCCCACCAAGTCGGTCATTACTTCTTTCCCGTTCATCCTTACATTTTTATCAAAACATGCGGATAATCAGCCGGTTAATAATGAAAGGACCTCCCCTCATCCTCCTTTCATCCGTGCCTCCCAAGTCCCTTCACAATCTGCCTTCAGCCTTTGTCTGTCGGAAGAAGTTTTACGAATGAAAGGAGGCTGAAAGAGTGACAACAAGACATCCATTCATTAGCGGAGCCTCATCAACAGGGCGTTTTAACGAATAATGAAAGGAGAAAGGAAGGTACGAAACGAAGCAATCCGCATAAGAATTGAAGCAGCGCCAAGAGTGGTTAGCAATAACACACTGTCTGAAGATAAGAGTTTTATTGAAATGGGAGTGTATCAAAACTAAACCGGCCTATCCAATCTCAGCTGTAGGGGCAGGGGTTGCCTACCCGAAGACACAAAGTAAACTGTTTTCGGACGAGCAAACCTCGTCCCTACAAACTAAACGACAGCATTATCCACGTTTTGACACACTCCCAAAGAAAATATCAAAAGGCAATTACCCAGCCATACAACTTACCAGTCTAACTGCGACTAACCTGCAATCCTTTGTCAGACAATGTCATATCAACAAAACGAGCACAACTGTTAGGCGGATTTTGAGTCAATATTGCTCTGATTTTAACAGCAGCTTCGGGGTCTTTGGCTACCATATAAAGATAACCTCCTCCACCTGCTCCAGGCAACTTATAACCTAAACAGTAATCATCAATCTGACGAATGATAGCCTCAACCGACGCAGGATTAGTTCCCGAATCAAGAGCCTGATTCTGCTTCCAGCTTTTACCCACCAAACGCCCCATTTCATCGAAGTTTCCACGTTGGATAGCTTCATATAAATCAAATGCATGACTCTTCATGCTTCCCAACAGTGCAAGATGTTCTGTAGAGTTAAGGAACATACTACGTACAATCTCAGCCAAAATTCCCTTAGCAGTGCGAGTGATACCGGTATAATACAACAGATGACACTTCTGATATTCACTACCCGTAAACAAATAATCAGGCAACCAACGAACCAACGGACTTTGCTCCATACCGGCATGAGTTTGAAGAAGCTTAACACCACGAAGGACACCTCCATATTGGTCTTGCCAACCACCTCCCGTAGTAAGCAATTGTTCCAAAATCAGAGTACGGTTGCATATTTCATTCTTATCCCACTTCAAGCCACAGAAATCGGATACCGCGCCAAGCACCGTAGAAGCTAAAATAGAACTAGTACCCAAACCGGAACCTGCAGGAATAGCCGACAATAACGTGATTTCAATACCTGAGCCAAACGCCTTGAGCTGCTCCTCCAATGTAACATAAACATCTGCCGAGAATTCCGGCTGGAAACCGGCCAGCACCAAAGCCGCTTTAGGAATAGAAAAAGGAGAACCAACTTGCATAAAGTCACTCAGTTCTTCATAGGTAGTAACAGTTTCTATTGCTCCCAAGTCTATAGAACGTAAAATAATCTTATATTCTTTACAAGGCTTTACATAAACCTGCAAAGGAGGCTGTCCATTCAGTTCAATAGCAATATTCACTACATTTCCGCCTTCATTCAAACAATAAGGAGGAGTATCTGTCCATCCGCCTGCCAAATCAATACGAACCGGACTCCTTCCCCATACTATCTGATCGGAATAAACCGATAAATGAGGCTGCTGTTTTTTTGCCAATGCAGCTGCCGTCAAACCTTCACGCATCAACCCAAAGGCCCTTCTTTCATACTCCGTATAGGTTTTACCACTGAACTGCTGCACCCTGGCCCGAAACATATTGTCGCTTATCCGGGTCATCAATGGCGCAGAAAGCGGCAATGCATCCGGCAATTCCAAATGATGAATGGCAAATTCATGAGCAGCATCATCCAAATTCAACTGATAAAAAACACTACGTTCATAATTACGAGCCAACACAGGCCAGTTCATAACCCGAAAGGAATCACGCTGGGCAGCCAAACGACGAAGATTGGCATAAGCGGAAATCTCATCGGCCGACAACCGGCGAGAACGTTTCCATATTTCCTTACCTTCCTGAAGTTCGGGTTCGGAAATCATCCAACGCATTACCAGCCCCAGCTCTTCTATTGTAGAGCAAACAGGAAACAAACGGGCAGCCTGCAAATCGTGAGCACCGTCTATCTCTTCAACTGCTACTTTGCGACAAGAAAGCCATTCACGCACCGAAATTCCCTGATAAATAGTCCTTTCCTCTGTCAATGCTCCTTTAAAGGTATCATTAAATCCATAGGGGCGAGCTACGTACTCAGCCTCTCCCAAAGGTACCACATCAATACATACCCCCGACGGCACATTGAGTTTCCAGTCATTAGTCGGAACCCCTGTTATAATTGTCTGTTGACGAATGTTCCACTCCTTGCCCACACAGCTGTTTTCTATCCAGATTTCAGAATTGTCAGCAGTAAGACGATATGCGACATCAGCATTCTGCACAAACATAGCCGGATGAGGTTTCACCTTACGATGCATGATTTCACGCTGGTCGTTCACCAAATTCTGAACAGCCAACGTGGAAGAGATTAATTCCCTGCTTGTTCCATAATGATAAAACTCACCTCCGGGCAACGGCAGGATAGCCACACTCAACCCATTCAATTCTTCATCTGCAATACGCGGATGTTCACCCAAGGTCAGTCCGAACTCGGAATACATATCGTAATATGAGAGTTCACCTCCTTTTTTAGAACGTTTTATCAACAAATCAACAGCCCGATCACTCAGCAACCAAATACCGATATCCATCAGGAACAAGTGAGTTTGCATCAGTTTTCCCAACTCCTCGACCGAAGGTTTCTGAAGCATAAAGTCCAATTTATCGGGATTGCTACGCGAAGAAACAAACACCCCGTGATTCTTTGCCAAATTGGGGTCCACCCAAAGCCCATAGCACACAACATCAACATCAGGAATATCCTGAAGAGGTTGACCCGCACGTATATACACATCTCCGCTGGCTATCAATGTGCGCAGAGAAGCCGGAGCCTTCTCCATTATTTGTTCATATAAAGGAAGCTGAAGTGAGAGCAGATTTTGTTCCAAGCGCTGCCCCCTCGCCCATCTAAAGACAGGAATAGGCGTTAATATTTTACCTGACGGAGCATATCCGGGCAAACGCCGACTCTGTCCGCCGGCATGCAACAATATTCTTTTTTCTTCCCTCAGCCATTCCAAAAAGTCTTTATCGGGCGCAATATGTTGTTTGCATGCCTCAAGCAGCCAAGCCGTTCCTCCTCCCGACCCCAATTTACTACCAATAGGATCGGAAGTACAAAACCATTCATCACGATCAGCCTTTTCTATATCATAAAAAAATTCCACCAAATTAGGAGGAAGCGATAAAAGTTTTTTCATAATGCATCTTTGTATTTATAATACGCAAAGATGCTGATTTTCCCCTAACGAGCCAAGCAGAATAAGAAAAATTTAGTCGTTAAAAGCAAATACACGCTCATCCAAAGGCATCACTTCTTTCGATCCGGGCCGGGTCACAGGAACTCCGAAAGGCATCTGTGCTATTAACTTCCAATGCAAAGGCAAATTCCATGCTGCACGCACTTCATCATCTACCAACGGATTATAATGTTGCAGAGAAGCTCCCATTCCGGCATCCTCTAACATAGTCCAAATGACAAATTGATGCATAGCATCGGCCTGCTCCGCCCAAACAGGGAAATTATCTTTATAAGTGGGAAACTGTTCCTGCAAAGCATGAACAACAGACATATCCTCAAAATATAGAATCGTTCCATATCCACAAGAGAAACTACCATCTATTTTCTGTTCCGTTTTAGCAAAAGCTTCCGCAGAAATCCGCTTACGCAAAGTATTTTTTACGATATTCCACAACTTTTGATGAGCTTCACCTGTTAATAAAACAACACGTGTGGTTTGTGAATTGAATGCTGAAGGGACATATTCGACAGCAAAACGAATCAAATCCAACAATTCTTTTTCAGACAACGTGGATTTATTGTCTATCTGATAAAAAGTACGGCGGCTCTTTATGGCATCCTTGAATTTCTTTGTCATATTTAGCATATTTATTATGAGTTATTTTACCTATATAAACAAGCATACAGCAAAAGAAGTTCACTTTCTTTGCTTTTTTCAATACAATCAACTATTTTTGTTAGCTAATTATTAACATTATAAACAACACATTCAATGAAAGATTTTCTTAAATTTACATTGGCTAGTTTGATAGGCGTCATTTTAGCAGGTATAGTGCTCACCATACTGGGCCTTATCACAGTAGTAGGCATGGTAGCCTCATCAGACTCTGAAACCATAGTAAAAGACAACTCGGTCTTCGTTCTTGACTTGAAAGGCAACTTATCAGAACGTGTACAGGAAAACCCATTTCAACAGATAATGGGAGACGGCAATGGTTCTTATGGACTAAATGACATTTTATCCTCCATCAAAAAAGCCAAAGAAAACGACAAGATTAAAGGCATCTATATCCAACCATCTTATCTGGCCACTTCTTTTGCATCATTGGAAGAAATACGCAACGCACTTCAAGACTTCAAGGAAAGCGGTAAATTTATCGTAGCATACGCAGACCAATATACACAAGGTATGTATTATCTGGCAAGTGTTGCAGATAAGGTAATCATCAATCCTCAAGGAAACATTTCATGGCACGGGCTGGCATCCCAACCTGTCTTCTTTAAAGATTTACTGGATAAACTGGGCATTGATGTACAGGTTTTCAAGGTAGGCACTTATAAATCGGCTGTAGAACCATTTATCGCTACCGAAATGAGCCCCGCCAACCGTGAGCAAGTCACCGTATTCTTAAACTCTATATGGAATCAATTATTAGATGATGTTTCAGTGTCACGCAACATTTCTAAAGACTCACTTAATGCTTATGCAGACCAATGCATGGATCTCTGTCAGGCAGAAGAATATATCAAATGCGGACTGACCGACTCAGTGTTATATAAAGACGAAATGATCGCTTATTTGAAACAACTGACCGGACGGAAAGAAGACCAAAGCTTAAACAGCCTTTTCCTTGAAGATATGATAAATGTAAAAAAGAATGTCCCCAAGGATAAAAGTGGAAACGTTGTTGCCGTATATTATGCATCAGGAGAGATTTTAGATGCTGCTTCCTCCAATTCTACCGAAGAAGTCATTGACGGTCAGAAGATGACACGGGACTTACGCAGGTTGCGCGATGACAACAATGTAAAAGCAGTTGTTCTGCGCGTAAACTCTCCGGGTGGAAGTGCTTATGGTTCGGAACAAGTATGGGCTGCTATCGAAGCTATTAAAGATATGGCGCGAAGTAGTACGCCTGAAAGAAAAGAAACCGGTTATCGTCTCTATGGGGGATTATGCAGCATCAGGCGGTTATTACATCTCTTGCGCCGCAGATTCTATCTTTGCAGATCCGACAACTCTAACCGGCTCCATCGGCATCTTCGGAATGATTCCTTCGGGAGAGAAGTTATTCAAAGACAAACTAGGGCTGGATTTCGATGTAGTAAAAACTAATAAAATGGCCGATATGGGAGCCGGTTTCGGTCCACTCGCAACGCGTCCGTTCAACAACGCCGAACAGGAAGCACTTCAAAATTATATCAACAACGGGTATAAGTTATTCGTAAACCGTTGTGCCGAAGGAAGAAATATGTCAGCAGCAGATATTGAAAAAATAGCTGAAGGACGAGTGTGGACGGGCGAAATGGCCGTCGGCTTGGGGTTAGTAGATAAATTGGGAGGCATAGATGACGCATTAGCAGCAGCCGCAAAACGAGCAAACGTAGAGAACTACACTATTATCAGTTATCCTGAAAAAGAAAGTCTCTTCATGAATCTACTGAACAGCCAGCGCAAGCACTATGTCAACAGTCAGATGAAAGAATATATGGGCAGTTTCTACAGCTATTTCGAAATATTACAAAACCTGAAAGAAATCAATCCTGTACAGGCACGTATGCCATTCGAATTGAATATTAAATAACTTTTAATGGAGAATAACTTTATCAAAATACATAAGTGGCTATACCCGGTTTCGTGGCTTTACGGAGCCGGCGTATGGATACGTAACAGACTATTTGATTGGGGAATATACAAAGAAAAGAGCTTTGATATTCCGGTAATCTCGGTAGGCAACATTACCGTAGGAGGTACCGGAAAGACGCCTCATACCGAATATCTGATAAAGTTATTGAAACCCAATTATAAAGTGGCAGTCCTAAGCCGGGGGTATAAACGAAAATCAAAAGGCTTCGTATTGGCCCAACCGAATACTCCCGTAAATATCATAGGTGATGAGCCATTTCAAATGAAACAGAAATTTCCCGATATCTATATGGCAGTAGACCGTGACCGTTGTCACGGTATCGAGGAGCTATGCAACGGATATACCGCCCCCGGAACCGAAGTCGTAATATTGGATGATGCTTTTCAGCATCGCTATGTGAAACCGGGAATGAATATTCTTCTAGTGGACTATCACCGACCTATCTGCGAAGATGCTTTATTACCGGCAGGACGAATGCGCGAACCCGAAAAAGGCAAGAACCGTGCTCATATCGTGATAATAACCAAATGTCCCAAGGATATAACTCCTATGGATGTGCGGGTGTTGCGTAAACAGATGGGATTATATCCTTATCAACAACTTTACTTCACAACCCTGAATTATGGCAAATTATACCCTATCACCCGACAGGGAAAAGAGTATCCAATCGCCAACATTCATAAAGATGCACATATATTGCTCGTTACCGGAATTGCATCCCCGGCTAAGTTAATCCATGACTTAAGCCCTTATAACGAACATATCAATCCATTGACATTTAGTGACCACCATGACTTCACACCCCAAGACATGGAAATCATAAAAAGCCGTTTCAGACAACTGCCGGAAGGCAAACGAATGATTATCACCACAGAAAAGGATGCGGTGAGACTGTCATCCCATCCATTGCTGGACGAAAGCATCAAACCATTTATCTATGTACTCCCGATAGAGGTGAGCTTTTTACATGACCAACAAGAATTATTCAACTTAAATATAACCGAATATGTTAGAAAAAATCCAAGAAACCGCAGCCTTTCTGAAAGAAAAGATGCATACTAATCCCGAGACAGCAATTATTTTGGGCACAGGTCTAGGAAGTTTGGTACACGAAATTACCGATAAATATGAAATAAGTTATAAAGACATTCCTAATTTTCCCGTATCAACAGTAGAAGGTCACAGTGGCAAACTAATCTTTGGCAAATTGGGAGACAAAGACATCATGGCCATGCAGGGACGTTTCCATTTCTATGAAGGATATTCAATGAAAGAAGTTACTTTCCCGGTACGTGTAATGCGCGAATTAGGTATCAAAACACTATTTGTATCCAACGCTGCCGGCGGAACTAATCCTGCTTTTGAAATCGGTGACCTAATGATTATCAGAGATCATATCAACTTCTTCCCCGAACATCCGTTGCACGGAAAGAATATCGAATATGGTCCCCGTTTCCCGGACATGAGCGAAGCCTACTCTAAAGAGCTTATCAACAAAGCATTGGAAATAGCCAAAGAAAAGGGCATCAAAGTGCAGCAAGGAGTATATATCGGTACACAAGGACCGACTTTTGAAACTCCGGCAGAATATAAAATGTTCCATATCCTGGGAGCTGATGCTGTAGGCATGTCTACTGTCCCCGAAGTTATTGTTGCAAACCATTGCGGCATTAAAGTGTTTGGAGTTTCAGTTATCACCGACCTCGGCGTGGAAGGCAAAATAGTGGAGGTTTCCCACGAAGAAGTCCAGAAGGCGGCAGATGAAGCACAGCCACGGATGACAACCATTATGCGCGAACTCATTAACAGAGCTTAAAAAAAGAATATGCAAGAAACAAATAGAACAGAAATTGCAACCTTGGGGGAGTTCGGCCTCATCAAACATCTGACTCAGAATATTGAACTAAAGAATCCCGAAACCAAATACGGTGTGGGAGACGATGCAGCCGTCCTCGAATTTAAGGACAAAGAAGTATTGGTTACTACCGATCTTCTGATGGAAGGAGTACACTTTGACCTGATTTATACACCATTAAAGCATCTTGGATATAAATCAGCCATTGTAAACTTCTCAGACATTTATGCCATGAATGGAACTCCCAAGCAGATAACAGTATCGCTAGCTGTATCCAAACGCTTCTGCATAGAAGATTTAGAGCAGTTCTATGATGGTTTGAAGCTGGCCTGCCAACTACACAATGTAGATATTGTGGGAGGAGATACCACATCATCAGTCACAGGATTGGCAATCAGTATCACCTGCATTGGCGAGGCTGACAAAGACAAAGTGGTTTACCGCAATGGAGCGCATGACACAGATTTGATTTGCGTCAGTGGTGATTTAGGGGCCGCCTATATGGGTCTGCAACTGCTGGAACGCGAAAAAGCGGTGTTCCAAGACCAAAAAGAAGCCAATCCCGATTTCTCCGGCAAGGAGTACATATTAGAGCGCCAACTTAAACCGGAGGCGCGTAAAGATATCATTGAAGAACTTGCCCAAGCAGGAGTAAAACCAACTGCCATGATGGATATTTCGGACGGACTTTCTTCCGAGCTGTTGCATATTTGCTCACAAAGCGATACCGGCTGCCGCGTTTATGAGGAGCGTATTCCCATTGACTATCAGACGGCTGTAATGGCAGAAGAACTCAATATGAATGTCACTACCTGTGCATTAAATGGTGGCGAAGATTATGAACTCCTCTTCACTGTTCCCTTGACTGATCACGAAAAGGTTTCGACCATGAAAGGCGTAAAAGTCATTGGGCACATCACCAAACCGGAGTTAGGTTGCGCCCTCGTCACTCGCGACGGACAAGAATTTGAGTTAAAAGCACAAGGTTGGAATCCATTAAAAGAAAAATAATTCCTACTACAAAATGCTGATAATAAGCATTTTATTTATTATCAGCATTTTTTTCTTTATATAATATTTGCAAGATTAGAAAACTTTATCTATCTTTGCAACCGCAAACAAGAAACAATGGTGCCATAGCTCAGTTGGTAGAGCAAAGGACTGAAAATCCTTGTGTCCCCGG
>OGKF01001603.1_pt1 | contig 9830 bp, 9 predicted proteins | sample 1572391 | NCBI WGS metagenome assembly OGKF01 (sample SAMEA2582095, study PRJEB24529) | metagenome | biome: Human gut stool | place: China | collected 2011
TTCACGAAGCGCATCAGCCAGCTTCCGCCCATGCGTCCGGCCATGAACAGTCCCATGCCGCCGAACGACAGCCATACCGAAGCCTCCTGTGCCGAAACACCCGCATTTTCGGTGGCGTAGTTGATGAAAAAACTGTTGATGCCCGTCTGTGCAGCCACGTAAAGGAAAAGCGACAGCAGTCCCACCGTGAACGAGGTCGTTCTCCACAGCGATTTCCCGCTCGCTTCAGCCTGTCCGCTTTCAACTTCCCGGCCTATTTCCGGCAGGTTCACCCGCGAAAAGAGGATGGCGATGCACAGCACCACCGTACCCAGCACCGCGTAAGGAGTAGTCACGTCACCTCCTCCGGCAAAGAGGAAGAAACCTCCCGCCAGCCCAGTCCGTTGAACGACTGCGCCAGGTTGATGCGCCGCTCACTGCCTTCCGGTTCACCCAGCACCGTGACATACGGGTTCGAAGCCGTTTCCAGGCAGGTCAGTCCACAACCGATGACGAACAGTGCCAGCAGGAAAAACTCAAACGACTGAATCCGTCCTCCCGGAATGAACAGCAACGCCCCGATGCCATACAGCACCAGGCCCGTCAGCACCCCTGTGCGGTAGCCGAAGCGGCGGATAATCCGTCCCGCCGGCAGCGCCATGATAAAATATCCTCCGTACACCACCGCCTGAATCAGGGCCGAGCGCGTGCGGGTAATCTCCAGTGTATCTTGAAAATGTTTGTTCAGCACATCCAGAATACTGTGTGCCACTCCCCACAGAAAAAAGAGGGAAGTAATCAAAATAAAAGGAACCAGGAAACTCTTTCCGTCCCTGGTTCTTACTAATCCAATCTTTTCCATCTCAGCTTCTACTGATTTCCAGTCCCTTGTTCGATAAACTCATCTCCACAAAGCGCGCCCGTTCGTTCGGACGTTCCTCTGTCAGAATCCGGCGGATACGCACCGCCGCATCCGGATCCTTGGCCACCATGTACAGGTAACCGCCGCCACCGGCACCCGGCAACTTATATCCTAAGCAGAGGTCGTCAATCCGTTCCGTCAAGGCTTGTACCGCTGCCGGATTCGTACCCTCATCCAGCAACTGGTTCTGCTTCCACGTCTTCCGTATCAGTCGTCCCGTTTCCTCGAAGTCATTCCGCAGGATGGCGTCGTACATATCCATGGCGTGGCCCTTCATCTGTTCCAGCAGGTGCAGGTGACGGTTCGAGTTCAGGAACATGCCCTTCACAATCTCCGCCAGGATGCCCTTGGCCGTACGCGTAATGCCCGTGTAATACAGCAGATGGCACTTGCGGTACTCGTCGCTCGTGAACAGGTAATCCGGCAGCCAGCGCACCTTCGGTTCCTGGTGCCATCCCGGTTGCGTCTGGAGCAGCTTCACCCCGTGCAGCACACCTCCGTACTGATCCTGCCAGCCTCCCCCTGTGGTGAGCAACTGTTCCAGCACCAGTGTACGGCTTCCGATGCCCTGTTTGTCCCAGTTCAGGCCGCAGAAATCATTCAGTGCCCCTAATACCGTAGCCGCCAGGATAGAGCTGGTACCCAGCCCCGAACCTGCCGGAATGGCCGACAGCAGTGTCACTTCAATGCCCGTGCCGAACGCCTTCAGCTGTGTCTCCAGCGAAACAAACCGTTCTGTGGAGAAATCCGGATGGAACCCCGCCAGCACCAGTGCCGCTTTCGGAATGGAGAACGGCGAGCCCACCTTGCGGTAATCCTGCAACTCCTCGTACGTGGAAACCACCTCCATGGCTCCCAGGTCAATCGAGCGCAGCGTAATGCGGTACTCCTTCGACGGCTTCACATACACCTGCAGCGGCGGCTGTCCGTTCAGTTCAATGGCCAGATTCACCACATTTCCGCCCTCCATCAGGCTGTAGGGTGGGGTATCCGTCCATCCCCCTGCAATATCGATGCGCACCGGGCTGCGTCCCCACACAATCTGGTCGGCATACACCGAGAGCTTCGGTTGCTGACGGTAATCCATCGTGCCGGTCAGTCCCTCTCGCATCAGGCCGAACGCCCGTGCCTCCAGTTCCTTCGCCTCCGGTTTGCCCTCCAGTTCGCACACCTTCGCGCGGAACATCGCGTCGCTGATACGCTTCAGCAGGGGAGACCCCTCCGGCAGTTCCTCCGGCAAGGCGATGCCCCCTTTGGCATACGCCCCGGCCGCCTCCTGCAAGTCTATCTGATAGAACACGCTCCGTTCCTGGTTCCTGGCCAGCAGGCTCCAGTTCTCCTTGCGGAACACCTCCCGCTGGGCGAACAGCCGTCGCAGGTTGGCATACGCCGAAATCTCGTCGGCCGACACCTTGCGTGCCTTCATCCAGATAGCCCGTCCGGCTTCACCTTGTCCGCCGTCCGTCATCCATTGCAGCACCGTGCCCAAGTCCTCTATCGAGTCCGTCACCGGGAAAATCGCAGCCCCCTGCAAGTCCTCACAGCCCCGGATTTCGTCCGCCGTCAGCCCTCTTTCCGCCAGCCATTCCGTTACCGAACGGCCTAAATATGCTGTAGAAGCCTCCTTCAGGCTTCCCTTGAATTTATCGTTAAAACCGTACGGACGTGCGGCAAACTCCCGTTCGCCCATCGGCACCACGTCGATGCACACCCCTTCGGGCACGTTCAGCGCCCAGTCGTTGCGCGGCACCCCCGTGATGATGTTCCGGCTGTGCAGCTTCCAGTTCCTGCCCACGTGGCTGTTTTCCACCCACACCTCCGCGTTGTCGGCCGTCAGCGGGAACTCCATCTCCGCATTCTGCACGAACACCGCCGGATGCGGCTTCACCTTGTGGTGCATAATCGCCCGCTGGTCCGTCACACAGTTCTGCACGGCCAATGTCGACGAAATCATCTCCCGGCTCGTACCGTAATGGTGGAACTCACCGCCCGGCAGGGGCAGGATAGCCACTTTCAAGCTGTTCAGCTCCTCATCCACGATGCGCGGATGCGCCCCCAGTGCCAGCCCGAACTCCGAATACATGTCGTAGAACTTCACGCCCCCGTCCTTGTCGGTCGAGTGTTTCACCATCAGCTCGATGGCGCGGTCGCTCAGCAGCCAGATACCGATGTCCATCAGGAACAGGTAATCCTGCATCAGCCCCGCCATTTCCTCCACGCTCGGCTTCTGCAGCATGAAGTCCAGCTTCTCCGGTTCCTTCCGCGACGATACGAACACCCCGTGGTTCTTCGCCAGTTCCGGGTCCACCCACAAGCCGTAGCACACCACGTCCACATCCGGAATCTCCTGCAACGGTTCCGTTGCCCGGATGTACACGTCGCCGCTTGCAATCAGCGTACGCAGTCCCTCCGGCGCCCGTTCCATGATTTCCTCATACAGCGGCAGCTGCAGCGACAGCAAGTCCTGTGTGATGCGCTGTCCGCGTGCCCAGCGGAACACCGGTATCGGCGTTAATACCTTGCCCGACGGTGCATAGCCCGGCAGACGGCGGCTCTGTCCCCCTGCATGCAGCAGGATACGCTTCTCCCGTGCCAGCCAGTCGCCCAGTGCGGCATCCTTATCCTCTTCCTCCCGGCAAGCATTCAGCAGCCAGGCCGTACCACCTCCCGAACCCAGTTTCTTTCCCACCGGGTCCGATGTGCAGAACCACTCCTTGTGGTCCGCGTGCATAATATCGTGAAAACATTCCACCAGATTTGGTGGCAATGACAATAACTTTTTCATGAGCATATATTTTTAGACATAAGAACAGAAGAACATATAGAGTTAAAAGTTAATAGTTAAAAAGTAAAAGCGGTAAAAGCATCCCGTTTTCACTTTATTATTAAATCTTTTGTCTTTCTGTTCTTTTGTCAAAAGAGAAAACATCCACTTGTTTTTAACTTTTAACTTTTAATTTTTCACTCTTTCACTCTTTACAGCTTAAATATCCGCGTCATCAGCTTCCATTTCTCCTGCGAGGTCGCTCCCGGAGCAGCTTTCTGGAACTTCGCCATGTGCGCTTCCCATTCCGCCTGACGGGGCAGGGTAGCCAGCCGTGCATAATCCCGTTCCATGTCAAACTCATCCGTGGTATCCATAATCATGAACAGGCGGTTTCCGTCAATGTAAATCTGCATGTCCGTGATACCCACCTCGCGGATACCCGCTTTCACCTCTTCCCACACGTGTGCATGTTCTGCCACGTAGGCTTCAATCAGCTCCTTATCGTCATAAAGCTCCAGTGTCTGGCAATATCTTTTCATAATGAAGAATTTATTTCAAGAAATGTTATTACAGAGAAAATCCTTTAAAGGTTGTAATTCAGGAGCGTTGAGATTCCAATATTGGGCATCGTTGAACAGCCATTGTCCGCTCCCCAATTTGTTTCGTTGTGTGTTACTCAGGGTCTTTTGCGCACTGATGTAAGTAAACAATTTACCCTTTAGATTAGGAGTCAGATAATGATTCCCCAAACAAGTTTCATAGTCAGAATAGCAATGTAGCCATTGTTCATGAGTCTTTTTTTGCATCAGTTTTTCCAGTAAATTTTCAAAAATGCCATCGTCTGCATTGTTTGGGAAAAGAAAGATTCCGTCAGCCTGCATTCCATTGCTTTGCAATTCCTGGTTGATGCGTTGCAGGGTAGCCGAAAATCCATACCCCGTAGCAGGTGTGTCCGCATCAAAAATAATCAGATTTTTTCCACCTTCAATGGTATTCTCCTTGAATTTATTGGCTGCTTTTATCAAGTTGCTATTTCCGCCGACACAGATTATCTTATATTGTGCTTCGGAAAATCCAAGCTCCTTTATGATTGTATTTAAAAATACATACTCAGATGTTTTTTCATACCGTGCTTCAATGAAAATCTGTGTCATCCTATCTTACCTCCATTTCCTGTTTGATAGCATACGACAGTTCTTCTGCGCTATAACGTAGAGCCACAAGTTCGTCGTCAGCTTTTCTTATCAGCTTATAGGATGCTATCTGTGGCATTTGTGCTGATTTGCCAATAGCCTTGACCAGCGATTTAACTAAATCCATACTGTGTGTGGAAGCAAAAATCTGTGTATGATGTTTCTGGCACATATAAAGGATGACTTCCCATAATTGCGGCATGACCGAAAAATGCAAGCCATTATCCAGTTCATCTATGATAAGCACCCCATTTCTGCATGTGTAAATGGAAAGAATAACAGCCAGTACTTTGCGTACTCCGTCTCCCAACACATTGATTGGAAGTCGGGTCGGCAGTCCTACATCTACCATTACCCTTTTACCTACCAGTTGTACGTCAGTGATACGAGGTTCTACAATCTGGAGAGCTTCCACAATTTCCTTTTCTTGTTTGTTCTGAATAATCTCAGTCATTTTCTCCACGATGTCGATTTGTATGTGGTTAGAAGGAATGTATTCCGCGTAAAGAGCCTCCTTGTATCTTTTGTCAGAGGTAATGTTTCCGCTTTTTTCTTCTGTAACCACCAGTTCAGAATGATATTTGCTTTCTTTCTCTGCTTCTGTGGAGAAGTTGATTTTCAGTCCATACCGTTTACCGGCACTTTCCGATGAGTTCTTTTGCAAGTCCTCCAGTGAAATGTTTTGGGAGTGCGATTCTATCATTTGGATAGAAACCTGTCGGCTTTGTTCTCCCAGACTGTTTAATTGTATAATGTGTTCTGGATTTGCTTGATAGAACTCAATTTTTAAATCCGTTTCTTCCAATGAATCCAGTGCTCTGCTCTTGTTTGCTAAAATGGGTAATGTGGGGTTGTCAGGGCCTGACAATATAAATAATGATTCCAGCAAAGAAGACTTGCCACAGTTGTTTTTTCCGAAGAAGAGGTTTATCAATTCTAACTTTTCCAATTTACATTGGCGAATCCCTCTATAGTTTTTTACTGAGAAGTCTGTATAAATCATATTTGTTGCTATTTTCCTATCAATCGACAGGACAAATGTAACAAAAATAAACAGGTTTCATATTAAAATTGTTGCTGAAATTCAAAAAACCACCGTTTTTGGAGGGTTTGTTTCCTTCACGGTGGTTTTTTCATACGTTTCTCGTTTCAGGTCTATTTTTTATCGTCCCTTATACATCGAGTCATAATACTTCTGGTAGTCACCGCTCGTTACGTTGTCCATCCATTCCTGGTTGTCCAGATACCAGCGCACCGTCTTCTCGATACCCTCTTCAAACTGCAGGCTCGGTTCCCAGCCCAGTTCCTTCTGCAGCTTCGTAGAGTCGATGGCATAACGCATGTCGTGGCCCAGACGGTCGGTCACGTAGGTAATCAGGTCCATGTCTTCACCCTCCTTGCGGCCCAGCAGACGGTCTACCGTGTTGATTACCACCTTGATGATGTCAATGTTCTTCCACTCATTGAAACCGCCGATGTTATAGGTTTCTGCCGTCTTACCGTTGTGGAAAATCACGTCGATAGCCCGCGCATGGTCCACCACATACAGCCAGTCGCGCACATTTTCCCCTTTGCCGTAGACCGGGAGGGGCTTGCGGTGGCCTCACTTGCCGGAAACGTCGGGAATGGTTAATTGTTCGAGTACGTGTTCGCTGCGCTGTTCCTGGCTCATGCCGGCCAGTTGGTCGGGAAAGAAGAAAAGTCGCAGAATGGCGAACATGATGAAGAGTTTCAGTAGGATAATGGCCCAAAGCGTCCGTCCGAGGGTCATCGAGCGGAATCCGTCCACGTAGAATCGGAAGATGTCGGCCGGGGTCGGGATGCGTTTTGCCATTATTTGAAGTGTTTTCGATCAGTCAGGGCAGAGCGAGTCGATTCGTTATGCCGGGCACAAAATAGTCGAGAAATTCAACGATTTTAAAACACTCAAAAATAGAAATAATAGTTGAATCCGCCAAATCGGGACGGACTGTTGCGGAACTTGTGCCGTGAAAAATCGGGGGGCGATAAAATTCGATCTTTTATCGCACCCCGCAGAATCAGCTCAATCCTTCGATCAGTCCGTTTACGATGTCGATGTGGCGGGCCTGCGGCTCTTTCGGAAGACCCGGCATCCGCATGATTTCGCCCATGACCACTACGATCATCTCCGCGCCGTTGTTGATGATGATGTCGCGGACTTTCAGTTCGAAATCTTTCGCTACGCCGTACGCTTTCGGGTCGGACGAGAAGGAGTACTGGGTTTTGGCGATGCAGACGGGGAAGTGGGCGATGCCCAGCTTTTCGATCTCCTTGAGTTTCTTTTCCGCCAGCGTCGTATAGACGATCGAGGAGGCTCCGTAGATTCCTTCGGCGATTTTTCGCACCTTTTTCCGTATCGAATCGCTCTCTTCATAGGTGAATTTCAGGGGTTTAGATGTGTTTTTCTCGATGGTTTCGGCAACCAGCCGGGCCAGTTCCACTGCGCCTTTCCCACCGTCGGCGAAGACCGTGTTCACCGCAAAGCCGACCCCCTTTTCCTTGCAGTGTTCGGCGACCAGGGCGATCTCTTCGTCCGTATCGCTGGCGAAGCGGTTGAAGGTGACGATCACCTGCTGGCCGAAGTTTTTCATGTTTTCGATATGCTTGTCCAGGTTGGCGAATCCCCGGATCAACCCCTCCTTGTTGGGCTCTTTGATTTGTGCTTCGGGGACTCCGCCGTGCAGCTTCAGGCTTTGCGCTGTCGCTACGATAACGGTCAGTTTCGGGGACAAGCCCGCTTTGCGGCATTTGATGTTGAAGAATTTTTCCGCACCGAGATCCGCGCCGAAGCCGGCTTCGGTGATGACGTAATCGCCGTAGGTCAGGGCCATCTGGGTCGCCAGCACGGAGTTGCAGCCGTGGGCGATGTTGGCGAACGGGCCGCCGTGGATGAAGGCCGGGGTATTTTCGGTGGTCTGCACCAGGTTGGGAAGCAGGGCGTCCTTCAGCAGGACAGTGATGGCGCCTGCGATGCCCATGTCGTTCACCGTGAACGGCTTGCCGTCATAAGTGTAGCCCAGCAGGATATTGCCGACGCGGCGCTTCAGATCGTCGATGTCGGTGGCCAGGCAGAGGATCGCCATAATTTCCGAGGCGGCCGTGATGTCGAATCCCGTTTCGGTCGGAATGCCGTTGGCCGAACCTCCCAGCCCCGATACGATGTTACGAAGGCTGCGATCGTTCACGTCGAGCACCCGCTTCCACTTGACCTCTTTCAGCCCCTCGCAACTGTTCCGGTTCTGGTAGATGTAGTTGTCGAGCAGGGCGGTAATCATGTTGTGGGCCGATGTCACGGCGTGGAAGTCGCCCGTGAAATGCAGGTTGATGTTTTCCATCGGCAGCACCTGCGAATAGCCGCCGCCGGCTGCGCCGCCCTTCATGCCGAAGCAGGGACCCAGGGAGGGTTCGCGCAGGGCGACCACCGCTTTCTTTCCGATTTTGTTCAGGCCGAGCGACAGGCCGATCGATACCGTAGTCTTGCCGACGCCCGCCTTGTTCGGGGTGATGGCCGAAACCAGGATCAGGTTGTGCTTGTCCATCTCTTTCTTGTCGATCAGGTGGATGGGCACCTTGGCGATGTAACGGCCGTAATTCTGGACTTCGTCACGGGGAACCCCCAGCTTTTCGGCTATGTCTTCTATTTTATTTAATTTCGTTTCGCGTGCAATTTCGATGTCTGTTTTCATAGGTTTTGTCCGATTTATACGATGATGACAAAGTAAACTCAAAATCCCGAAATAACAAAATGTTTCGCGTGCATCGTTGCCTTCGGACAGCTTTTTGTCCCTTTTTCGGGGCCGTTTCAAGCGCTTGGACCGGTAAAAGCGAATGAATTCGCCTTTGTGCTCGGCTCCTTTGTAATTTTAGATATTTCGCCTCGGCAAAACGCAAATAAATTTGCTTTTGCGCTCGGCTTATTCGTATCTTTGGCTCGGCTTTGGGCGTTTCGGCCGATAGGGGCCGTTTTTACGGGGCAGGAACACGGCTCCTGCCCGTTTTCGGACTATTTATTTGTAATTCAAGGACTTGATATGGATACGAAATTGATGATTTTCGACCTGGACGGGACGTTGCTCGATACGATCGGCGATCTGGCGGCTTGCTGCGATCATGTGCTGGCTGCGCGGGGATTGCCCCTGCATACCTATGAGGAGTATTGCGGTTTTGTCGGCAACGGCGTTATGCGGCTGGTCGAACGGGCGCTGCCCGAGGAGCTGCGCACGCCGGAAACGGTGGCGGCGGTGCGTGCGGATTTCGTGGCTTACTATACCGAACATATCGACCGTTTTACACGTCCCTACGAGGGGATTCCGGAATTGCTCCGGGAGTTGGTGCAGCGTGGAGTCCGGCTGGCTGTCGCTTCCAACAAATTTCAAATCGGTACCGAGAAGTTGGTGCGGATCTATTTCCCGTCGATCCGTTTCGATGCGGTTTTCGGTCAGCGCCCCGGAGTCCCGCTCAAACCCGATCCGCAGGTGGTGCGGGAGATTCTCGCCGATATGGATACGGCCCGGGCAGCCGGTGTCCGGTCGGTCGGTGTGACTTGGGGCTTCCGCGACCGGGCGGAGTTGTATGAACACGGGGCAGACCACGTAGTGGACCGCCCCGGTGAGATTCTCGAGTTGCTCTGAAATGTTTAACAGTAGAGTTCTACGTCGTTCGGTGTGATTTTGGTGCCGCTCAGGACCACGAGCCGCTCGATGACGTTGCGCAGTTCGCGGATGTTGCCCGTCCACGGCATTTGCCGGAGCATTTCGACCGCTTTTTTATCCATCGGTTTTCGCGGCATGTCGTATTCTTCGCAGATCATATCGATGAAGTGATCGACCAGCAGGGGAATATCCTCCGAGTGTTCGCGCAGGGGCGGTACTTTGATCAGGATAACGCCGATACGATGGAAAAGGTCTTCGCGGAAATTTCCTTTTTTAATCTCTTCTCGCAGGTTCTT
>OGKF01001606.1_pt1 | contig 9792 bp, 6 predicted proteins | sample 1572391 | NCBI WGS metagenome assembly OGKF01 (sample SAMEA2582095, study PRJEB24529) | metagenome | biome: Human gut stool | place: China | collected 2011
CCTCTTGAACCCCATTCAAGCGCGCTACCAAAACTGCGCTACACCCGGATATCTGCAAGCGGTTATCACTCACAGCTCAATTAGTATACTTGATTCAGGGTGTTTTGTCAAGCTTTTTCTGCCAGATTTTTGCAAATAAATTTTCAAGAATCCGGCTCGTTTTCCTGCAGCGGCTGATCCCTTGCGGGAAACATTTCAAATTCAACAGTGGCAAGTGCAATTGCAAACACACTCTCGGCACCGGCTGCCAGCAGCGCCTGTGTGCAGGCTGCTGCCGTGGCACCGGTGGTGATCACATCGTCTACCAAAAGCACCTTTCTGCCCTCCACAAGTTCCGTGTCCGTCACCCGGAAGGCACCCGCCACATTGGCAAGGCGCTGCTCAAAGGGCAGGCCCGCCTGATGCCGCTTTGCACGAGTGCGGCCCAGTGCTTTCGGGTACAGCGGTATCCCCAGTGCGCGGGCCAGCGGCACCGCCATGAGCTGCGGCACATTGTAGCCGCGCGCTCTGCCGGATGCCGGTACGGGAACGATGCAGTCGTATCCAAGGGACATGCCTTCCACAAGCTCCGGCACCGGTTCTGCACCGGCCATATGCATCTCGCTGCCAAAGGCCAGCTTTGCCAGCCAGAGGCCCAGCTCCACCGCCGCCCACGGTGCAGCATGGTATTTTGTATGCAGGATGCCGCGCCGCACACAGCCCTCATACCGGAACGGTGCTGCTGCACCGGTCAGTTCCCCTAAATAATGCTGAGAAGCGTCCAGCCGCATTCCCGGCTTCCTGCGCAGCTCTTCCAGCTCCGCGGCACAATCCGGGCAGATGGGCACACTGCCCAGCACCTGATCACAAAACGGGCAGCGGCGTGGGTACACCAACTGCCTTGCCCCGCGCAGAATGCGGCGCGGGACGCTGTAATAATCCATCAGTCCTTTTTGACGGCCACGATCACACGCACGCGCTTGCCCGCAGCACAGCCAAAGTTATCGTACCAGCCGGTCAGGTAGTAGCCCTCCGAGTTGACCTCGGTCAGCTTGGTGGCGTAGTACTGACCCTTGTACCACAGATACACCTGTGCGTCGTCCGCCATCTCAAAGCGGGTGCCGTTGCTCATGACCGACGCTGCACCCACCTGATCGATCTTCATGGGCATGAGCTGGACCATCGTCCGCACGCTGCCGGTCGTCTCTCTGCGGGCTGCAACACCACCTACCAGCACCGGATATTTGACGTTGGTGGTGAAAGCTACCTGCGAACCATTGACATAGCACACATAGGTAGCACCGCCGCCAATATAGCGGAAGATGGACGCATACGGTTCGCCTACAAGGCTGCCCACCTGCCGCAGACCAAGGCTGAGCAGGCTATCCGTGTTGGCTGTGATCTTCTGCCACAGAGTGGAGAGGATGTCGCCGTTGATCACACCCCACAGCACTTCGCTGGTGGTGGGCACCAGAACATCCTTCAGGTCGTCCACGATCTTATCCTGCGTATCCGTGCTGTCGCTCTTGCCGGTGGAAATGATCTTGGCCAGCGTCTGCAGCTCCGAGTAGTTGACTGCCACATTCTTGATATCATCCAGCACGCCGTAGGTCCACAGGTCGCCGGTGACATCATTCAGGATCAGGCGGTCGATCTCGCCCTTCTCATTCAGCGTATAGTAGCGGACGTTCAGAAGATTCAGGTCTGTCCCCGCTAGGCGGCTGGGACGAACCGTCCCAGCCACACCCTCCGCAGTTGTATCCAGAATCTGTACATCGTCGGCAAGGGCATAGCTGCCCAGTGCCGTTGCATCTGCATTGACCTTGCCGGCAACGACCTTGTTCTCGATGCCGCTCACGGACTCGCCTTCCGGCGTTACGCGGATCTCTACCAGCCAGCCCTTGGGGTAGTTCAGGCTTTTGTCCACATTCACAGTGCGCTGAACACCATCGGTGCACATGACAGCCACGCGCTGCAGCACATCCGCGCCGTTATCTTCCACAAGGCTGCGGGCTGCGCCCTGCACCACGCCGTAGAACACCTCGTCGGCCTCTGCGCCGGTAATAACATCCGCCGCCTCATTGTTCATGCCTAGCAGCAGAGTGACCACTTCGCCCACGCCGCCGCCGTTCAGGCTGGACACCTTGGAAGCCACTGCTGTGCTGCCCAGCTGATAGCTGGTGCCCGCCACTGTAACCGCCGTGGGAGTGCTTGCACTGGGCGAAACCGCAGTGATGCGGCCCGCTGCACGGCGGGTATAGATCCACACCGTCTGTAGACTCTCGCTGTAATAATACACATCGTAGCGGTTCAGTTCTGCCGAAGCCGAGACCTTATCGTTGCGGTAGATGCTCACCGGCGTAAAAGGCAGCTGGGTGCCTTCCTCTGCCACAAAGGGTCCCTTCAGGCTCTTGAGCATTACCGTGGAGGTGTCCACCTGACCGTTCGTAACCGTAAAGCCCAGGCTGGTACCATAGGCGCTGCCAGAGGCGGTGTTTGCCGTGAGGGTGTTATACAGCAGCAAAGCACAGTCCTCATAGTTCATGGCCTCGCTCTGGCTGCGGTTCAGCTGGTTACGCAGGCCCAGTTCCTGCGCCTTGTTCAGCTGTGCCGTCGGGAACACGCCGTTGAGGTCGGTCATTTTATAGCCCAGCAGCTTGAGCGCTGCGGTGCAGGCTTCTTCCAGCGTGACCGTATTATCCGGGCGGAATGTACCATCAGTATAGCCGTTCATCCAGCCCTGCTGCACCGCAATGCGCACATAGGGTGCCCACTGAGAGCTGCCGGGCACATCCTTATACAGTGTGCCCAGATTGCCCTGCTGGCTGGCGCTTTCGCGGTAGGCCGAAAAGGAGACCAGCATCTTGGCAAATGCACCGCGGGTGACGGCAGCATCCAGACTGCCGGTCTGGCTGGTATCCATGGCGCCCAGCGTGATGGCCGTCTGGATGGCCGAGTTGTTCAGGCTGGCCGCCGATGCCGGAAGCACCAGCACGGATACAGCCAGGCATGCTGCAAGCAGACATGCGAAAAGACGTTTTTTCATAGGTATATTCCCCTTCCTTGGTGTTTGGCAGTCCGGCGCAACGCCGGCAGAGAAGAGTTCAGTCATAGCGCAATGCTTCAATGGGGTTGAGCCGCGCTGCGCGCTTTGCGGGCAGGTAGCCGAACAGCACGCCAATCCCCACCGAGATGCCAAAGGCCACTGCGATGGAATTGAAGGATGGGCTGACCGTGACCGTTGTGCCGCTGGTGAACATGGGCAGCACCTTGTTTGCTCCCATGGATACGATGTAGCCCAGTGCAATGCCCAGTGCGCCGCCGAGGGCCGAGGTGGTGGCTGCTTCCACCACGAACTGCGACAGAATGGTGCGTTCCTTGGCACCCAGTGCCTTGCGAATGCCGATCTCGCGGGTGCGCTCAGTCACCGACACCAGCATGATGTTCATGATGCCAATGCCGCCCACCAGCAGCGAAATGCTGGCAATGCCGGTCAGGATCACAATGACCATGTTGATCATGTTGTTCATTTCCTCCAGCCACTCGCTGGCGCTGTAGACATAGTAGCCGTTATCCGAGCCAAGCAGGCGCTGCAGTTCGCTTTCCACCGCAGACTTTGCTTCGTTGGCGCGGCCCTCATCCTCCATGACCGCGGCATAGTTGTTCACCGTGCTCTGGCTGGAAAGGCGCATGGCCGTGGTATAGGGCAGGTAAACGCAGTCGTCATCGCTGCCCTGCTGCATGTCCGGATCGCTGACTTTGGCCGCCAGCACGCCCACGATGCGGAACTTGTTGGCACCGATCTTGAGCGTCTGGCCAAGGCCGTTGCCGCCAAAGGCCACACGGTTGAGGTAATCGCCGATGACACACACATGCTTGTTATCCTTCATATCCATGTACTGCAGGCCGCGTCCCTGCGCGATCTGGTAATTTTTCATGGCGGAATAGTTCTCGTCCACGCCGCTGATGTTGGACCAGCGGTAGCTGGCAGTGCCGATCTTCAGCGTGCCGCTGCCGCTGAAATCAATCTGTGGCGAAATGGACTGGATCAGCTCCGGGTACTCCGTGGGCAGCTTGTACATTTCCTCCACCGAAACGGTGCGGGAGCCGTTGCCCCACACCTGCACCGAAAGGGTGTTGGTGCCCAGTGCCGAAAAGCTGTCGCGCATGCTTTTGGTCATGCCGTTGCCCAAGCCCACGATGACGATGACTGCCATAACGCCGATGATGATGCCCAGCATGGTAAGGAAGGTGCGCAGTTTGTTGCTCCACACGTTCTGGATGGCCTGACGGAAGGTTTCAATGATCATGCTTTCTCCTCCTCATCCGGCGTTTCCGGCGGCAGCGTGGGTTGCACCATGGCTTCCGGTGCATGGGCATCGCCATCGTAGACCACCCGCCCGTCCTCCAGACGGATGATGCGGTCTGCCTGCACCGCAATGGAATTATCGTGGGTGATGAGCACCACGGTGTGGCCCTCATCGTGCATCTGCTGCAGCATTCCCAGCACTTCGCGGCCGGTGTGGCTGTCCAGTGCGCCGGTAGGCTCGTCGGCCAGAATGACCGCCGGGTTCCGCACCAGCGCCCGAGCGATGGAAACACGTTGCTGCTGGCCGCCGGAAAGCTGGTTGGGGCGGTTCCTGAGCTTATCGCCCAAACCCACCTGCTCCAGCACCTCTTTGGCCCGGGCGTGGCGCTCGGCGCGGCCGATGCCCGCATACACCAGCGGCACCTCCACGTTCTCCATCAGGTTGAGCCTTGGCAAAAGGTTGTACTGCTGGAAGATGAAACCCAGCATCTCGTTGCGGACGGATGCCAGTTCGTTGCGGCTCATCCGGCCAACGTCTTTTCCGTTCAGGCGGTAGGTGCCATGGGTGGGCACATCCAGACATCCGATGATGTTCATGCAGGTGGATTTGCCGGAGCCGGACTGGCCCACGATGGCCACGAACTCGCCTTTTTCGATTTTCATGGTGATGTGGTCTGCAGCCTTTACCGTGGTGTCACCCATCTGGTAATACTTGCACACCTCATCAAACTCGATCAGAGCGCTCATGCATTCCTCCTGTGTCAGCCCAGATAGACCACGCCGTCTGCCTGAGACAGATTCACGGCATCCTCTGCGGAGCCCTGCTTTTCCTCGGCTTCCACAGGCTCTTCCGCCGGTACGGTCCCGTTTTCCGTTTCTTCTTCATCGACCATGCCGTTCGCATCATCGGCGCCTTCCTCGCCCTCGGTGCCCTCTGCATCCGCCTCGTAATAGCCGCCGTCGTCATAGTATGTATCGGTACTTGCTGCGGCAGAGTCGTAAGCCACCGTGTCATTGCCGGTCAGCCCGCTGACGATCTGGGTGTAGTTGTCATCGCTGACGCCGGTCTTGACCGGCACATACACATAGCCGTCCGGCGCGATCATGCCCGGGTCTGCGTTGACTGCGCTGGGGGAGTCCTGCGTGACCAGCACATAGCCGCCGCGCACGATGGCAGCGTTGGGCACGGTAAGGGTATTCTTTGCCTGTGCCACCACGATCTCAGCATTGGCGTTCATGCCCGGGCGCAGGCCATCGGTCTCATCAATGCGCACCTTGACCGGGTAGGTGGTGGTGCCGCCGTTGGAGGTACCCTTCATGGAAACACGGGTCACAACGCCGGTATAGGTCTTGTCCGGCACGGCATCCGCCGTGACCTGCACGCTCTGACCCACCGACAGGCTGCTGACCTGCAGCTCGTCCACGTTCAGGGTCATCTCCAGATAGCTCAGGTCAAAGATCGTGCACAGGTCCGAGCCGGCGGACAGCGCGTCCCCGGCCTTGGCATTCTTTTCAATAATGGTGCCGCTGATGGGCGAGGTGATGGTGTAGTTGTTCATGGCCTCCTGCAGATTGTCCATGTTCAGCTCGGCGCTGCGCAGGCTCTCGGCGGCAGACTGGATGGCCTCGGTCAGGTCCTCGCCGCTGATCTGCAGCACGATATCGTCCTTGTTCACGGCTCCGCCTTCCGGCACATTGATGGCCGTCACGGTACCGGCGGCAAGGGCAGTCAGGGTGCGCTCCGCCTGATACTCAAAGCACTTGGCGGCAATGCAGCTCACGCCATTGATGGTTGCCGTTGCTGCCTGCGCAGTAGTCAGGCCGCCTGCATTGCGCACAGCAATGGTCACGGTGCGGGTGAGCAGGTTGCCGGTGCTCAGGGCATCGGTGCCGGTCACAGCGGTCACGGTGCCGGTCAGCATTTCAAAGGTGCCGTCCAGCGTCACCTCTGCGCTCTGGCCCACCGAGAATGTGGCGGCATCTGCTGCCGGGAACTCCAGCCGCAGCACCATTTTGGAGCTGTCACGGATGACCGCCACTTCCTGACCGCTGGTCACTTCGTCGCCCTTGGCCACCTTGAGGGCGCTCACAACACCTGCCACCTCGGCGCGGACATACTGGCGGTCTGCCGTCTTGTCGTAGCTGCGCTGTGCCTGCTGCAGAGCAATGGACGCCTGCTCCGCCTTGGTGGTGGCATCGGAGGAGTCCACCGTGTACAGCACGGTGCCTTCCTCCACGATGTCCCCTTCCTCAAAGCTGCTGGTCAACACCTTGCCCGCTACCAGCGACTTAACATTATACGTATTGGCAGGGTTCAGAGTGCCGGTTCCGCTGAGGGTGTTGGACACATCCCGCTTGGACGGCGAGACCTGCACATAGTTGATGTCCTTATTGGCGTTCTGTGCCTTGTCCGGGCGCAGGATGAACCATCCGCCCAGCACGGCCACGCACACCACCGGCACCATCCATTTCCAGTTCTTGCGGAAAAAGGCTGCTGCTTTGCCGCCCTTCGCTGCAGGCTTTGCCTCACCCGCAGCCGTCTGCTGTACCGCAGCATCCTGCTTCTTTTTAAAGATCATGCTTGCTGTTTCCTCCTGTATCTTTCAGGGCATGCCCTGGTTTCGGTATCGGGCGCAGGCTTTGCAAAAGCGCGCGATAAAGAGTTTATTGTTAGTTTATCGCATTTTCGTCTATTACACAAGCGTCTAAATTTTGTTTTGACGCATTTGTGTCAAAGTTTTACCCAACTTTCACACCGTGCCCTCTTTTGCCTTCCAGACAAAACAAAAGAGACAGTGCCCCGCTCTTGCAGGGTACTGCCTCTTTTTTGAAGCACGATCTTTATTCAGCTGTAGTTTTCACTACCACATACACCCCGGCAGGGACGCATGCAGCCCATGCGCCGTCCTTGTCCAGCCAGCCGAATTGCTCGCACACATGATCCGGGCACTGACTGTCCAAAAACGCGATGGCACCATCCTTTACCTGCAGATGCACGACATAATTGCCCACATCATACAGGTAATCGTGGTCTGTATCCAGCGGCAGAGTCTCGGTGATGCCATCGCCAAAATCGACGGTGGCCTGCAGGCCGCTGCCCTTGCTGCTGTGTGCTGCGCGCACGCCGAAATACAGCGCTGCTGCCAGCACAAGGATCACTGCAGCAAAGATCAGGTTCTTTATCCATGGCTTCAGGCCTTTGGAGCCGGAAGCGTTTTCAGGTGCTTTGCGGGTACTCATGCAGCGTAGTCGCTGGCAGCCTTACCTGCAATGCGGCCAAACACGGTGAAGTCTGCAACAGCGTTGCCGCCCAGACGGTTTGCACCGTGCACACCGCCAGTGACCTCACCTGCTGCAAACAGGCCAGGGATCACAGTGCCGTCCTCCTTGAGGACTTCGGTGTTGGTGTTGATGGTCAGGCCGCCCATGGTGTGGTGCACACCAGCAGTGACCTTGATTGCATAGTACGGAGCAGTATCCAGCGGGTTTGCAAAGCTGGTGCGGCCAAAGTCGGGGTCATTCTTGGCCTCAACATAGCCGTTCCAAGTCTTCATGGTCTCGGCAAAAGCAGCCTCATCAACGCCCATTGCCTTGCCCAGCTCCTCGTAGGTCTCGCCGGTCACGGTGAAGCCCTTCTTGATGTAGCCCTGAATGACGCTGGAAGCATCGACCATAGCCTGATCGACCACCAGCCAGCTGTAGCTGCCGGTCTGAGCGATCTCAGCAGCAGAGACCACGTCACGGGTGCCCACTTCGTCGATGAAGCGCTTGCCCTCGGCGTTGATCAGCACAGCGCCGTCGCCGCGCAGACCCTCGGTGATCAGGGCAGCGGTGTTGGCCTCAACGGTGGGGTGGATCTGGATCTGGTCCATATCCACAGTGCCAGCACCGATGGCGGTGGCCATCTCAATGCCCTGACCCTGAGCGCCGGCAGCGTTGGTGGTCATGAAGCCCTTCAGCTCGGGCTTGTACTTGACGACCATGTCGAGGTTTGCGCCGAAGCCGCCGGTAGCCAGAACGACTGCCTTGGCGTTGACGGTGACGGTCTCACCGGAAGCGCCGGTGGCCTTGACGCCCACGGCAGCGCCGTTGGCATCGGTCAGGATCTCGGTCGCGGTGGTGTCCAGCATCATCTTGACGCCTGCCTTCTCGCAGTTCTCCTGCAGCAGGGGGATCATATAGGAACCGACAGAGACGACCTTGCCCTCGCCGTTCACGGGGCGATGGATGCGCTTGACGGATGCACCGCCGAAGCTGGAGACGTTGTGCAGGGTGATGCCGTGCTCGTCCAGCCAGTCGATGGCGTCAGCAGAGTTTGCGCACAGGGTCTCGACCAGAGCGGGGTCGTTGATGCCCTTGCCGCCGATCATGGTATCCAGCTCCATCAGCTCGACCGAGTCGAAGTAGCCGGTGGGGTTGGCCTGATAGGCAGCCCACTGCTCGGAGACGGTCTTGGCCAGAGCGGTGATGGTCTCGTTGTCAGCATACTTTTCGGCAGCGGTCTTCAGGGTCTTCTCGACACCGGCAGACTCGCCGAACTCGTTCTCGTCCTGATAGACGGTCTTGCCGGCGTTCATGCCGCCGGTAGCGCGGACGGAGTTGCCGCCCACCATGGACTGGCTCTCGAGGATGACGACGCTCTTGCCCTCAGCGGCAGCGGTGATGGCAGCAGTCATGCCTGCGCCGCCTGCGCCCACAATGGCAACGTCTGCGTCAATGGTGGAGTCCTCTGCCTTGGTGGTGTCGGCCTTGACCTCAGTCTTGTAGTCATCGGCGTTCAGACCAGCTGCAACCAGAGCGGCGGCAGCAGCCTCCTTGATGGCGTTGGAGGTGATGGTGGCAGTGGACACACCGTCCACAGCGATGCTGCCGCTCTCAGCAATGGCAACGGGCAGCTGCTCCAGAGCCATGGTGCCGATGCCGGGGGTCTCGTCCTTGCCCTCGGCAGTGCAGCCGGTGATCTTGCTGTCCGTCAGGGTCAGGGTGACGGTCACGTCGCCGCCCATGCCCTTTGCGGTGCCGGTAAAGTCACCGGAGACACCTGCAGCAGAGGAGGCGGAGTTGCTCTTTGCGCCGCAGCCGAACAGGCTCAGGGCCATGACGGATGCCAGTGCAAACGCAGCAATGCGTTTTCTCATGATTGGATCTTCCTTCCTTCTTCTTGGTGTTTGTTTCATGGTTTGTCCATGCGAACATCTATCAGCATAAAAAGGGGAGCCGCGCATTCGGAACGCAGCTCCCCTCTGCCGAACTAGGGAATAATTAGGCGTTAGCCTGAGCTGCAGCAACAGCGCATGCAACGGTAGCGCCGACCATGGGGTTGTTGCCCATGCCGATCAGACCCATCATCTCAACGTGAGCGGGCACGGAGGAAGAGCCAGCGAACTGAGCATCACCGTGCACACGGCCCAGAGAGTCGGTCAGGCCGTAGCTTGCGGGGCCTGCGGCCACGTTATCGGGGTGCAGGGTACGGCCCGTGCCGCCGCCGGAAGCGACGGAGAAGT
>OGKF01001607.1_pt1 | contig 9791 bp, 10 predicted proteins | sample 1572391 | NCBI WGS metagenome assembly OGKF01 (sample SAMEA2582095, study PRJEB24529) | metagenome | biome: Human gut stool | place: China | collected 2011
TCGTCCGCGTTTCCGGCGGCGGTGTTTCCGGTCAGGCTGGCGCTATCCGCCACGGTCTGAGCCGCGCTCTGCTGCAGCAGAACGAGGAGAACCGTGCTGCTCTGAAGAAGGAAGGCTTCCTGACCCGCGATCCTCGTATGAAGGAACGTAAGAAGTACGGTCTGAAGGCTGCACGTCGTGCACCCCAGTTCAGCAAGCGCTGATTTACCCCGTATCGCAAACCTGGCAGTTCTGCTTCGGCAGAACTGCTTTTTTGTTGCTGAACTGGGAGGCACGACGACCGGAACGGCAGGCCGGACCGCGTGCAAGTCCTGTACCGCCCACCACAAAAAATCCCCAGACCGAATGGCCTGGGGATCATGGTGGAGCATTCTCCACAGCACTCGAACCCGAAAACCTTATACCGCTCGGTGAATCCCAAAGAACGGCTCCACGGTAGAAGCGGCTTTTCCGTTGGCAGATGCCTGTTTCAAACCATAGTTCTTTCGAGCAACAGCTTCCACAAAGACACGGTCTTTTTCGGAAGCGTTGTAATAATCCACACCGAAGCGTTTGCAGGTTGAAAACAATTCGTCCAGCCACGACATCGTTTCATCGGACATTGGAGAAAAGACGATATCCAAATCTTTGTTATACTCTTTCATACGGTTTCCTCCTTCAATTTCAGAAAAGGTAAGAAGAAAAGATGTTTTTCGCGGCTTCATCTGCAATCATAAAGGTTTTCGGGCCATCCGGATACAGAGATGCGACTGGCCTTGCACCAAAATCACGGATATAGTGCTGTTCCAGATCATCGGTCTTTGCTTCAAACACTACGACGCCATTGCAGCTTGCATCAATAGAAAGCTGTATGCCGAACGCAATCATAGCTTTGCCGATGCCGGAATATTTTTTGTGTTCCACTAAAGTTGGGTTGCTTTCTGGCTGGCTCTCAATATAGGCAATGTAAACGGCAACGCTTCCTTTCCAGACACGATAGGCTCCCAGCGCGATGATCTCACCATCTTCGGTTTTGGCTGCATACTTTTCCTTTTGAGGGTCAAGGATGAAATCTGTGTTCCAGACTGTCTGCCAGCCGTTCCGCGTTGCATCCAAATCAGCTTTGGTGGCTGCATTGATTTCAATGTTGACCAGGTTTCCGGTGGTTGATTCGGTCACATAGTATTGCAGAAACATCCTATCACCTCTTTTTCTTATAGTATAACGGAAATACGGCGAATTTTCAAGGACGGCGATTATAACACCGATGGAAACTGCAGAGGGCAAGAACCGTCCCGTGGCCGCAAATTTTCAATTCTTGAAAATGTTGTGCCCCTTTGGGACAGCTTCTTGTTGGGGCGTGCCTGCCCCAAACCCTGCTGTTTACTATCCGAAAATCATGCCCCGCTAGGCCCACGAGAACTAACACTCATTGGAGGCACAGAACTGTAAAAAGACTGGCCATTTACAGTGTTTTGAGTCAGCCCAATCAAATCAATCAGTTGGCTTTCATTATAGTTCTCTTGGAAACCATCCAACGCAGCACACTGACAGCTGTATATACCATTCTCGTTAGAAACAATTCCCCACCATTCAAGGTCTGCCAAAAGTTTCCCAATCTTCTTTCGGTCAACGTGAATTTCCTTTTCCAAAAGGGATGAGCAAATTTGCGGAGCAGACATCGGCTTTTGCTTTAATAGGAGAGCTAATGCCAACCCTTGACCATGCAAGCGGTGAATCAAAACACCTCTGCGAACCCAAATGCTCGATGCTTTTTTCATAGCTAAGACCTCCTTTTTAGATGGTGCGTTTATTTAAGATACGATTGATACACTTTCAAAATTGCATTTGTCTACAACTATTATGTTGAGCCGAGTATATCATACTGCCAACCGAAAGACCACCCCTATATGCCAGAACTTGCTCATTTTCCTGCGTACGTGCGTACGGGCTGTGTACGGACGTACGCAGCGATTGACCCGAAACACGCATATAGGAGGGACAAACGTAAAAGGCAGGGCACCACCGCCATGGTGATACCCTGCCTTTGTTCGTTCTTGCTTACCGTTCTGAGTAGTGCCTCCGCAGGAACTTGTCGGGGCGAGGCCCCTCCATCTTGCTGCGCAAGACCGTTCTGTCGCTTAAAAACCCCACTGGGGCTTTCATTGCTGCGCTGCGCTTCGCAAACGCAAACTTTTGAAAACACGCCACTTTCGGCAGAGTGTAAGAAAATGCATCAAAAACTTTAGTAAAAAGATAGAGGGCTGGACGGCGCCAGCCCTCTTGACAAAAATAAATCAATCGATTGTTTTTTAATAATCGTCCATATTATAAATAATCGTCCATAGACAAACACAAGAACAACTTGTAAAATACTTGACGGATAGCTAAGACTAACCGCAAACGACTTGAGAGGATGATCCATGTATGAAAAGGACGCAGCTGACGATCTTTTTGTTGATAATAGCATCGATTGCATCTGCGGTCATTACGCTTTGCATGGGCGCAGTTCAAATCCCGGTACAGGATACCTTGTCCGTCCTGCTTCAACATTTGTTTGGGGCAGATACTGGCACTCCTGTGTCCATTGCCTTTGAGCAGATTATCTGGCAGATTCGGATGCCCCGAATTATTCTGGGCTTTCTAGCAGGAAGCGGGCTGGCGCTCTGTGGCTGCGTGATGCAGGCAGTTGTCCAAAACCCAATGGCAGACCCATATATTCTTGGTGTGTCGGCAGGCGCAACGCTGGGAGCCACCGGTTCACTCTTTTTAGGGCTGGGCGTAATCTCCGGCTTTTGGGCCTTTGTAGGAGCAGGCGGTGCCTGCTTCCTCGTATTGGCTCTCTCATCGGCGGATGGCAAGACCACCTCAGTCAAGCTGATTCTCTCCGGCATGATCGTCAATGCACTGCTGACAGCATTTTCCAACTTTATCATTGCAGTAGCAGGTGATTCTGACGGTATGATGTCCATTAAGTTCTGGACGATGGGCTCCCTGACCCGCGCCGGATGGAAAAACATCGGCCCCATTGCACTGATCGTACTGGCAGCAGCAGTCTTTTTTCGGACGCAGGCCCAGACACTGGATGGTCTGATGCTTGGTGAGGAAGCAGCTTCCACCATTGGCATCAACACCTTCCGGTGTCGGTTGGTTTATCTGCTGGTGCTCTCAGTGCTGACTGGTGCATTGGTATCGGTCTGCGGCACGATCGGTTTCGTAGGGCTTATCATTCCGCACGTTTCCCGCGCCATTGCAGGCACAGCACACCGAAAACTGCTGCCCATTGCGGCATTATCCGGAGGATTGTTCATGCTCTGGGTGGATGCCATCGCCCGCAGTCTGATTCCCAACACCGAGCTGCCTGTGGGTATCTTCACCGCCTTGGTGGGTGCGCCGTTCTTCGTCTATGTGATGGTGCGTAAAAAGTATGGATTTGGAGGCAATTAAATGAAACTGGATGCGAAAAACGTCAGCGTTTCGATTGCTGGAAAACCCATCGTGCGGAATCTCTACATTGAGGTTCCAAATCAGAAGTTTTCAGCGTTGCTTGGAGCCAACGGCAGCGGCAAGACCACTCTGCTCCGCTCCATCTATCGCACACAGAAGATGGACAGCGGCATCGTTCGTCTGGATGACGAGGACATCACACACTTTTCCGGCAAAAAGCTGGCTCGGAACATGGCGGTGATGGGGCAATTCAATCAGATCAATTTTGACTATACCGTACTGGACATCGCCCTGATGGGACGGTATCCCTTCCATTCCCTGCTAGAGCAGGAGAGGGAACGGGACTACGAGATGGCCTTGGAAGCACTAGATAAGGTGGGTATGAAAAGCTACCGCGATCGGAACTTCCAGTCCCTTTCGGGCGGTGAAAAGCAGCGGGTGGTTCTGGCTCGCGCGCTGACCCAGTCACCCAAGATCCTGATTCTCGACGAGCCGACAAATCATCTGGATATCCGTTATCGGTTAGAAATCCTTTCAATCATCAAAGATTTGCAAATCACGGTTCTGGCTGCTCTGCATGATTTGAGCCTTGCGGCGCAGTTCTGTGACTATCTCTACCTGATGAAACAGGGGGAGATCGTTACTCATGGGGCGCCTGAAGCCGTAATGACCCCTGAAAACCTACACCGTATCTTTGATGTCGAAGCCTGTGTCTACCCCAGCCCGATCAACGGAAAACTGATGATTCAATATCTATAACAAAAACGCGGGAGTATCCCGCAGAAAGAGGAATCTTTATGAAAAAGAAAACCCTGAGTGTTGCTGCCGCGGCACTGGCAGCCGTCATGCTGGCCACTGGCTGTGGTCAGACCGCATCTTCTGTGGCATCGTCCGTTGCTGCATCTTCCGAGGCTGCTTCGTCTGTTGCAGAGAGCACAGTCTCTGCCGAAGAGACCTCTTACCCCTTGACCCTGCAGATTTATGATGCTGATGGCAATGCTGTAGATATGACCTACGATCATGCCCCCGAAAAGGTGCTGTCCACCCAGTTGTCCATGACCGAGCTGCTCATTAAGCTGGGTCTCAAGGACAAAATTGTCGGTGTGTTCGACAATGACAACGCCCTGAAAGGCGACATCGCCGATGAAGTTGCTTCGCTGAACAGCCTTGGCGATAAGAAGTCTGTTTCCAAGGAGACCATCCTTGCCACGGAGCCGGATCTGATCCTTGGCAAGGGTCCCCTGATGTTCACCGAAAGCAGCATTGGCACTGTCCAGTCCTATCAGGAGCTGGGCATTCCCGTCTACACTGAGCTGGCTAGCGCTTCCATTGATCAGTCGCTGGATAACATTGTAGAGGATGTGCGGAACATCGGCGAGATCTTCAACGTGCAGGAGACTGCAAACGCTTACGCTGACGAGCTGCAGGAGAGAATCGACGCGCTGATGGACAAGGTCAGCGGCCAGAGTGGAGAACCTCTGAAGGTTTTGTTCATGGCTGGCTACGCAGATGGCACCTTCGTGGCCTTCAATTCCAAGATGAGCAGTTGTATGCTGAATGCGCTGAACGCTGAGAATGTTCTGGAAAAGGGCGGCAACGGACTGACTCTGGAGAATCTGGTCTCCATGAATCCGGATGTCATCGTCTACGTCCGCGCAGACCGCTTTGGTTCCACCGATGCCGACGCGGTGGAGCAGCTGACCTCCAACGCCGTCGTGCAGGAGGTTCCCGCCATCGCCAACCAGAAGGTCATCGAGATGGATTATGATGACGTAATGGACTACGGTGCACGGGTCATCGATTCTGCTGAGACCCTGTACAACTTCATGTACAGTGCATCTTAACGGAACCTGAAATCAAAAATTTCGGTTATGGCAGAATACGGGTGGGCGGAAAGCCCATCCGTTTTTTGTAAATGCGGCTGAAATAACAGGCATCTCGGTAGCCGACCTCATGAGCGGCCTGTGTCACAGTGTAGTCGCCGGAACGCAAAAGCTCAGTGGCTATTCGGACACGATAATTGATGAGGTAATTGATGGGGCGGATGTTTTTGTACTTATAAAAGAGATAGCTGACATGTCCAGCTTTCTCATTGACCTGCTCGGCCAGTGCGTCCAGCGTCAGCGGCTCTGCATAGTGCTCTGCGATGAAATCCAGCAGGATGCTCATGATTTGGCTTTCATTGTAAGTTTCCTCTGGCTGAAAATCTGCGAAAATCTGGGCGAAGAATTCTTCCGTCAGCTTTTCTTGCTGGTACTGGCTGCGGATGTCAGCGTCCGGGTGGAGCTTTAGGATCTGCTCCAGAATGGAAAAGGTCTGTTCCGGATTTTTGAGCTTGTGGGAGAACAGCAACGGGCGATCGTTTTCGTAGTACATATTGATGTAGCGGAAATTCTGCTCGCCCAAAGCCGAAATGGTCAGGGTCTTGTCGGGACATCCGTGCAGGAATAGTCCTCGCTTGGCAATGAAAGGTTCGTGCTCAAATGAGAAGATGGCCCGACCCGACACCGGAACAATCAGTGCACTTTTCAGGGTGCGGTAGCTATTACTCTCACCAGCGTGCAGGGTAAAGCTGCGGAAGCCGACAGACTCGATTCGGCCCTGATTGTATTCCTGAAATAAAATTTCCAGCGGATTAGGAAGATCGGATATTTGATTCATTGGGAGCTCCTTTGTGCAAAAGCGGTTAGCTGCTGCTAATATAGCACAAAATGCTGCCGATTGTCTACATGGGGAGCAACCCACACTGCGTAAAAACTGACAAAAAGGACGGTTATGGATGGAAATTCTAAATCTCGGTTCACATCGAATTGGAGTCCGGTTCCCGGAAAAGGGACTGCGCAAAGGCAAAAATCCTGCAATCCTACTCAACGATGGGGAACTGATTGAGCAGTTGAATCTGCGCACGGAACGAGCAGTGTTGGTGGGGGTATACCCCAATAACAGACTGTCAGAATATACCCCGTGGCCGGAACCGGCTATTCGACCGGGCACACCGGATTTTGGTGGGCAGCTAGGACAATATCATAGAGAACTGAACAACGAAATTCTCCCGGCGCTTATAGACGAATACGCCCTTGACACGGAAAAACTGGCGTATGGCGGCTATTCGCTGGGCGGTTTGGCTGCCGTGATGAGCCTTTGGGAAACGAAGGTATTTGCGTCGGTGTTTTCTCTCTGCGGGTCGTTCTGGTTTCCGGGAGTTGCAGACTTTGTCGAGGAACACCCGCTCCTGAACAGTTCTGCTCGGGTATATCTCCGGAACGGCGCTCGAGAAGGCGAGGGACACACCAATCGCCTGAGTGAAGCCACCGCCTACGCGCAGCGTGTCCATACTGCATTGCGAACAGCCTGCAGAGCCGAAACCGTGTTGGATGAATATGGTCATCATGACCAGCAGGCTGAACGTTTTTGTGCTGCTCTTCGCTGGGTAGAGCGGGGATTATGAAACGCCGTTTGGCGTAATGGAACGCGTATTCAAAATTGCGGTGCTTTTGGTTGTGAACTGCACCCCATTTGTCCGACAGGATTCGGTCTGACAAATGGGGCGTTTTTATATGTCAGAAAAAACAAAAGGCATATGATATGCACCCTGTTTTCTGGACACCGGGTCAAAAAATGAACTATAGCAATTTTCAAATTTGCGATATGCAATTCAACGCTGTTGCATTAAAAAGTTGAATTGCTATATTCTTGCATCAGCAGAATGACCCCATACGAAAAAACGCCCCCGCCTCGGAGATCATCCGAAGCGGGGGCGCTGTCATGCTATGCAGTTATGGGCCGCATTTGCCGTCAGGCCCAGTTCATCCGCCCGTAGCGGGTGGTCATCTGGCAGATCTCCTTTTGGAGCTTCTTGGTCAGCTGGGTCTTTTTCAGCCGCCAGCGCCAGTTCTGGCCCACGGTGGAGGGCTGATTGATGCGGGCGGCGTTGTCCAGCCCCAGCCAATCCTGCATGGGGATGATGCAGGTCGCCGCTGCGCTGCGCAGGATCAGTGCGATCATGCTTTTATAGAGCTGCTCCTCCGGGGTGGCGTAGTCGTACAGATAGTCCCGCACCATGGTACGCTCGGCAGCGGTGATGGCCTTGTACCACGATACCAGCGTTTCGTTGTCATGGGTGCCGGTATAGGCCACACTGTTTACGGGGTAGTTGTGGGGCAGATAGTCGCTGGCGCTGCCGGTATCCCGGGAGTCAAAGGCAAATTCCAGCACCTTCATGCCGGGGAAGCCACTGTCCCGCACCAGCTGACGCACGGTGTCGCTCATATAGCCAAGATCTTCCGCGATGATGTTCCGCTTGCCCAACGCCTGTTCCACGGCGCGGAACAGCTCGATGCCAGGGCCTTTCTCCCAGTGACCCGGCGCGGCGGTCTCGCTGCCGTAGGGGATGGAGAAATACTTGTCGAAGCCACGGAAGTGGTCGATGCGCACCACATCGTACAGCTCGAAGCAGTACCACAGACGGGTGATCCACCACTGGTAGCCGGTCTCGCGGTGCGCTTCCCAGCGGTAGAGCGGGTTGCCCCAGAGCTGGCCGGTGGGCGAAAAGCCATCCGGGGGGACACCCGCCACTGCTGTGGGCAGATCCTCCCTGTCCAGCTGGAAGAGGCCCGGGTTTGCCCATGCGTCCGCCGAATCCAGCGCCACATAGATGGGGATGTCTCCAATGATCTGGATGCCCTTGCTATTGGCGTAGGCTTTCAGCCTGCGCCACTGCTCCTCAAATTTGAACTGGAGATACTTGTGGTATTCCACCTCAAAGTACAACTCCCGGCGGTAGTAGTCCATGGCGGGCTGCCAGCGCTGACGGATGTCCTCGGCCCACTCGATCCACGGCTTGCCCTCAAAGCGGCTCTTGACCGCCATGAACAGGGCAAAATCGTCCAGCCACCACTTGTTTTTCTCGCAGAACGCCGCAAATGCCTCGTTGTGGCCGATGTCGCTGCGGGAGTAGGCCAGACGCAGCAGGCGGCCCCGCTCTGTGTAGAGACGGCTGTAGTCGATGTCATCTGCCTTGCGGCCAAAGTTTGCCTTTTTGCACTCGGCGGCGGTCAGCGCCCCTTCCTCCACCAGCGCATCCAGACTGATGAAATACGGATTGCCCGCAAAAGCGGAAAAGCTCTGATAGGGGCTGTCGCCGTAGCTGGTCACACCCAGCGGCAGGATCTGCCAGTAGGTCTGCCCAGCTTCCTTGAGCCAGTCCACAAAGTCGTATGCTTCCTGCGAGAAGCAGCCGATGCCGTAAGGGGACGGCAGACTGCTGATGGGCAGCAAAATGCCTGCACTTCTCTGCATCTTCGTTTACCTTCCTTTATAACTCGATCAAAATACCCGCATGATCGGACACCTGCGGCTCCTGCAGGCCGTTGAACACGACCCGGCTGCTTTTTACGGTGAGCTTCTTGGAGCACCAGATCTGGTCGATGCGCTTTTTGGCCGCTGCATCCGGGGCATCCCGCCAGCCATCAATGGCCTGCACGACGGTGCAGCCCTCATCCCGCTGCTGTGCCAGACGATAGGTATCCTGCCAGCCGCTGCAGAGGATGAGGTCGTAGCCCTCCCCCCGCACATCGGCTTCGCTGTTGAAATCTCCCAGCAGAAAGGCAGTCTGCTTTGCACCCGCCGCCTGCGACAGCTTTTCCCACTGGGCCGAGAAGGGCTCTTCTTCGTCCTTCCACCAGCCCATGTGCACCGCATAATACCAGACATCTCCTGCACAGATGCCCAGCGCACGGCGGGTCTTCCAGTAGCCATAGTCCCTGCTTTTGCTCAGCAGGAGGTTTTCGGCAGCGGCGATGGGGACACGGCTGAATACCGCCATCCCCTCATCATACCTGTCGTAGCCGATCTTTGCCGGGAGCCAGCTCCAATGGTAATGCACGCCCCGCTCTTCCAGCATCCGGGCCACTGCTGCGGCGTGGTTGTCCGCTTTCAGCAGCACCATATTGCCGGGGCAGGGGTAGTATCCCGCCGGGACATCCCCCAGCAGCGGAGCGGAGGCCGTCTGGTTCACCTCCTGCAGGGCGAACACCTCCGGCTGCTCCGCTGCGATGAAATTTACAAAAGCGTCTCGCTTTGCCTCATAGTCCGGCTCGATGAGGCTGTGGGTATTCAAAGTCAACAGTTTCATGATCTTTACAGAATATCGTTGATGTCAGATTTCAGGACGTCTGCCTTGGGGCCGTACACGGCCTGAATGCCGTCGCCCTTGACCAGCAGGCTCAGAGCGCCCTCGGCCTTCCATGCGGCAAGGTCAGCGACCTTGGCGGGGTCCTTCACGGTAACGCGCAGACGGGTCATGCAGGCGTCCACCAGCACGATGTTCTCCCGGCCGCCCAGCAGGGCGATGATGCGCTCGGCCT
>OGKF01001617.1_pt1 | contig 9759 bp, 9 predicted proteins | sample 1572391 | NCBI WGS metagenome assembly OGKF01 (sample SAMEA2582095, study PRJEB24529) | metagenome | biome: Human gut stool | place: China | collected 2011
GTGGCGCACCCGCCGTCCGGCTCGATACAGACAGCAACGTATCCGTTTGCCCTATGATGCACCGCCATTGTCCTGCGGGCTTTCTTTGTCAAAGAACTAGAAAAGGCACCGTATGGAAAGGGGAACAGCACACGATGCCTACGTTGAATCAGGTCAAGTCAAAATCAAGGATAGCAATTATCAGTTTTGCTTCCAGACGATTGCGCAGTTCTTCATCAACTTGCAGACGAGGATAGCCGTCAGAGCCATAGCTCGTCCGAGTTGACAGTGCAGCAATGTAGCTAGAATAATGCCGGACTACCCGGCTCACTGCTTCGGCGTCTCCTGCAACAGCGGCAGCGATTATCGGGTAAGGAAGCAGCGATGCCCGTGTGTGCGCAGATTTAGTCATCCGCTTCACCTCCCATCAGCTTTTTCAGCAGCCGATAGGCTTTATACCTGCGAGTATTGACCGTTCTTCTGGCCATGCCCATGCACTTTGCTATCTGTTCGTCTGTCATCCATAGAAACCAGTGCATCATAAAAATTTCCCGGTCTTTTGGTGACAGCCGTAGAAGTGCTGTGGCCAATCGGTCGTTCTCGATTAGCACAACAGCATTTCCCACGGGAAAAGCCGTATACTCCCATGAGTAACGATCGTAAACTGCAAGCTGGGCCACGTCTGCCTCGGACAGTTCTTCCAAAGATGCAAAACGTTTTTGATGACGGCTGATCTGCCGATAGCCGTTACATGCCTCGCATTTCAACACCTTTTTGCAGTAGCTGTCAAAGGCATGCTGCTTGTGTTCGTAGTAGCGGTTTGGTTTCAAGTTTTCACCTCCCCTCGTGCTGGGAGGCAGCTCTTTTCTTCCCCTTTCGCTCACTACTCGTTCACCAACGGGTTCATTTGGCTGATTTTTAAGATTGATATGAAAATTTTTCCTGCCGTTCATAGAATTGTTCCTTTCGTTCTGTTCGGGTTTATAGGCCGGAGCAAAACGAGGCGGAGAACGGCATCCGATACCCAATCGTAGGTTGTAAAAATGCGGGGCTTTATCGGATGTGAATTGAAGTATATAAAAAGCGAGCCACAACTCACTTCTATGAGTATGGCTCGCCCCTACGTTATTTGAATATTTTTTTAATTGGTGTTAGGGCTTTTCGAGTGGGCAGTAAGCCCCATTTTATTTTGCGCTCCTTTATTTTGATACTCTTATCCATATAGCTCTTTGCTTCAAATTATGAGCTATAACTCACACAATGTGAGCTGTGTGGTTATTTATATGAGCGATAGCACACCATACAATGAGATAGAGGTGATGTATAGTGAACAATCCTCTTGACTTGTTTGCATGGAAAGTGCGGTCAGAACGTAAGCGGCAGCATTTGACACAGAGAAAATTGGCTGAACGGCTCAATATGAACGCCCGTACAATCATAGATTTGGAAACCTGCCAGAGTAACCCCAAATTTGAAACGGTGGCTCTTGTCGCCCAAGAGTTGAATATCAGCGTGGATGCTGCCATTTTTCCAGACATGGTAAATCAGACGGTTTCAAAAACAGTTGTAGACTTCTTTGCCGGGAAAAGTGAGGCGGAAATTGAAAAATATATTGCGCTTTGCAAACAGGCGGAAGCATTTCAAAAAGACGAATAACGCGGTCGGGTTCGATGTGCCCGGCCGCGTTATTTTTTTACCTATTTGTTTCTATGCGGACGGATTATGATATACGCACAATGGAACCTCCGCATCGCATACGCTGAATTTTGTTAAGCAAGGGTCCATCCAGCCGCATTCTTTCGGATGTTGACAAACTCCTGATAAATGCCGGGCTGCTTCAAAAGTTCTTCGTGCGTGCCCTGCTGTGCAATCTGGCCGTTGTCAATGACCAAAATCTGATCGGCATTCTGGATGGTATTCAGACGGTGGGCGATTACGAGAAGTGTCTTGCCCTTTACCAGTTCCGAGATGGCCTCCTGAATATAGCTTTCGTTATCAGTATCTACGCTTGCGGTAGCTTCATCCAAAATGATGATAGGGGCATCTTTCAAGATGCAGCGTGCAATCGAGATGCGCTGCTTTTCACCGCCGGAGAGTGTAGCACCGCCTTCACCAACTACGGTCTGGAATCCATCAGGTAACGCCATGATGAAATCATAGCAGCGGGCCTTCTTAGCAGCTGCATAGACTTCTTCCTCTGTGGCGTCCGGTTTGCCTATGCTGATATTGTTGTAAATGGTATCTTGGAATAAGTACACTCGCTGGAATACCATGCTGATCTGCTCCATCAGCTCTGCCAAAGGCACGTTCCGAATGTCCATACCTCTTATTATTATGCTGCCAGATTTTACATCCCAAAGCCGAGCCAGCAAATTGGCAATAGTAGACTTTCCGCTGCCAGAAGGTCCGACTAAAGCAGTCATAGAATCTTTCTTCATGGCAAAGCTGATATGATGCAGAACTTCTTTGTCCTGATAAGCAAATACAACATCATTAAACTGAACTTCTGGCTGTCCCGGCTGTGCCTGTGCAGGAAGATGCTGCTTGCCCGTGTCGGGAAGTTCAGGCTCATTCAGGACTGCTTCAATGCGGTCAAGAGCTGCATTCATAACGGTAAGGCGAGATGCTTCCCCATAAAGAGCTTTCAGCGGTCCAAAGAGGTCAAACACAAACAGCAGAACACCAAGCACATAGGCCAGCGGAAGTGCGCCGCGCTGTTCCAATACAATCGACAAGCCGAAAATCGCCGCAATACCAATGCCGTAAAGGATATTCAGACTCATTGTCCATGGTGTCATTTTCTGCTCAAAAGCAAGGGAGGTGTTTCTGGAACGCTGGAAATTGTCAGTCAGTTCTTCTGATTTTTCGCCCAGCAGGTTGTAGCTCTTGATGACGCCAATGCCCTCCACAAAGGATAGCACCGCATCGGTCAGCCGTTCGCTCTGCTCCTGCCGCTCTGCGGCTTCCCGCAGGGAAACCTTGTTCATTCCTTTTGACACCAGCCATGCCAGAACCGTGACGGCGGCAGCAATCAAACCAAGCTGTACGTTCAAATAAAACATGAATACCAGCAGAATCAAGGAGGACAGCAGATAGCCCATCATGTTGCCCAGCGTACTCATAGCGACTTCTTCAATGAATACCATATCCGTGCTAAGAACAGAGCTGATTTTGCCAATGTTGCCGGAAGTAAAATAGCCCATCGGAAGTTTCCGCAGATGGCTGCCCAGTTCCATGCGTTTATCCGCAAACATCAAATATCCTGCGGCACTTTGCAGGCTGTCGCTGAGGTAATGAACAAGCATTTGCACCAACACTGCTGCGGCAAGTCCAAGGCCGATATAAAGGCAAGTCTGGCTGGTCAGTGTGTCAGCTGCAAAGCGGCTTAAAACTACAAAGGCAAGAACGATTGGCATTTTTGACAAAATGGATTCCAAAAACGCACAAACGAATGCACCTTGAATACGGCCTTTATAACGGCCGGAGAGTTTCAAAATTCTTGAAAACATCGCAAACATTTAGGCTCCCTCCTTTGCAGTGTGTACTTTCCATTCGGCACTGTCCTGTGCGGCTTTCCACAATTTCTGATATTCAGGGCAGGAGCGAATCAAATCCTGATGCTTACCCGCTGCTACCAATTTTCCGTGGTCGATGACACAAATTTGATCGGCATTCATAATGGCGGGCAGTTTGTGAGCAATCACCACGATGGTCTTGCCTTTTACAAGTTCTGCAATGGCTGCTTCCATCTTTTCTTCATTTTCGGGGTCAGCATAGGCTGTTGCTTCATCAAGAACTACAATGGGGGCATCCTTTAAGATTGCTCGCGCCAGAGAAATACGCTGACGCTGACCGCCGGAGAGCATTTTTCCGGCATCGCCTGCCATGGAGTGAATGCCCTGCGGAAGTTTTTCAATGAACTCCATGCACTGAGCTTTCTTTGCGGCCTCTATTACTTCTTCATCCGTTGCAGTCAACCGACCGAGCCGGATGTTTTCCAGCAGAGAAGTATTAAACAAATACTGATCCTGCGCCACATAGGAGATACGACTGTTCAATGCTTCAAGGCTCATATCGCAAAGTTTCTGTCCGCCGATGGAAATGCTGCCCTTTTGCGGGTCATAATAGTGAATCAGCAGTTTTGCCAAGGTACTCTTGCCGGAGCCAGATTCACCGACAAGAGCAGTTTTTTGTCCAGCCTTTGCCGTAAAGGAAATATCATGGAGAACTTCATCCTCAACCACCGCGGGCTTTCCATCCGGGCCGGGCTGTGTTGTCTGGTAAGCGAAAGAAACATGGTCGTAAGTAACGGTGTCATCTATTCCATGGAATCTATCATTCGTCTGCTGAAGTTCCGGCGCATCCAACACCTGCTCCAATGCGGAGATTTTATAGTTGAGCTGGGGCATGGTTGGCAGAAAGCCAAGAGATTTCAGCAGCGGCATACCGATACTCAAAGAAAGACACAGCACCAAAATCAAATTGGGCAGATCCGACCAGCCGCAGAGGACAAACCATGCACCCACAGGCAGGGTTAGGATGATGGTACAAGGAAGCAGGCTGCTGTAAATCGCCATCCACGGCCATGCCGCCCTATACCATGCCAGTGTATAGTTCCGATAATCTGATATATCTTTGCGGAACCGTTCGTAAGAATCTGCGTCTTTATTGAAAACCTTGACGACTTCCATACCGTTGATGTACTCAATAATGGTATTGTTCATCTTTTGCCCGGCCATATAGTAAGGTCCCATTTTCTTCATACCAACGGAATACATCGTCATCATGGCAACTAAGCTAAGCGGAATGGATGCCAAAGATAACAGTGCCAGCTTCCAGTCTACAAAGAACATTGCCACATAAACTGCAATGGGAACAATCAGGTTGGCGATGCCCTCCGGCATAGAGTGTGCCAGCAGAACTTCCAGACTGTCTACATCGTCCACGAACAGCTTTTTGATTGTCCCTGTCCCTTTTTCCTCCACAATGCCAAGGGGAAGTTTCTCAAACTTCTCTTGCAGAGATACCCGCAGCCGGAACAATGTGTTATATGCTGCTTTATGAGAAATTGATAATCCCCATCCATATAAAACCGCCTGCAAAACAAGACAGATCAAAACCCCTATAACACGCAATAAAACAAATTCTGTCTCAACAGAATCGCCCATAACCAATGGTGAAATGACCTGATAGGCCAGCACAAAAGGCAGGATGCCCATAAGAACGCTGACCAGTACAACGACCGTGGCCACATACATATTTTTCTTATATGGCCCTGCGTACTCAAAGATTTTTTTGAACATAAGCCCTCCGTATATTGAGCCGTACTGTCTGTGCTTCAAAAACAAGAGGCCGCCAAAGTAAAGCGGCCTCTTATCATTATCTTTCTGTCCAGTCAAGGCGGCCCTGACATTCATAATTTCTAAAATTCACTGGCGGATTCGGAAAAAATCCAAAACCTTTTTACTGCCGGATTCGTCCAATGGATAGCTTTCTTTTATTTGCCCTTTTTCCATATGGACTACATACGAACATCCCGCCATCACCAACTCCGGATCATGCGTAATAACAAGAAGCGTTTTGCCCTGATCCGCGAGTGACTTCAAACTCCGCGCAACTTCCCGCATATGTTTGAGATCAAGCCCGCTGGTTGGTTCGTCAAACACAATGATCTCCCGGTTACTCACAATGGCAGATGCGATCGCTACCCGCTGTTTTTGCCCGCCGGAAAGAGAAAGCGGGTGCCTGTCTTTATATTCCAGCAGATCAAACTGTTTAAGGATTTCATCTGCAACAGTTTCATCCTCGTTGTCCATGCTCAGAAGCACTTCATCCATCACGCTTTCGGTAAATAGCTGATGGCTGGTATCCTGCATTACCATGTAGCAATGTTTGAGCCGGGCTTTCCAATCAAGGATTTTCCCGTCAACCTGCAAAAGGCCACACTTCTTTTCCAGTCCGCAAATACAGCGGGCCAGAGTAGATTTTCCAGCGCCATTCAGGCCGATAATGGCAATCGTTTCTCCAACAGGCAGTTCAGCACTCGGAATATGGAGGCTTTCCGGTTCCCGCTTTTTATACGCAAAGCAGAAATTTTGAAATTCCATCAGTTTAGCTGTATGCGCCTGATACTGATTCGCGGGTTTCAACTTCGAGAGAGAAAACGGCCGCAGCCCCATTTCTTTTCGAGTGCTATCCGATAAACTGTCAAATTCAGCAGGCGTGTATTCCCGTTCAATCTCCCCATCTTTTACATACAGCACACGATCTGCAAGATCGTGAAGGTAGTAAAGGCGGTGTTCTGCAATCAGAATTGTTTTGCCCTGCTTTTTCCAGAGGCTCAAGACCTGCCGCAGGTCATCAATAGCAGCCACATCCAGATTAGAAGATGGTTCGTCAAGGACCATAATTCCCGGCAGCAATACACTTGATGAAGCACAGGCTATTTTTTGCTTTTCGCCCCCGGACAGAGCAAACACGCTTCGCCCCATCAAATCTTCAATATGATAATCGGAAACTGTACGGTCAATCCTTTTCAGGATATCTTCCTGGGGATAGCCTAAATTTTCACAGGCAAAGGCTAATTCACTATCCGTATCCACGTTGAAAAACTGACTTTTGGGATTCTGGAATACAGATCCCACCATAGCAGCCAAGTCATAAAGCGGCGTATCTGATACGCTTTTTCCGTCCAGAAGGACATCGCCCTCTAAATTACCTTCGTAATAATGAGGTACCAGCCCGTTTACCAAACGGGTAATCGTTGTTTTCCCGCAGCCGGATTCGCCCGTGAGTAAAACAAATTCCCCTGTGTTTATGGTGAGATTGACATTTCTAATCCCTCCGCCGCTGGATTCTTCACCATAAGAAAAAGAAACATTTTGAAAATCTATCATGGCAAAATCCCTCCTGCGGAAATTATCGGGGAAGCAATCGCCCAAAACACTACAAAGCAACAAAACAAGATCAGCACCACATCGGCAAAATTGAATTTAAGCTGGCAAATGTTTGTGCGTTTGACAGGAGCGCCGAGGCCACGGGTAATTGCCGCAGCGGAAAGTTCCTCACCGATTTTCACGGAGCAGGTAATCATCGGGATCAGCTTATACTCCAATATTTTTGAAGGTTTTTTCCCTCCAAGTTTAATCCCACGCATTTTCATAGCGTCACTGATTGCTTCTGACTCCTGAAAGACAGTTGGAAAGAAGCGGAACATGACCGTTAAGGGGATCGTCACTTCTTTAGGCATATGGATTCTTTCCATGCCGGAAATCAATTCACTGACCGTTGTTGTTTTCACTGCATAGGCAGCAATCGCAACACTGGGAAGGATTCGGCAGAAGAATCCGGTTGTAAATAGAACGAGGAAATTCAATATCCCCGTAAGGTGCGGCAAAACATAAATTTGAACAGCATAAAAAGCAGAAAACACAGCAATATAGCCCACAGCTTTTGCACATTGTTTCGAGGTAAGCAGCAATATAGCCGGAACCGTACAAAGAACAAGGCGGATCAGCCCCATAGCTTCTCCGCCTGTTCCACCCATGACAAAAATGCTTATGATGAAGATGAGCAACAGTTTTGTACGCGGATCGAGCCGTAGCCCTTGTTCTGTTTTTTTGCTGAGCAGAATTTCCCGCGCCATTATGCAATACCGGCACGCTGGAAGTGCTTTTTGCAAATGGCTTTCCCAATCATACCTCCGACAAGGCCAAACACAAAGCAGGCAACCAGCAGAATAGGCGCAATCCACATAGGCATATATGTATTAAGGGTAGCTGCATATTCAGCGCCGTATCCTTCAGTCAACATTACCATATAGCTTTCACGGTTCAGGAAAATGGGAGCAAAGTTGCCAAACACCCAGATGCTGAACACGCCGCAGGAAAGAACTGTACTCTTTGCACTTTTGTAGTCCGCCTTTTTCAGGATCACGTCAGCCAACAGGCCGCCAACAAGACCAGTTACCATAGTAAGATAGCCGTTGCCGAAGAACACCATGATTAGGCCAATCAGGAAACCCATGATTGCAGTCATCCCGAATTTTTTAGCCTTTGTAACATACAGCATATAGGGGATGCCGCCAATCAAAGGGCACAGCACCGCCATCAGCGGAATAAAAACGGGGATAAAGCCAAGCATCGCCACCAGCATAACAATCACGACATAGATGACGGTGTAGATGCCGATAGTAATTAAATCTTTTCCCTCAAGCTGGGAACTTTTTTTCTGGGAACTCATACCAGTATCCTCCTTATCTCTGAGAAAATGAAAATGTGGTGTAGTTAGCTTTTTCTAACCACACCACATATAATAGCAATTTGCGCCCACGATTCCAACCCAAAACATACCCATTTTGACCCAAAAACAGTCAGAAGCTACTTTTTATGGGTATCAAATCGGCTTTCACGGTAGTTCTTTGGTGCCACACCATATCGCTTTTTGAAAGCGGCGGCAAGATTGCTGGGCTTTCCGTAGCCAACGATTGCTGCAATCTCGCTTACATTTCGGTCCCCCTCCAATAGCAGCTGTGCTGCCTGTGTCAAACGCTGTTCAATTATGTATTGATGAATAGGCATACCATAAAATGATGAAAAACCGCGTGTCAATTTTGTTGTGCTTAAATGCACCAGATGGGAAAGTTCTTCACAGGATGGGGCAAACGCAAGCTGACTGTCTATAATCCGTTTAGCTTCCATAATGGCAGTCCGTTCCGTTCTGGACATGGAAACATTTTTTCCCATTAGAATATCCAATTCAAGGACTTCGCCTAAATAAATAGACAATAGCTCCAGAAGTTTTCCGTCAAGATATAAGTAACCCAATCCTCCACGGTATTGTGTAAATTGGCTTGTTTCCGCTAGAATTTGTTCCATGATGGGGGTCACAGGAACTTTTGAAATGCCATCAAGAAGTTTCTTTTCGTAAGCCGTTGCTTCCTGCCCATCAAAATAATCTGTGAGCAGCTGCGAGAAATAGGCAATCGGAATTTTTATACTCTTAAATGAAAAATTGCTATCCTTTTTATAGCAGGCATATTCAGTTCCACCATGTCCCGCATAGATGCAGGATTCATTTTTTTGAATCGTAATGGAACGCTTTTCATCCATGATGCCCCAAGAGATTCCATCATTCAGGCAGAAGATAATCTGCATATAATCTTTACTGACGGTTCCTTGTACATTCATATCCGACTGGTAACACATTTGCCAATCCGAAAAGATGATGCCGTGCTTGATTTGGGTCTGAGCAATTCGTCCTTTCCCCATATCAGACGGAATATCTATTGAAATCGTTTGGGGCGAATTGGCTATCAGGTCGTTGTATAGCTTACCAAGATAGTGACTTCCGTGCGTCATAGGATGAGGTTCACCTCCCATTTTGGTTAGTCTGTACTAATTATGATACTTTATTTTTGCATCACAGTCAAGATGTAGCCAAAAGACAGGGTTTGAATTGTAGTATTAGTAGAGGGGACGGTTTAGGGGAGAACTTACAGAGCAAGCATAGGAAGTGTGTACCCACTTCCGTATTTTGCTCTGCAAAACAGCTTGTTGGAAAGTGTCCCAAACCCTCAAAACGGAAAGGAGAGTAAAACGAATGGAAGGCAGAAAACGAACCGTGCAGGTCAAATTTTATGTGACGGAAGAAGAACGGAGGTTGATTCGAGAAAAAATGAAATTGATACCAACCCGGAATATGGCCGCCTATCTGCGAAAGATGGCGATAGATGGTTATGTTGTCCACATCGACACCACCGACATCCGGGCGCAGACCGCC
>OGKF01001618.1_pt1 | contig 9754 bp, 8 predicted proteins | sample 1572391 | NCBI WGS metagenome assembly OGKF01 (sample SAMEA2582095, study PRJEB24529) | metagenome | biome: Human gut stool | place: China | collected 2011
TGGCACCACAGTCCAGCAAAAGGCTGACAGCGCCCTCTGAAGGGATATGGAGAGTCAATGGAGGTCTCTCCACGCCACGGATACGGCCTACGATCACCTGTCCGCCTACCAGTACTGCACCGGTACTTCCTGCGGATACGAAAGCATCGCATTCACCGTTCTTCACCATATACATGGCTTTGACAATGGAAGAATCCTTCTTACGGCGGATCGCCATAACCGGAGGTTCTGCAGTCTCGATGACTTCTTCGGCATGTACGACTTCCAGCTGTTCTGCATCGTAGGTATATGCCTTTAATTCTTCCCGGATCACCGGCTCCTTACCTACCAGGAATACTTTGACACGTTTGTCCGCATTGACAGCCTCTACAGCGCCCTTTACGATCTCGGTGGGAGCATTATCTCCTCCCATCGCATCTACAGCAACATTTACATATTCTGCCATTTCGTCGTTCCTTTACCTGTTTGTGTTTATCCGCTTATCATCAAACCGCTCCGTGGATCGCACCAAACAGTTTGATGATGGCAGATTCATTCTTACTATACTAAAGGCGTATATAAAAAGCAAGTGATTTTTTTGTGAAAGCAAAAGGAGACTCCTTTCGGAATCTCCTCTTTTCTTTTCACTTAATTTCGCTTCATTGATTTATAAATTAATCAACGCTTACGACCTGCTTCTTATTGTAAGAACCGCAAGCCTTGCAAACTCTGTGAGGCATCATCAGTGCACCACATTTGCTGCACTTTACCAATGTAGGAGCGCTCATTTTCCAGTTTGCTCTTCTCTTATCTCTTCTACCTTTGGAAGATTTATTCTTAGGACAAATAGACATCGTTACACCTCCTTATTCGCGTTGAAGATATCTTGGATTGCTGCCATACGAGGATCCGGTACGAAAGTATCGCAACCACATTCCTTCAGATTCCTGTTCTGACCACATACAGGGCAGATACCCTTGCAGTCTTCCTTACACAGGATCTTTGCCGGCCAATTCACCAGAATTTCATCGTACACAAAAGCCTCTACATCCAGCTGCCATCCATCCATAAAGCTCTGCTCGGTATCTTCTTCCTCACTTACTTCCGCTTCCGGAGAATAAACGATTCTGTCAAACTTAAGCTTCATTGCTGTAGGTACTTCAGTAAGGCACCTGTCACATTTCGTGTCAAAGGTAAGCTCTGCAGTGCCGGTTACTTTTGCCTTGTTCACACCGATGTTGGTAAAAGTAAGATTAATGGGTGTCTTCTCCGTAATAGAGAAATCTCCCTGGCGGCTCTTAAAGCTTGTCATCTCAAGCGGAATGGCAACAGTCTCTACCTTGCCTTCGGATGTTAATACATCAGATAAACTTACTAACATAGCGACTCCTATGCAATATGTTGCGTAGAAAACACAAGTCTCCTACGATGTGTTGATTCACACACTGACTTATTATACATATGGTATGTGCTTTTGTCAACAAAATTTTGTGGGATTTTCATACTATTTTCTTATAATGCACGATTGCTCTACGAAGCATAAAAATATCTGCCTAGTCAACTCCCAATGCCTTATAAACTGCTTCTTCCGGAGAAGAATAGAATATTAAACTGAATGCCCCAACTAAATCAGACGGTACGGTTCCAAGGTCTGCTGCTGATGTGATTGGGAGAAGAACTTTTTTAGCTCCACTATCAAGGCACACCTGCAATGTACTTGCCAAGTCTTCTACTTTAATCAGTGTTCCACCAATACTGATCTCACCAAGTACTGCAAGACTGCTGATGGGGGGCTTACTAAGTGCCGCTGATGAAATAGCAATTAGCGTAGGAAGTGCAAGATTTCCCGTCATTCCAAGTCCCTGCATATCCTGATAATTGATGATGTAATCCTTAGTTGTTGTACTGATATTTCCAGATATTGCATTACAATTAGCTTTTAAATAATTAAATGCTGTATTGGTTGCTTCCTTTGGCTCTTTCCCTGAACCAATACCTGTGCAAGTCAATTTTCCATTTCCCGGCATCATCTGAGTTTCCAAACGATAGCAGCCAATCATTCCAGTCTTTGACTTTGATACTGTATATAAGCAGCCCGGTTTGCCCATACCTTCAGGAATCATCTTACCACCGCCATGCTCTGGTACAGTTACAAAATGCTCATCAAAACTGTCATTGTCTATATATGAGAAGTTCACATCATAGAATTCCATTCCACCTATCTTCTTAAGCTGCTCTTTTACTCGTCTACGAAGCTCAAGTGAAATATCCATAATCTCTGCAACTTCTTCCTTGCTTACTTCTCCATCTGGATAAATCAATTTGATAAATCCGGAAATCAGCTTACGAACAGCGATTGCATCTCTCTGATTTAAATTACTTCCTAATTTGAAGTACTTCTCTGCTATATTGCTGTAATTATCCTTACGAAGCTCACGCATAAACTCTGATAGATAATCTGTGATAAATCCATAATCATTTGTAAATGAATCCGGTCTGTACTTAGGAATCTCCCATCCCGGTATATATGCATGGAAACGGTCAAGGAAAGCCGTATCCGTACCCATTTCAGGAGGAAATGGATCAAACAGACTTGATGTCTTCTGCAATGTCTCAACACTCTGATTGATATTTCCTACAAAAACCATAGATGCCTTTGCCTGTATCTCAGCCTTGCCACGAGAAAATGCACCTGATGCCATGTATCCCTTCATAATCTGGATACCATCTTTATCCTTAAACTTGATACCGGCAACCTCGTCAAATGCTACAACATCCCACATTCCGACAAGACCTACTGTATTGTTAGACATGTTATAAAACAGATTTGCAACCGTAGTCTGTCCTCCGGCAACAAGGATACTGTTTGGAGAAATCTGCTCATATATGTATGATTTACCTGTAGAACGAGGTCCCAATTCACACATATTAAAATTATTCTCAACAAGCGGAATCATACGGGCAATCAATAGCCATTTTGCTCTGTCAGAAAGCTTGTCCGGCTCCATTCCAGTAGAACGAAGCAAAATATCCATCCACTCTTCCTTAGTAAATACCTTACGACCATTCTTTACCTCATCCATATCCACATGTGGCATCTGAATCGGTGTCAGCTTTCTGATACGGATAGGCTGTGTATTCTTCTTATCTTCCTCAATAAACTCATAGTCAAGCTGAAGAATACACCAGATACCGCCACAAAGCAGGCGGTCATAATCTTTTACATAGTCAGCACTGATAGGAATATTTTTAATTCCAAGATTAGAGAATGTTGCTTCATATCTGTCTTCCTTGGTATTGAGCACTACTGTAATCCTGTCAATAACTGTATAACTGCCTCTCTCTCGAAGAAGAGACAATATCTTCTGTGCTTCATCCGGGCGGACATAGTTATCACGCAGAATACGCTTCACATTGTCTACTCCCTCGTCAATAATCTCCTGATCATCAGAATTACAATACTGTCCGAGAAGATACTCAAGTACATATACAGGAACATTTGCGCCTTCTCTGATTGCCTTAGTTAAATCCTTGCGAACAATACGACCATCATAATATTGGCGGAGCTTTTGTTTGATAGTATCTCTAGGATTCTCAATATCATACGCTTCCTTAATATTTATATCAGTGTATCTATCCATAATTACCTCCATATTTTATCTTTGAGATAGCATATTCTCCAAGGCATTGACTAACGCATCGATTGAACCTCTTTTATGCTCATCTAATACTGAATCCGCATCTTCTACAGGTATCAATTTTGTGACTTCCATTTTTACCTTTTTCTCAACAGCATCTGTCCATCGTTGTCCTTGAGATAAAAATACAGTCTTTACTCTATCTGACCATTTTTTACTATTTCTAAATGACGTCACCCCTAAATCTACCGAAAATTTATTTCTTATCGCCTCTATATAAAAATCTTTTTTTAGACAATCTTCAAACTCTGCTGTATTATTTCCATTACATATTGAATACTTCACATCACTTTCTGATAGCAAACCTTTTTCAATTGCCTTTTCCGCTGCATCATATCCTGCTTCATCTGCATCCAGAAATACAAAGTATCTGCATACATAAGATCTAAGCCTAGATAATTCATAATTTAAGTTTGTTGCACCTGCAAGCGGTTGTATCACCAATTTATTTTTTATAAGTGCATCTTTTATAGTTGGGCTCAATGACGATAAAATTTTATTTAATGCTATCTTATCATCCTCTCCTTCTACTACCAGTACATGACTTGCATTAATCAAATTATCCTCTGGTAAAACACCTAATAATTCTCTAATTTCCTTAATATTTTTTGCTGGTTTAGCGGTGCCATGATCTACTATAATATTATTTGATATATTATTTCTTTGAACGAATAACGGATTATGCGTTGTTATAATTACTTGATGATTTTCTGAAATACCATTTATCACATTTACTAAGCTATGTATGGCTTCGGGATGCAAATGTGACTCTGGCTCTTCTATTGCAATTATTGATGCACCTATCTCATTTTTCGATTCCTTTAGTATCGCTAATGATACTAAACTCTTTATTCCATCTCCCTTATAAAGAATACTTGTTGGCGTACCATCATTTAGAATTACATCTACATCGTTTCTAAATCCGCGCCATACTAATCTTCTTCCTCTAGATTTTATTTCCACATCTGTAAGCTGTGGTAAAAATTCTTGCAAAGGTGCTAATATTCTATTTGCAATATCGTTATATACTGCTTCTTGTAAATTGTAAATTGTTTGTTCTGTCATATTGTCTTGCTTTCATCAATACTGCAAAATAACTCAACTGAGCAGCTCTGTCGTCTATATCAAGCCCGTATATATTGTTTTGTATAATGCTCTGTGCAGCATCTCTCTGTGACCATCCTGCATTTTCATATATCTGCATAAATACATCAAACGCATACACCAGAATATGTCCTGAACCCATACAAGGATCAATAAGCTTTATATCTTCTGGCTTTAAAGTTGCATACTCTGCCTTTATCTTATTAAGTTCATGCTGCACAGACTCTTCCTGCTCTGCCTCATCCAGATAGTATTTCCATTTGCTCTTAAGTTCTTCATCCGGATGTCCTTCTAACCACATTCTGCCAAGGCTGTTTTCAACCATGTATCGTACAATCCAGTCCGGAGTAAAAAGCTGGGTAACTGCTGGTATTTCTTCTTTTGTGATTTTGGCTTTCTTGGCAAATGCTTTATTTTTAGGCTCTGTATTGTAATACTGATATAACCAGCCAATAATTTCTACCTGTCCTGCTGCCTTGCCATCCTCATCAACAGTTGTGATGTTAAAATCTTTTTCATCAATACCATCTACAAGCATACGAATTACATCAGCTTCATTCGTAAATGAGATGTTAAGAAGCATTTCTGTATAGTCTTCTGTCTCTTCAAAAAGTCCCGGTAACACTTCATGAAGCAGGTTGCACTGTTTGATAAAGAGCATTCTGAATAAATCATCAAGCCTGTTATTCATCTTGGCATCAATGATTTCTTCTCTTTCTTTATCTGTAAAATCCCAGTCAATTTCAGGCGCCATTGTTACCACATCTGGCTCATTCTTTCCTTCTTTTTCAGAAGAAAGCACACGAACAAGCCACTGCACATCCTTTGGATCAAATCCATAAGGTGCTGCACCAAACTTATCCTGTAATGACTTGAGGGATGTCTTCATATGTCTGGCATTGTTTAATCCAATTACCTGTACCACTTCCTCTAACGCAAGCTTATTTGGTGTAGTATCACTTGTACCAAGGAAGCTCATCTGACCATCGCTATGTTTAAAGATAGCGCTGATATCTGAAAGCTCCGGTGCTGTCTCCATATAGGTAAGCTTATTGTATTTCATTGCTACGAGCTTACCGAGTGCTTCATTGATTCTTGTTGCCGGCTCCTTAGCTGAAATGGTTGCCTTATCGCCATTTACATAAATATCAGCATTCTTTAATGCGTCCTCAATAAAGATTCGGATTCTGTCCTTCTTCTCAATACGCTCATCCTCTTTTGCCCTGCGGATACTGTCAAAGCTGCCTCTGGCTCCGGAAGCATTTTTATTAAGGAATTTATATATCTTGATGGATTCTGTAATCTCATCAAGGAATGTACTGTCATTTGGCAGCTTCACAATCACACTGCTTTCCTGTGCTGAAAGCAGACGAAGTGCAGAGTCTGCATAATCTCCGCCATAAGGTGTAATAACTGTCACTCCGATATCGTTAGACTGATTGCCTTTGAAGAATCGATCATCCACCTTCTGGTTGAATGGGAATAAGTAACGACTGCTGTAACGATATTTTTTCTCTGTATAGATTTCCTCGAAGATAACTATAGAAGCCTCTCCGATGATTTCTCCCATCTCTACTGACTCATTGTTGATGGCATTATTGATTTCCTGCTCCTCATTTGTCAGGAAGATGTATATTTCACCATTCTTCTGTACAAGTGTCTCTTTAATCAGCTTCTTTAATGATTCTTCAATCTTAGAACGGACTTCAATCCTGTCATCATCAATATTGGAAATCATAAGCGTAGTCAGGTTGTCCACATTTGCCTTAATTTCCTTGACATATTTAATCATAAAGAGAACTTTCAAAAGCTCTACATCGAACTCATCCAGCTTACTGTTATTCTCTGCATCTGAGATAACCTGACTGTGCTGGTGGTCAATAAACTTATGTAATGGATCATAGAAGAAGCTAAACGGAACCAACACACCATCTTCTTTATCCATCACTCTGATTGCTGACTCCTGAAACAGTGCAAGCATAGAACGTGACTGATCAGACAGATGTTTTCCACTTGCGCCATGTGTTCTGACCGCAGTAAGTACCTGTCCTAAAAGATTGAACTGATATGGTATAAACGGATAGCAGTCTGCGAAATCCGCCTTATCTGCATACAGCTTCTTATCTGCTGTATCTGCTGTAAATGTAATAAGATTCTTGATAATTGATTCTTTCTGCTCATAGAGAAGTCTAAGCGTCTGTGTTGCTGTCTCATTCTTTGCAAGCACACGCTTACGGATTACTTCGTCAACATTGGATGCTGAAAGAGAAAGTCTCGTATCAAAACGTCCCTGAATCTTAGAGAAGTCATTTCCCTTTGTCTTTGTAATAGAGTCAATATCCTCCTGGCTCGTTACGATAACCCATGCCTTACCTTTGCAGGCTGTTCCAAGGTCTTCCACGATTGTCTGGAGGTTGAGCATAAGCTGTGTGTCATCTGCAATATACTGACCGATTTCATCCACTAAGAAGATAACATGATGATTCGGACCTTTCTTCGCACAATATTCCTGCACAAGTGATACAAACTTCTCGATACTGAGGTCATAGCTGCCCTTTGCATCCTTGCACCAGTTGCGTGCTGCTTCCTCACTCATGAAATCCATCTCAACTAATGTCTTTACTACTTTATCCTGAATAACTGCAAATGCCTGTCTCTTTTTCTCCCAAGGTGCTCCTGCATTCGCTTCGAACTTCGCTTTGAACTCTTCAAATCTGCCCTCGTTATCCAACTGGCGCTCAAATTCTGCGAGATAAGGTATTGAACCACAATATCCCTGCATCTCATTGAACACCTTCATAAACACTTCAACGATAGCCTCCTTACCGGAGCCTACCTTCGCTGAGCCTTTTGAATCAATATTAAAAAGCATGACATCTGACTCAATTGTTCCAGCCTTTGTCATCTCTGCAATAAGCATCGGATCTTCTATCTTCTTACCATCCGTAAAATACTCAATGGCTCTTTTACCTTCTACTGTGCTGTTTTTTAATAAATATGACAGTATTTTTAAGAAGTGAGATTTACCACTTCCAAAGAATCCGGAAATCCAGACACCCATCTTATCTGTATATCCATCTATACCCTTTTCATAATTGTTGAAGAAATCCCTGAAATGCTTCAGAAGTTCCTTAGTCACCACATATTCATCTAATTCCTGATATACATTTTCTTCATCTGACTGACCTACTTTAATAACGCCCTTGATGTCACGGTCAATCTGCTTTTCAAACATATTTTTAATCTGCATTGTATTTCCTCCTCTACACCAGACGGAATGCCCTGTAATAGTTGTGTGAATCCATCGTTCCAAATAATTTCAAATCCTGTCCGCTATACTCTCCCGGATAGAAGAGCACTACCGGCACACTGTCAAGTACCTGATGCAGGTTATTTAAGATGTTGTGGCTTGCTATTATCGGATGGCATTTGCCTACTCCGGTAAGAAATACCACACTGTCTGTCAATTCTTCCTGCAATATTCTTGATATGATTAGATTCAGCTCATTTGTCTCATCCAGTCCCAAAGTCTCTACAAGGCTGTCTGCCATTTCAAAAAATCCATTCTCTTTTTCCAAATCAAAGAATGCTTCCAGATAACCTTCCTCCTGCAATATCTCAACCATCAGGTGAAACAGGTCAAACTCAACTATTCTGAAATCTTTGTTTCCGTTATTTATTCTATCCTTAAGGTATGCTATATGATTTCTCACATACAGCTCTTCCCTTGGATCATAATCGAATATATAATATCCGACTTCATTTCCAAGTCCTTTATTCTCTCTAAACGACTTCTCTGATATTTTGTCTTCTATCTGATTCAGTCTATCATCCAAACTTAACTTTGCCATGCTCAGACTCCTTTAACTGCATTGATATATGAATCCATCCCATTACTGTGAAGTAGTTCCTCTATACGATAATTAACAAGAGCGTGTCTGATTACCCTTGTCTTTGTAGACTCAATCAATCCCGCATCTGCAAGGTTTTTCATATAACAGCTCTTGAGTTTCTTAATTCCTGATTCTGACCAGCCTGCTACTTCCTCACTTTGAGCTGCCTTATCGTCAAAGAATCCATTTATATCTCTATCTTCTATCGTCTTTTCTCCAAGTATTACCTTGCCACGATACACCTCATATACAAATTCAAAAAAGAGCTTATCGGTATTCATAATTGCAATCAGTGTCAGCAGCTTTGCATTCTCATTATCCACTTTAACCAAAAGCTCTACTGCTCCATCAGGCAATGACGAAAGCCGATGATAGACATAATTGAATGTTCTCCGTAATCTGGTCTCATTTCTAAGCCGATAAAGATTCTCACCGATTACCTTATCCTTTATTTCATCCTTCGGCATTCCTGCTGCCATAAGTTCTGCTGTCTGTTTCGTCTCTACAAAAGCAAATACCTGAGACACCATGCCTGCACTATAGTTCATTGTTTCCACCATCCTTATTCTTCTCATAGTGGATAATGTCACCGAAGTCACAGTCTAACTCATCACAGATTTTCTCCAAAATATTCATAGAGACTTTCTCTCCTTTTGTCATCTTGGCAATCGTGCTGCTACTTATTCCGAGATCATTAATCAAGTCCACTTTCTTCATATTTTTGTCAATTAATAGCTTCCACAATCCGTTATACGATACTGACATATACACTACCTCTTCGTTTTCTTAATCACCATCTACACCGCTTTTATCTAGATGAATTTCTATTGGTGCGTTTAGCATTAATTTTACCATAAATATATTATTCCATCAACATTTTTATAAATAATAACTTTGAAAAGTCGAATTTTCATTTTGAAATAATAAGTTTTTTCGTTCGATATCAAGATAATATATTTTTGATTTTAAAAATCTGCTGAATTATAAAACTATATATAACAACTAATTCTATGTTATTATTTCAGATCGAGTAGGAGACGGTGATTAACCGCCGTCCTCTCACACCACCGTGCGTACCGT
>OGKF01001621.1_pt1 | contig 9743 bp, 9 predicted proteins | sample 1572391 | NCBI WGS metagenome assembly OGKF01 (sample SAMEA2582095, study PRJEB24529) | metagenome | biome: Human gut stool | place: China | collected 2011
CCAGCCGGTTCATCGAGTGGGTGATGTTGGGCTGGTTGTTGCCCAGCACCCGCGCCGCTTTCGTAAAGTTCTGATACTTCGCCACATAATAGAAAATTTTGTAGTATTCCCAATCGACGTACATGGAAGCCGCCCCTCTTTCATACCAGAATCACATTTTTTACTCCTCCCCCACCAGCGCCACGGCAGCATCATTGACATTCGTGCCAGTAGCGCCGGTGATGATCAGGCCGTCCACCGCTTTCAGTGCATGGTAGGCGTCGTTGTTCTGCAGGGTGTCGAACACATTCCAGCCCTTGGCGGTCAGTGCGGAGAGGGTGTCACCATCCACATAGCCGCCGGCAGCATCGGTGGGGCCGTCGGTGCCGTCACTGCCCACCGAGAACACTGCTGCATCCAGCCCGACCAGCGCCGGAGCCGCTGCAAGGGCAAGCTCCTGATTCCGTCCGCCGAGGCCCCTGCCCGTCAGGTGGACGACCGTCTCGCCGCCTGCGATGTAGGCCAGCTTTTTTCCCTGCCCCGCGTGGGTCCGGACGATGGAGCCAAGGAAGCTGCCCGCCTCCCGGGCTTCACAGCAGAGCTGGTCGGTCAGCAGGACGGGCTCATAGCCAAGCTCCCGGCAGGCGGCAGCGGCGGCGGTGCAAAGCTCCCGCACACTGCCGGTGATGCGGGTGGTCACGTTGGTCAGAGCCTTGGGGGTCTCCTGCCGCAGCAGCTCCTGTGCCGCGGTCGACAGGCGCAGGTGGTATTTCTCAGCAATGGCGATCGCCTGCCCGCAGGTGGAGGTGTCCGGCACCGCCGGGCCGCTGGCGATCATATCCAGCGGGTCGCCCAGAATGTCGCTGAGGACGATGCTGAACACCTGTGCCGGGGCGCAAGCCTGCGCGAACCGCCCGCCCTTGACGCCGGACAGACGCTTGCGGATGGTGTTCATCTCCACGATGTCTGCGCCGCTGGCCAGCAGCTGGGACGTAATGTTCTGCAGCTCCTCTGCAGGGATGAGCGGCTTTTCAAACAGTGCACTTCCGCCGCCGGAAAGCAGGAACAGCACCGTGTCCTCTGGCTGCAGGCCCTGCACCAGCTCCAGCGCCTTCTGGGTGGCGGCAAAGCTGTTGGCATCCGGCACCGGGTGGCCTGCCTCGCAGCAGGTCACACCGGGGATCTTCCCTTTTACATGGTCGTATTTGGTCACAACCACACCGCCGTCCACATGCCCCAGCACGGCAACGGCAGCATGTGCCATCTGCCATGCGGCTTTTCCGGCGGCCACCAGCACCGTGCGCCCTTCCGGGTGAAAATCCTTCAGCGCACGGCGGACGGCCTCGTCCGGCAGAACCGCCCGGATGCTGGCTTCCACGATCTGATCCGCGCAGCTGCGCAGCGTTTTTTCCATAAACAAGAGCTCCTTTCGTTTCCGGTCCGCGTCCGACACGGCAGGCCGGCCCATCCGGCTCCATTATACCGCAGAACCGACGTTTCGGGAATATTGAAAAAGCAGAGCGCTCCCCTTCTGCGGGACGCTCTGCTTTTCTTGTCAGGTCTCTTTCTGCAGCTCTTTGTCGATCAGCCCCTGCAGGCGCTCGGTCTCTTCTGCTGCATAGGCTCTGGCATCGATCTCCACCGGCTGGAAGTAGTAGCCCAACCGGTCCTCGTCGAGCGGCTGGACCGTGATCTCTGTCCCGTCCGGCACCCCCAGCATGGCAAGCTCATAGGCGGCCAGCTGCTTTGCCAGTACGGTTCCTTTCGTTCTCGAACGACTCCGCCCTCTGCGCCGACGCTGTGCGCTCCTACACCAAGAACCGGCTGGTCCGGACGCTCAGCCCGTCCATCAACCTGTTCCGCGCCGCAGCGTTCTCGCGGCAGATGTCGCTGTTCTTCAAGTACCACATCCCCTGCCGAGCTTTCCACCGTTGAGCGCAAGGCGGTCAAAAAGCTTGCCTGGATCCCGGCCTCCAAATTCGACCGCTACACCGCCAGCCTGCACAGCGGCACCTACCCGCTGGACGAGCTGGACCAGAGCATTCTCAACCGGTATGCCCATCCCATTACAAAGGATGCCCTGCTGGAAGCCATCGCCGAGTTCAGCCGCTTTTATCAGGATGCCTTCCTGTCGCACTTCCCGCAGGGCCACCCCGTCGCAAACATTCCGGACACCCCGCATCTCATCCTTGGCGGCGGCACCGGCTTCCTCTCCAAAACGGTCGGTTACCCTTACCTGAAGGACGATTATGCCGCCGTCCTGTTCAAATCCCGCTGCTCCGACAAACAAAAAAGCAGACACACAAACGTGTGTCTGCTTTTTTTGGTCGGAGCAGCGGGATTTGAACCCACGGCCTCCTCGTCCCGAACGAGGCGCGCTACCAACTGCGCTATGCCCCGAAAATACCGCAGCCAGTTGAGACTGCGGTTTTCTTGGTTGGGGATGAGAGAATCGAACTCCCACAAGTAGAGTCAGAGTCTACCGCACTACCACTATGCAAATCCCCATTATTCAGTTCGTCTGCCGCGCCGTGCGTTGCTGACAAGGGATATTATACTCAAAAGGCCCGCGCTTGTCAACCATTTTTTTATTTTTTCTGCAAAAGTTTTCCCGCTGTTCTCCTGCCCGCAGAAATGCACCGTGGAAGCGTGTAAATTTTCTGCGCTTCTCTTGACAGCGGCCCCCATCCGGAATAATCTTATACTATAAACAGGTAGGTCTCCGGGCAGACTGACTTTGAAAGGCAGAACGCGCGGCGCTGAATACCAAATGAAAGAGGGCTTTTGAATGAAAAAACGTGTTGGAATCCTGACCTCCGGCGGCGACTGTCCGGGTCTGAACGCCACCATCCGCGGCGTAGCAAAAGCACTGTATGCCCGCATGGGCGATAACGTGGAGATCATTGGCATCCTGAACGGATACAGCGGCCTGATCAACGGCGACTACAAGGAGATGTGCGAGGACGATTTCCGCGGCATCCTGACGCTGGGCGGCACCATTCTGGGCACCAAGCGCACCCCCTTTAAAATGATGCGTGTGGTGGAGGACGACAACATTGATAAAGTTGCCGCCATGAAAAAGACCTACAAGGAAGCCAAGCTGGACTGCCTGCTGTGCCTGGGCGGCAATGGCACCCACAAAACCGCAAACCTGCTCTCGCAGGAGGGTCTGAACATCATCGGCCTGCCCAAGACCATTGATAACGATATCTATGGTACCGACGTAACCTTCGGCTTCCACACCGCCGTGGACATTGCCACCGATGTGATCGACCGCATCCACACCACCGCAGGTAGCCACAGCCGCGTGATGTGCATTGAGATCATGGGCAACAAGGCCGGCTGGCTGACGCTGTATTCCGGCATTGCAGGTGGTGCAGATATTATTCTGCTGCCGGAACAGCCCTATGATATCGACCGTGTGTGCTCTGCCGTGGAACGCCGCGCAAAGAAGGGTTCCAACTTCTCCATCATCGCTGTGGCCGAGGGTGCCATCAACTGCGAGGAAGCCGGCATGAAGCGCAAGGAATGGATGGCAAAGCGCGCCGAGGCAGGCTTTGGCACCACCGCCACCAACCGCATTGCACAGGCCGTGCAGAAAAAAACCGGCATGGAGACCCGTGTGTGCATCCCGGGCCACATGCAGCGCGGCGGAAGCCCCAGTGCCTACGACCGTGTGCTGGCCACCCAGTTCGGCAGCTATGCGGCAAAGCTGGTGGAGATCGAGCGCTACGGCGTGACCGTTGCCATGGTGAACCGCCATGTCACCGAGAACCGTCTGGCCGACATTGCAGGCAAGACCCGCAACGTGCCGGAGAACTGCGACCTGCTCACCGTCGCCCGCCGCATGGGCATCAGTCTGGGTTGATTACCATTTGAATGCTCTCCGCTTTGCTCTGAGCATTTTTAGCGGAATAATTATTTTTTATTGGGGATTCCTGAAAATCTGCGGATTTTCAGGAATCCCTTTTTCACCGGAAGGGTCCCAACCGGCAGATGCTTCAAACAAACTGAATGCCGTTTTCCGCTGCACTCCCTCCCGTGAAAATGCAGATCCCGGCAGACCGCAGTCTGCCGGGATCTGCTCTATTCAGAAATACTGTTTCCGTTGAAGATGGCCAGAATGCAACGGTGGCCATTCAAAATCGTCTGCCGGACAAATCAAAGGTCCGTCACATCATGCCGGGTGGGCTGGCCTTTTTCAAAGGCAACCGCGCTTTCCAGCACACCGCGCACCATGCTCTCCACATCCTCGTGGGTGTAGAAAGCCGTGTGGTCGGTCAGGATCACATTGGGCATGCTGCGCAGAGCCGCCAGCTCCGGGTTCGGGATCACATCGCCCATGCGATTATAATAGTACAGGCCGTTCTCATTTTCCAGCACGTCCAGGCCCGCCGCGCCAATCTTGCCGCTTTCCAGCCCGGCGATCAGTGCATCGCTGTCGATCAGCTTGCCGCGGGCGGTGTTGATGATGGTCACGCCCGGCTTCATGCTCTCAATTGCTTTGGTGTCGATGAGATGGTGATTCTCCTCCGTAGCGTTGGTGTGCAGAGTGATGACATCGCTTTCCGCCAGCAAGGTCTCCAGCGGCACATACTCGGCGATCTTCTTTACCTCGTCGTTGGGGTACAGGTCGTAGGCCAGCAGGCGGCAGCCAAAGCCGGACAGATGCTGCAGCACCGTGCGGCCAATGCGGCCCGTACCGATCACACCCACAGTGCAGGTGGAAATATCGCGGCCGATTTTTCCCTGCAGGGAGTAGTCCTGCGCTTCGCCGCGCTTGAGGATGTGCCCTGCCTTGCGCAGGCTCATCAGCATGAGCATAATGGCAAAGTTTGCAACGCCGTTTGGCGGATAATCCACATTGGCCACCTTCATGCCCAGTTCCCGGGCCGTCTCGCGGTCTACGTGGTCGTAGCCGATGGAACGGCAGCAGATGGACTTTACGCCCAGCTCGTGAAACCGCTTGACCATAGGCGCGCTCATATCGCAAGGCGTTACCGACACGGCATCATAGCCCTTTGCCAGTTCAGCATTTTCCAGCGTGGGATACTCCTGCGTAGAGCCAAACTCAACGTCCCGCTGCGGTGCCAGCCGCTGCGCGATGCCCAGCTCATCGTAGGGGCGCAGGGTGTAAAAAAAGACTTTTGTTGCCATAAAACTTCCCTCCCGGCTTATTTTGTATCTATTGTAGCACGTTCTGCACAGATGGATGCATTTTACTGCGTGAATTTTGTTCATCTTGAAAATGAGGATTCATCTTTCCATATGAATGCGCGCAAAACAGTTGTAAATTGTCGGAAAAGAGGGTATGATAAAGGAACCGAGAAGTATACATCACTGAAATATAAAAGGAGTGTGCCTTATGCGCGCTTATGAACGGCTTTTGAATTATGTCCGGGTGCATACCACCTCGGACGAAAACTCCGGTACGCACCCTTCCGCTGAACGGGAGTTTGACCTTGCCCGCCAGCTGGTGGAGGAGATGAAGGCCCTTGGCATGGAGGATGCCCATGTGGACGAGCACTGCTACGTCTATGGCACCCTGCCTGCCACGCCCGGCTGTGAGGATCAACACGCTCTGGGCCTGATCGCCCACATGGACACTGCCGACGATGCCAGCGGTGAGAATGTGCAGCCCGTTGTGTGGGAAAACTACAACGGCGGCGACGTAACTCTGCCCGCCACCGGCATGGTGATGAAGCCCTCTGTGTTCCCCTTCCTTACTTCCATGAAGGGCGAGACCCTCATCACCTCAGACGGTACCACCCTGCTGGGTGCCGACGATAAGGCCGGTATTGCCGAAATTTTGACTGCTGTTGAGACCATTCAGGAAAAAGGCCTTCCCCACGGCAAGCTGTGTATCGCCTTTACTCCGGATGAAGAGATCGGCGAGGGTGCAGAGCTGTTCGATATTCCGGGCTTCGGTGCCGACTTTGCCTATACGGTGGACGGCGGCGATGCCGGTTCCATTGAGTACGAGAACTTCAACGCCGCTTCCGCCACCGTGACCATCCGCGGCTTCTCGGTGCACCCGGGCACCGCCAAGGACACCATGATCAACGCTTCCAACGTAGCAATGGAGTTCCACGGTGCTCTGCCCGTCACGGCCCGGCCGGAGACTACCGAGGGCCGTCAGGGCTTCTACCACCTGTGCCAGATGTACGGCGATGTGACCACCGCAAAGCTGGGCTACATCCTGCGCGACCACGATGCCGCAAAGCTGCAGTTCAAGAAGGACAACATGCTGGATATTGCCGAATTTTTGAACGGAAAGTACGGCGAAGGCACCGTGACCGTGGAGATCAAGGACAGCTACCGCAACATGCTGGAAAAAATCAAGCCGCATTTCCACTTAGTAGAGACCGCCCGCAAGGCCACCCGCATGGCCGGGCTGGAACCGGAGGAAATTCCGGTGCGCGGCGGCACCGACGGTGCCATGCTGAGCTGGAAAGGCCTGCCCTGCCCCAATCTGGGCACCGGCGGCTTCAATTTCCACGGCGTATGCGAGTGCATCACCGCTGAGCGCATGGACCGCTGCACCGAGATCTTGCTGAACATCATCAAGCTGTACGCAGAGTAAATTCTATTTTTCAATATACAAAAAAGTGGGTGCTATTTTCGGATAGCACCCACTTTTGTTATACTCCGACGCTTATCTCTACGACTTCACTCGTGAAAATGCATTTGGAGCAGCCCTGCGGTTGCGTAGCAATGAAAGCCCCAGTGGGGCTTTCATTCAGGCGAGCGATCTGCGTTAGCAGATGGAAGGGATTCGCCCTGACAAGCGTCGGGGCTGCGACAAATGCGAAAAATAAAAATCAAATTCCACTGAACATGCCCAGAGTACAACGACGACGACCGCTGCCTGCGGCAGAAGCAGGGAGGAGTTGTTGGGACCGCGGCCAGCAAGACACGAATGCCGCTCAAGGCATGAAGTGGATGCTGGGAGCCGCAACTCTAGGAGGGCATTCAAAATCGTTTAACCAACGTTGATATGCCCCACCGGCATGATCTTCCGTTTGTTGTCGTCCGGCTTTGCCGTCAGGCTCATGGCCAGCGACACCGGGCCGACACGGCCCATGAACATGACCAGCATATACAGGATCTTTGCGCCCCGGTTCAGCTGAGCGGTAACGCCCACCGAAAGGCCAACTGTGCCAAAGGCAGAGCAGGATTCAAAGATCGCGTCAATGATCGATACCGCCTCCGAAGTGTTGTAGTACACCACCACAGCCGAGCCAACCGCCGCCAGTCCGCCGAGCACGATAATGGTCAAAGCACGATAAACCGTCTTGGACTCGATGTGGTGCTCTGCGATCACACAGTCATCGCGGCCCTGAGCCACGCTGCGGATGGTCAGGATGATGACGGCAAAGGTGGTCACTTTCACACCGCCGCCGGTGGAGCCGGGTGCCGCGCCGATGAATTGCAGCACACTCATCAGCAGCTTGGTAATGGGCCCGCAGGCGGCAAGGTCGATGGTATTCATGCCCGCAGTACGAGTGGACACCGACTGGAACAGTGCCGCCATCAGCTTGCCGGGCACAGAGAGCCCGCCCATGCTGGCAGGATTGTTCCACTCCATCAGCGCGATGAGCGCCGCGCCGCCGAGCCACAGGATCACCGAGAAGCTCAGCACCACCTTGGCCTGCAGAGACAAGCGGTGTTTTTTGTGGTACTCGCCGATCTCCACCCAGACCATAAAGCCCAGACCACCGGAGATGATCATGAACATCACAACGGCCTGAACATAGTAATTGTTCACATAGGGTGCCAGTGAGGAATACTGGCCGAACCGGCCAAACAGATCAAAGCCCGCGTTACAGAAAGCCGAGATGGCCGTGAACACGCTCACCCAGATGCCTTCCAGCCCGAACTGCGGCACAAAGGCGAACAGCAGCAGCACAATGCCAATGCCTTCAAACAGGCCAGCCAGTCCCACCACGATCTTCAGCACGTCCTTGGCCTGCGCATATCCGTCCGCTGAGACGCTTTCTCCCAGCAGCCGCAGATCGCGGAAGCCCATGCGCCGCCGCATAGCCAGCGCGAAGAAGCTGGTGAGGGTGACCAACCCCAGACCTCCCACCTGAATGAGCAGTAGGATCACCGCCTGCCCAAAGTAGGTGAACTGGGTCCAGGTATCCCGCACGATCAGACCAGTAACGCAGGTAGCGCTTGTGGCGGTGAACATGGCATCCAGTACATCCAGCCGCCCATGCTTGCTGGCAACAGGCAGGCTGAGCAGAAAGGTGCCCAGCGCGATCACGATGACAAAGCTCACACAGATGATCTGCGTAGGCGTATACATCCCCTTGCGCTTGCCCGCCGGGCGGTAAAACAGCTTTTTCCCTTTTGCCTTTTCCATAAGTTCCTCCGCACGCGGCAAAGCCTGCCGCGGCTATTTTCATTTCCTCTATAGCATACACCATTTTGCCCGCCGGTTCAACTTGATTTTATCCGCAAAATGCTGTATTATAATAGGGCATCCGTCTCCGTAGCTCAGATGGATAGAGCGCAAGCCTCCTAAGAATTCGGTCAACCGGATACCTTGGGGGCAGAAGTGATTGCTCTAATCAAAAGCAAGGCTGAGGATCGAGATTTTCCAAACAAATTTTGATGCAACAACTTTACCATCGTCCCGGTTGCAATGCAGTCGGTCACTTCGGTGTGAAAAGCATTCCACACATTTGTTTCCAAGTGCGTGGAATTTCAAAAAATCAACGATAATACATAATATGCCTCAGTAGCTTAGCTGGATAAAGCGCCTCCCTCCTAAGGAGGAGACCGCAGGTTCGAATCCTGTCTGGGGTATCCCTTTAAGAAAATGCGAAGGTCATTTTTCCATGTGAAAGACGATCTTCGCATTTTTCATTTTGAACCTATCACCAAAATTAGCCAGCTAATGCCATTAGCAGAATTTTCGGTTTCAGCTAATAAAATCAGGTTTCCAGCTAATGAAGCCCCATAAAGCACCTTTTGAACTCCGTTTTCCGGCTCTCTGCTAAAATTGGTAGCCGCTTTCCTGTAAATCCATGTAAATACAAGATAAACTGTGTAAATCTATTTTCCACATTCCTGCCCAAAAGCGTGCAAAACACTTTTCTCCATACATAGCGCGTTCACTCGCTGTTCTCTCGGAACAGAAAGAGGAACGCGCTTTTTTGTTTTCGGGCTGAACTTCCCGAATCCACCAAAGGAGGGTTTACCGATGAAAAAAGTTCTGACCGTCACGATGGACGGTATCCGCTACCACGCTTCCCGCCCGGCAGATTGCCGGCACTGCTTCTTCTGGAAGAACCGAAAGAAGGGCTGCGTTCTCGGTAAAGAGAACTGCTACTATCTGATCGAGCCGCCCAAAGGCCCCAGCAAGTGCGAAGGGTGCCCCTACAAGCGGGCAAAGCCCTGTGTGCTGGTTCCCTGCTACAAAGACCTGATGGCACCGCTGGAGAAACGAGGTGATGCCAAGTGAGCCACAAGCGAAACGAAGCTCTGCGCCATGTTCAGCACTCCATGCACCATGTGATCGCCGCTGGCGAAGGTTCCGACCGTGCCCCGGACAGCTGCAAGCTGTGTCCGTACTATCGGCCTGATTTCAAATTCCGCACCTGCCTGTATCTGCTGCCCGGTCCGGCGTGGAACAGGCAGTGGAGAAAGGCAAAACTGCCGTCAGCACCGCCGTAAAAGGGTTGATGAATGCCGCCAAGGACAACGCACACGTTCTGGTGATCGTGGGCGTTTTTCTTTTGCTCATCCTCATGGTG
>OGKF01001624.1_pt1 | contig 9726 bp, 6 predicted proteins | sample 1572391 | NCBI WGS metagenome assembly OGKF01 (sample SAMEA2582095, study PRJEB24529) | metagenome | biome: Human gut stool | place: China | collected 2011
GGCGGTCGCTGCCCGGATATACTTTGCCTCCGTTCTTTTTGATCCGTTCGACTAATGGCAAGAGATACAGTTTCTCGAATGTGATATCCGGGTTGGGGGCGACCGAATCGTGGGACACATACAGTTCGCCATCGATTAGCCATAAATCCGCTTCCACACAATTGAATTGGAATGAAAAGGCATCGAATAGCGGACGGGGACGTTCATAATCGTTGTGTGAGAAAGCATTGTAATGAATTGTCTGGGCTTCGATAGAGCCGGATAACAGACTGATAAGCAGGATAATTACTTTTAGTTTCATATAGCAGATTCGTATTTGATAAGGCAAAGGTAAACAGTTTTATCCAATTCTCCGGGAATATTGTTTACATTTGCCCTGATCAATCTGATAAACCATGAATAGACGATTATTTTTTAAGAGATCATGCGCTGGGGCATTGCTTTTATCCTGTCCGGGCTTGTTGGCGCGGGAAAATGAAAAGAGACTGCGCTTTGGCTTGGTAACGGATATACATTTTGCTCATCGGAATATACACGGAACTCGCTATTATGAACAATCCATCACAAAGTTATCGGAAGCAATAGACGTTTTTAATAGGCGGAAATTAGATTTCATGATTGAACTTGGAGACTTGAAGGATATGGGGGATATTCCTGAAAGAGGGCAGACTTTGTCGTTTTTAGATGAGATAGAAGCAAAGTTTCAGACCTTCGACGGCCCTGTTTATCATGTGTTGGGCAATCATGATATGGATAGTATCTCAAAATCTGAATTTCTCGCACATACGAGCAATTACGGGAGTGTGAAAGGAAAACCTTATTATTCCTTCGTACGGAACCAGATCAAGTTTATCGTGCTCGACGGTAATTGCAACGAGGATGGTTCCGATTATGATTCCGGTGATTTCGATTGGACGAAAGCGTTTGTCCCGGCCGGGCAGAAGGAATGGCTCTGGCAGGAACTGAAGAAAGACGATTTGCCGGTCGTGATCTTTGTCCACGAATTGTTGGATACTTTCTCCGGGATCGACAAGGAACTTTGTATCGGCAATGCGGAAGAGATCGTTTCGATACTTGAGCAAAGCGGCAAGGTAGTAGCCGTTATCCAAGGGCACCATCATGCCGGGAACTATAGTTTTCGGCATGGAATCCACTATTTTACAATGAAAGGAATGATAGAAGGAAGCCTTCCCGAAAATAATAGTTTTGCCGTCATTGAGATAGACAAAGATTTGAATATCTATATAGAGGGTTTCTATAATTGCAAGAATAAGGAGATGAAACATAATAGATAATCATTATGAAAAACTTCACAGACGAGAAGACTCTTCTTCGGGAGATAAAGAACGGAAACGGCGAAGCATTCGAATTTCTGTTCAATAGCTATTATCCTCGGTTGCGAGGATATGCTGCTCGTTTTGTGACGGATGAGGAAGCAGTCAGGGATATCATACAGGAGAGTTTTTTGAGATTTTGGGAAAAACGTGATTTGATAGAAGCTGTTTCCATTTCATCCCTTCTTTTCGCAATGGTGAGGAATGCCTGTCTGAATTATTTGAAGCATCTGCAACTGGTCGAGCAGCATAATCTGGAACATTTGGATAAGGTGGCCGGGCAGGAAGAACTTTATTATTGGGACTTTAACCTAAGTCCGGAATATACGCTTCTGTATAAGGAATTGCAACAACAGATCAGTCTTGTTATGAGTGATTTGCCTTCCCGTTGCCGTGAAGTATTTGAGATGAGTCGTTTTAAGAAAATGAAAAACCGGGAGATCGCAGATGCTCTCCAAATATCGACTACTGCAGTGGAAAAACATATAGCCAAAGCCTTAGCACGCTTTTCCGCACATTTTAAAGATAAATATCCGTTGGATGTCTATATCGCGATATTAGCTTGGCTGCTTTCCGAATGAACGAAGTCCTGTTTCTTTTGTTTTGGGGAATTTTTTTCAGGAAGGGGGTTGGGTAAAATTCATTTGGGTTGTTACATCATATAGAAAGCAAAAATTATGAAAGAGCAGGAGATCTATAATCACCAGTTGGCAATACGTTATTTTGAAGGACGCATTACTCCCTCCGAAGAAGAGATTCTTTTCCGGTTTGTGAATGATGCACCTTCTAATGAAAGAATGTTCCGCCAATGGGAGGAGGAGTGGATGCTTTCCTATAAACTGATTCCTGAAGTTTCGAATGAATGGAAACAGTTGCAACGCCGGATGCAGGTGCGTCAATCGCTGAATAGTGTGTTTAGTACTAAACACATGCAATTGCAGCGGTTTATCGCTGTTGCTGCAATTGCATGTGTTCTATTATTGAGTGGGACATATAGTTTCTATCTTTATCGGAATACGGAAACTGCCGATAACCGGTTTGCTTTAGAAACTGCCTATGGAGAAAAAAGCAAGCTGATACTGGCGGATGGAACAGTTGTATGGTTGAATGCCGGTTCTTCCTTACAGTATGCCGGTAACTTCAATTCTAAAAACAGGGAAGTCTTTTTAACTGGTGAAGCTTATTTCGAAGTGACTAAACAGTCAGATGGAACTCCTTTTGTGGTTAAAACGGATCAGTATAGTGTATTGGTGAAAGGAACAAAGTTTAATGTATCTTCTTACCCTGAAGATATTTCTGCCAAAACGACATTATTGGAAGGCTCTATCGATATTTTATATAAAGGGAGGCATATTCCGGTTGCACCGGGAGAATTGCTGAGTCTTGACAAACAAAACGGAAGTTTTTCCCGTCAGAAGGTTCAGGCTTCTCAATATAAATCCTGGACAGAAGGGAGAGTTGAATATGATAAAATCACGCTCAATGAGCTGGCAGTCCGCCTATCCCGTAAATATGACGTTCAGATTCATTTGGGAGACGACTTGGAAAAAGATATGGCTTTCCGCGTATCACTTCGGAATGAAGAGACGGTCGGAGATGTCTTTCACGCTCTATCCGAGATTATTCCGATCCGTTATGAACGGCGGGGCCGAGATATTTATATTCGAAAACAATAGCGCAATTGTTAATATATTATTAAATCTAATTCTTTAATTTATTGGTTTATGTATAGAAAACATGTAGGAAGGGCGTTAATCCTTGCCTTGATGCTTTCTGGGGCTACCTCCATGAATGCACAGCGGATTACCCGGCAATTTAAAAATGTTCCTTTAAAAACGGTATTAGCGGAAGTCGAGAAAGAACTACAGTATTCCATCATTTACAAGAAAGACGAGGTAAATGAACGGAAGCAGATCACGCGAGATTTTAAAGATGCTTCTTTGGAAGAAGTTCTATCTGCCGTATTGGATAACGGATTGTCTTATTCCGTCCAGGGCAAGATGATTGTGATTTCCAAGAAGGAAGCCGCAGAATCATCTATCACTCAGCAAAAGCAGATCATTGTGAAAGGCATCGTGAAAGATGAAAATGGCGAACCAGTTGTTGGGGCGAATGTTGTTGAAAAGGGAACGTCTAATGGTACGATTACGGATATGGATGGGAATTTCTCTTTGTCGATATCCGAAGGTTCCAAATTAAGTATAACGTACATCGGATATTTGGACAAGGATGTTGCGGTTAGTAAAGGTAAGACAACATTGAACATCCAATTGAAGGAAGATACGCAAGCTTTGGATGAAGTGGTTGTGGTAGGTTATGGTTCTGTCAAAAAACGTGACCTAACAGGATCTGTTTCACAGATTTCTTCTTCATCGATTCAGAATCAGGCTGTGATGAAAGATCCTATGCAAGCATTGCAAGGTAAAATTGCAGGTGCGGATATTACGATGGGAAACTCTCCCGGAGCATCTTCTACCATTGTGATCCGTGGATATAATTCGATCAATGCGGGCAATGATCCATTGATAGTAGTGGATGATGCTCCGTTCGGAGGAAAGATCGATGAGATCAATCCGGCAGAAATCGAGTCGATTGATGTTTTGAAAGATGCTTCATCCACTGCTATTTATGGTTCTCGAGGAGCAAATGGTGTTGTTATCATTACGACAAAACGTGCCCGTAAGGAAGCTAAACTGTCTGTTAGTTATGACGGATATGTCGGTGTGTCCAAGTCATTCAAAAATTATGATATGATGAGCGGTGAAAAATATGCAGACTGGAAAAGAATGGCTAATTATGGAAAGACAGATAAGGAAATATTTGATGATATTCAATTAAAGGCCTTGAACTCCGGACAGTTTGTAGATTGGCAAGATTTGATGTTTAGCGGTACGGGCTATAAAACGGATCATAATGTCAGTATCAATCAATCGAATGGTCGTAATCGTAATATGTTAGTGTTAGGCTATAATAAAGACCAAAGTATTATTGATAATATGGGATATGAACGTTTCTCAGCCCGTATTAACGGGGATATGGAATTAGCAAAGAACTTGACGGTAGGCTATTCTTCTCTTTTAGCATTGACAACTCGTAATAATGGAGATAATAGTGTTTGGAAATATGGTACTGTACTGGATCCTTTAACGGAGGTGTATGACGAGAATGGAGATATGCGCTTTTACAATAGCGGTTGGTATCAGACGGTATTGCATTCGAATCCTTTGTTTGATACTGATAAGAATAATGTAGACAATAAAGAAAAACGTACCCGTATCCTTTTGAACTTATTTGCAGATTGGGAAATAATCAAAGGCTTGAAATTCCGAACAAGTTTGACATATGGCTTGTCGTCAATCGAGAATGGAGTTTATAAGAGTTCTACTTCTCAAGCTCGCCAGTTGGCTTCTCCGTCTGCTGAATACAAAAAAACGAACGAGCAACAGATTACTTTTACGAATGTTCTGAATTATAAGAAGGTATTGAATGATCATAGTTTGGATGTATCGTTGGTGCATGATATGCAGACAGATAAAGCAGAATTGGTCGGTTTGACTGGACAGGATATGCCTTATTACGGTTCGTGGTTTAATGTGAATGAAGCACCAGATGTATTTACACGTCTTTCTTCTGTACGTAAATGGGCTTTGTTGTCATTTATGGGAAGAGTTAATTATACATTTAAGGATCGGTATTTGTTGACATTGACTGGACGTTACGATGGCTCTTCTCGTTTGGCAAAAGGTAATAAATGGGACTTCTTTCCGTCTGTTGCATTGGCTTGGCGTATGAATGATGAGTCTTTCCTTCGGGAAGTTGATTGGCTTTCTAATCTGAAATTACGTTTGAGCTGGGGTAATTCCGGTAATACAGCAATTTCTGAGTATGCAACACAAGGAGCTTTAGGTAAATATGTGTATTATTTCGGGACAACTGAGCAGTCGGCAATGGGATATCTGCCTACCGAGTTGGCTAATAATCAATTGGGGTGGGAAAGTACAGAAGAATATAATGTCGGCGTGGATTTTGGCTTCTTGAATAACAGGATCAGTGGTTCTATTGACGGATATATTCGTAATACACGTGATCTATTGATGAAACGCAATTTGCCGATCAATACAGGGTATGAATTTACTTGGCAAAATGTAGGTAAGACACGTAATTCGGGTATTGAAATAGCCTTGAACACTGTACCTGTTGTGACAAAAGATTTCAGATGGACAGTAGATTTGACTTTTGGCTATAACAAGAATGAAATTGTCGAGTTGTTCAATGGAAAGGAAGATAGTCCGGGAAATAAATGGTTCATTGGGCAACCTCTCTACGTTGAACGTCTGTATAAATATATAGGAGTTTGGCATTATGGAGAAGAGGAGGAAGCGGCAAAGTATGGACGTGAACCTGGTAATCCTAAAATAGAAGATGTAAATAATAATGGGGTTTATGATGAAGGCGATTTGCATACATTCAATAAAATACCCAAATGGACAGCAGGACTTTCTACAGGATTCTATTATAAGAATTTCGATTTGAATGTTTATTTCTATACACGTCAGAAGTATGGACAGCTATTAGGAGTATTGACTGACGAGGCTGGATCAACTCGTTATAATCATCTGGATGTTGATTTTTGGACACCGGATAATCCTTCTAATGCTTGTCCGAAACCTGCGATAACTAATCCACAGGAGTTATTGGTGTCAAGTGATTATGCTTATCGGGATCTGTCATTTATACGTCTGAAAAATATTAATTTGGGATATACTTTACCGAAAGAGATTTCGAAAAAGTTTTATAGTGAAAAATTCAGGGTATATTTTATGGTTGAAAATCCATATACATGGACAAAGAGTGATTATGTAGGACTGGATCCGGAAAACTGTAATAGCTATACAGACCACCGTCCGTTAACCTCGTTTATATTTGGAGTAAATGCAAGTTTCTAATAATCTGATTAATTGAAAGTAGAATATGAAAATACTAAATAAAATATTGATAGGTTCGTTGTCTCTGCTATGTTTGTCGTCTTGCGACTTCTTGGATGAGACGGCTTATAATAAAGTGACTGTTGGTAATTTTTATACGACGAAAGATGGTATAACCAATGGTGTCAATGGATTGTATTCAACCTTAAGGGGAATGTATATACAGGAATACTTGATTTATATGTGTGAAGGTCCTTCGGATATATGGATCGGTCATCAAGGACATGAGCAATGGTATAATTGGACGATTGATGCGACAAATGCTGATGTCAGGAGTTTCTGGTATAGTTGTTATAAATCCGTGAATCAGTGTAATGCAGAGTCTGGAAAATAATGATATTCCTGGATTGGATGAAGATCTAAAAACACGTTTTCTTGCAGAATCGTTATTTATCAGAGCACACTATTTTTATCATCTGGTACAGCAGTTTGGTGATATTCCTATGCCGTTGAAGCCGACAAATTCAGTAGAGACTACTGCACATAAAACAAAAGTAGATGAAGTTTGGAATCAAATTGTTACAGACTTGGAATTTGCTGTAGAAAACTTGCCGGAAACTTACCAGGCATCTGAATTCGGGCATATAACAAAATATGCAGCTATGCACCATCTGTCGAGAGTGTATCTTACTTTGAAACGGAGTGATGACGATTTGAAAAAAGCTTTGAATTATGCCGAGCAGGTGATCAATTCTGGTAAATATTCGTTGGTTAAATCGCACGCAGAATTATGGGATATCAATAATAAAAATAATTCGGAAGTCCTTTTCTCTGTTTTGTATACGCAAAATGCGGAATTAAATGGAGATGGTAATACAGCCCATATGTACTTTTGTTCAGCCTATTCGGAAGAACATCCTGCTGTAAAGAGAGTTATTGAGTATGGCAGACCTTGGAGCCGTGAGCGTTCTTCTGATTTTGCAATAAGTTTGTTTGACAAAACGAAAGATCAACGTTGGGATGATTGTTTTATTTCTCGGTGGAATGTAACGGAAAATTCTGTGACGGAGAATGTTTTCAGCCCGTTTACCAAAAAAGTGGAAGAAAAGGTTTGGACAAAAGGAGAGTTGGCCATGATTGATCCAAGAGAACCTTGGACACCGGAACAGATTAAAGAAGTTTGGCCTGTTTTGGTATTTCTTCCGGAATATATGCGTGAACAAATCGATCCTCTGATGGATGTCCAGTCTGAGCAGAATCCGAATGCGGAATGGCCGTCGAATACTCGTTTTACTTCTTATAAAATGTATGCTTATTTGGTGAAACATTTGGATCCCCTGCGTCCAGAAGTTAACTGGACAGCCGGATCGCGTAATGTTTTTGTTTATCGTTTGGCTGATACATATTTGTGGTCTGCTGAAGCTGCATTCCTGTCTGGAAATGCTCAGAAAGCAGCTGAATATATTAATGTAGTTCGTCGCCGTGCCGCTGTACCTGGGCATGAAGCGGAGATGGAGATTAAGTCTTCCGATGTGACGATTGACTTTATTTTGGATGAAAGAGCTCGTGAATTGATGGGAGAAATGCATCGTTGGTATGATTTGAAACGGACGGACAAATTGATGGAGCGTATGAATGATCCTGAAATCAGTCCTATGACTGCAGGGAAATTTAAAGATTATCATGTATTACGCCCGATACCGCGTGATCAGTTGACAAATGTTTCGAATCCGGAGGAATTTACCCAGAATCCTGGTTATGGCAATTAATCATTTAGAATCAATAAAAATGAGAGTATATGTTTTATTATTGACTTGTTTGTTTTTCTCGTTGCTGGGTAAACCCCAGCAACCGAGGATGATGTATGAAGATACTTCTCGTCGTGGAGTTCCTTTTTCAAAAGATCCGCATGTCGTGAATTTTCAGGGACGTTATTTGATGTATTATACGCTTCCACCGAGATTGGATGTATCTGGTTCTGGTGCTAACATTGGCATCGCATCCAGTAAAGATTTGGTTAATTGGTCGAAAGTCGGTGAAATAACGCCGGAAAAGAATGCCGTTTATGAAAAGAATGGGCTTTGTGCACCTGGTGCTTTAGTTCGGGATGGTAAAATTCATTTGTTTTATCAAACCTATGGAAATGGAAAAAATGATGCAATCTGTCATGCTGTGTCAACTGATGGTATCCACTTTGATCGCGACCCGAGTAATCCGGTTTTTCATCCGACGGGTGATTGGAACTGTGGACGGGCTATTGATGCTGAAGTTTGTGAATTCAATGGAAAGTATTTTCTTTATTTTGCAACTCGTGACAAGGATTTTAAAATACAAATGCAAGGAGTGGCAACAGCTTCTTTGAATACTGATTTTAACAGGGAAGACTGGACACAAGCTTGTGATAAATCGATCTTGTATCCAGAGTGTGATTGGGAGGGAGAATGTATTGAAGGTGCCTCGATTGTTAAGAAGGATAATAAACTGTATATGTTTTATGCCGGAGCTTATAATAATGCTCCTCAGCAGATCGGGGTTGCTGTCAGTGAAGATGGTTTGAACTGGAAACGTCTGTCGGAAGAACCTTTTTTACGAAATGGAAAACCGGGAGAATGGAATTCAAGTGAATCTGGTCATCCTCACCTTTTTACCGATCTTGACGGACGGACTTATTTGTTCTATCAAGGTAATAATGATCATGGTAAGACTTGGTATATTACACAGCAAGAAGTTTTATGGAAGGATGGTAAACCTTACTTGAAATAAATAATGTATATGGCTTGCCCTTTGTTTCCCTGTTTAATGGTAAAAGGATAGAAGGATAGGCTGTATCATTTATTGTAAATCCGATTTACGAATTTATTTAGAAGAATATTAGTTACATTTGTCAATTAAAAAAGATCAGATAGTATTTATGAAGCAACTTGTTTTGATTATTCTATTGTTATGGGGAAACTTTCAGTTAGTTTTATCACAGGGCTCTTCTGCTCGTCCCTTCATGCTATACGGCGATACCTCCCGTGTCGGGGTTCCTTATTCGAAAGATCCGCATGTGGTTAATTTTAAGGGGCGCTATTTGATGTACCATTCCATTCCGCCGATGAAGGGGGAACCTGATTCCGGATGGAATATTGGGATTGCGGAGAGTAAGGATTTGATGAACTGGACGAAGGTGGGCGAGATCACGCCTGCTCCCGAAGCTGATTATGAGAAGAAAGGACTTTGTGCCCCCGGTGCGTTGGTGAAGGATGGAAAGGTGCATTTGTTTTATCAGACATACGGGAATGGGAAGAAAGATGCCATCTGCCATGCCATATCGGATGACGGCATTCATTTCAGAAGGAATCCTACGAATCCGATTTTCCACCCGGCCGGAGATTGGACTTGTGGGCGTGCCATAGATGCGGAAGTCGTATTCGCCAATGGAAAGTATTATTTGTATTATGCCACTCGTACTCCGGATTATGTGA